>Ga0335084_10001111_pt1 | contig 24613 bp, 21 predicted proteins | sample Lox_Sample_44_FD_206721 | JGI IMG/M metagenome (GOLD analysis project Ga0335084, IMG submission 206721) | Soil microbial communities from Loxahatchee National Wildlife Refuge, Florida, United States - Lox_Sample_4.4 | ecosystem: Environmental > Terrestrial > Soil > Wetlands | place: USA...
GAGGTCAAGGAGTATCTCTGCGGCAATTTGTGCCGCTGCACCGGTTATACAAAAATCATTGAGGCGGTGTTGGCCGCTGCAGGCGAGAGCCAACGGTAGGTAGGGAACGGTTTCAAACCGTTCTCTACAAAGGATTGCCTGCCTGGCCGGCAGGTGAAAAACGCCGCGGGCGCCTTGCATCTGAGGCATTTTTGATCAGGCCAAGGGGAAATCACTTTTTCGGAATCCCGGTAATGTAGGAGAGGCCAGAGATGTCAGAACTTTCGGTAGTTGGTAAGAGTGTGATCAATGTGGATGCCTTTGATAAGGTCACCGGAAAGGCAAAGTATGCCTCCGAAGAGGGGATAGGTATTCCAGGAATGCTCTACGGGAAGGTCTTGTACAGTCCCCACGCCCATGCTAGGATTCTTCGCATCGATACCTCGAGAGCCAGCCGGATGAAAGGTGTGAGGGCCGTTCTCACTGGGAAGGATACACCCAGTCATCGAAGCGGGATGATGATCGATGACAGACACGTTCTCTGCCACGAAAGGGTACGGTTCGTGGGGGATGCGGTGGCTGTTGTCGTCGCGGATAGCGTTGAGGCTGCAGAAGAAGCTTTAGAGTTGATTGAGGTCGAGTATCAAGAATTGCCTGCGCTGTTCGATCCTGAAGAGGCGATGAAACCGGACTGCCCGGTCGTCCTTCACCCGGATTTTCCAAATTACACAAGGCCTATCTACGGCTATCTGGGGAAAGACCTGCCCGGCCCGAACGTCCACACCCACCATAAGGTTCGAAAGGGCAATGTCGAGAAAGGTTTTCAGGAAGCCGACCTCATCGTTGAAAACAGGTTCCAGAACGATCGGATCATCCATTGTCAGCTCGAACCCTTTAACGCTGTTTGTTATCCGGAAAGTGACGGGAGCATCACGCTCTGGACTTCGGGACGGCTTCATATGACCCATGGGCCGATTTCCCGGGCATTTGGGTTTCCTCCGAGTAAAATAAGGGTGAGAACCGCCTATTTAGGCGGCATGTTCGGAATCGTCGGAAGGCCGGAACGATTTGCGGTACTCATCACGTTAAAGACCGGGAGACCAGTTAAAATGGTCTATTCCAGGGAAGAATGTTTTGTTGATGGTCTGAACAGACTTCCTAAAATTATCTATATCAAGGACGGAGTAAAGAAAGACGGGACGATCGTGGCCCGTGAAATGAAAGTGATTGTGAATTGTGGGGGCTACACCGATCATGGTCCCCTGACCATCCGGAATGGTGCTTTTCATGCGTCTCAATACCGGCTGCCGAATTACAAATGGGATGCCTACGGGGTCTATACGAATGAACCTTGCGTCGGTCCGCTCCGTGGTTTTGGAAGTGCGGAAGCCCTTTGGGCCACGGAACAACAGATGGATATCGATGCCGAAAGAATAGGGATGGATCCGCTGGAATTCAGATTAAGGAATACCGTCGATGAGGGTGAAATCGATGTCAGGGGGCAAAGGGTTCACAGCATCGGGGCAAAAGAATGTTTGGAAAAGGTCGCGAAGTGGATCGAACTGGACAAACCGAGTAAGCCTCCCGAGGGTCCTATTCGCTACGGGAAAGGGCTTGCTCTGGGGAACAAATATACCATGGCCGATACCGCGTCTGCGGCGGTCGTCAAGATACACATGGACGGTACTGTCGAGGTTTTTCATGGGGGCGATGAGTGCGGACAGGGTCTTAATACCGTCATTACCCAGATCATTGCTGAGGAATTTAAGGTCTCCCTGGACAAGATCAAGATCGTATGGGGAGACTCTGCAAGGGTTCCTTACGATTTTGGGACGGCCTCCAGTCGAAGTACCCTCTATATTGGCAACGCCGTTCGTTTGGCCGGTCAGGACGCCAAACGACAGATCTTTCAGATCGCAGCAAAGAGACTGAGGACGAATCCCGAGAATCTTGAAATGGCGGATGGTACGATTTTTGTGAAGGAGACTTCAGGGAAGGGGCTCGACCTCTCTGACCTCTACTTATCTGCGTCAAAGGAAGCAAGAGGGACATTGAAAATGGCGTTCTGCTTGGAAGAAGGCGGGGAGATCATTGGAAAAGCAACCTTCTGGGGACATCCGAGTGAAGAGGATACGGAAACCGGCCAGGGAGAGAGGCTGGCCATTAGTTATGATTATGGCGTTCAGGGGGCGGAAGTTGCCGTCGATATCGAGACCGGCTTAGTGAAGGTATTGAGATTCTGTTCGGCCTTTGATACGGGAAAGACCATTAATCCCAAGATGTGCGAGGCCCAACTCGAAGGGGGAGCAGGGATGGGCATTGGCAGCGCGCTGTATGAGGGGTTCGTATTCAACGACAAAGGAGAACTGCTTAATTCAAACTTTCACGATTACCGGATCTGCAGTTCCATGCAAGTTCCGAGTGGTAAAAGGATGAGATCCATGACGGTTGAGATTCCACACAGGGAAGGGCCATTTGGCGCGAAAGGAATCGGCGAAACGGCCATGTGCCCTGCAGCACCGGCGATCGCCAACGCGATATATAATGCCACGGGTGTCAGACTTACCCGATTGCCCATGACACCCGAGAGAATCTTGCAGGCAATCAGGAAAAAGTGATTTTAACCACCCTAAGAAGACAGGACTAGATCTTAAGCAGTCTTGCCGCATTTCCGTAGCAGATTCTTTCTCTATCCAGGTCGGAAATTGGGGCTTCTTTGATGAACCGGACGGCCTCCTCGGTTCTTTCATAGGGATAATCAACCGCGAACGCGATCCGATCCGCTCCTAACCCCAGGTAAGCACACAGGAAGGCCGGCACAAAAAACACCCCGCTGATCGTAATCGTAAAATTCGCCTTAACATAGTCGCTGGGTTGCCTTTCAATCCTTGGCTTTTTCCCTTTCCACGGCTTTATCCAATAAGCGTCCATGCGGGTGAGCCAATAAGGTAGCCCTTCTCCCATGTGGCCTACGATCATTTTCAATTTGGGATATTTGTCAAACAGTCCGCTGTAGATCAGGCGCATCGAATGCAGCGCAAGATCAGCACCGTAACCGTGGGGAGGGCCCGCCAGTTCGAAGCCGTAGTCATCCGCATACCCTTTAAGAATCGATGTCGATGGAATCTCGGGGTGCAGATAAATAGGGACATCCAGTTTTTCAGCCCTCTCGAAAATGGGCCAGTACTTCTTTTGGTCGAGATATTCATTCCTGGCGTGGGATTCTATGTTGACTCCTTTCATCCCAAGCTTAGAGACCGCCCTCTCTAACTCATCGGCGGCTTCTTTCGGGGATTGAGGTGCAATGCAAGCCAACCCAACAAATCTGTCCGGGTGTTGTTTAATCACCTTGGCCAGTTCGTCATTGACTTTTTTTGCCCACGCAGTTCCATCGGCGGGCTCAAAGCACTGCACCCCCGGAGGGCTGAGACTGAGGGCCTGGATCGTAATTCCTTTCTCATCCATCTCTCTCAGCCGGGCCTCTCCCAGATCAAGCAGTTTGTTTTCCATCTCGAAGCCCCTGGGGGAGCAGAGAACATCGTTGTACCACATCGTCAGACCATCTTTCTCTTCGGCTTCTCTGGGCGGAACTTTCCTACCACGAAGGTACCGGATGTAATCATTCGTAAAAAAATGGTTTTCTAAATCGATGATTTTCATATCTTACCTCCAGAGATCATGAAAAAATAAAGTCAACAGCTTACATTCACCAAGGCAGGGGTATTCTCCTTTCCCTGACCGGCGTCACTTGTATGGCTCCCTCTACGGGACAATCCCGTTCGCAGAGAAAACAGGATTGGCAATCTCTTAAAAAGGCAATAAAAGGTTTCTTCCTGTTCTCATCCATCCTGAGAACGTCCATCGGACAGTGATCAACACATCTTCCGCATCCGACGCAGAGTTGATAGTTAATCTTCCTTATCCCCATGGAATACCCCTTTTTCGCGCAACCTCGAAGATCGGATAGAGAAACTTTCCCATGTTGGGTCCAATTTTAGGGTGAACGGAGATATTCTGTGTTCCAAGGACCATTGTTCCGTCTTTTTGTTTCAAAGTGATCCATTTGAGCCAGTTGATATTATCCGTAAAGGGATAGTCCTCTCTTAGGCATCCGTCTCTGCTTTCTTGTCTTAGGAGGCGTGATCTCAAATACATTTCAGCGAGAAGCGCCATATTCCTCACTTCATGGGCAAGCCGGAGAGCATGGGCATCGGATGCGTGCAGAAAGGGTATCTCTTCGTGACTCAATTGTTCCACCCCTCGGATCATCTTTTCTAACCGATCCCCTCGCGAAATGATGGTTATCTCATAAGGGAATAGCGCTTCGTGTATCCCAAGGATGATGTGATCTGCATCAGGACCCTGTTTTCGCTCAAGAGGGGCAAGCAGAGAGCGCTGAAGTTCGTGAAGCTGGGCGCCATCCACTTCCGGAGGTTTAGCGTTTCTGGCATATTCTGCGGCAAATATTCCGGCCCTGCTTCCAGTAACGGCTGCTCCTGATAAGGCCTTGGGAAAATGCTTCGGCCTTGCCATGGCATCTCCGCAGGCATAGAGGCCGGGGATGGAGGTTTCACACTTGGTATTTGCCGTCACGCCCCCACCGGATGCGATGGTTCCAAAGAAAACAGGCGCCCATTCCAACTTTCTCACAAAACGATCGCTGACGATGACGCCCGTCTGTTCCATAATTTTTGCGGGCATAGGAAGGACAACTTTCAGTTTTCTAACACGGTTTTCGTCAAAATGGGTCATGTCGAGATAGATCGGCCCCCGGCCCGCTCTCACCTCCATCGCGCTGGCTTCCGCGATGCGTGCCATGGAAGCGGAATCCCCAAACTCGGGATCGTAGTCCTGCATAAACGGTTCTCCGGAAGAATTGATAAATCTGCCCCCCAGGCCAACGTACATATTCAAACCTTGTATATCCATAGTCGTGGGCGTCATGTGCAGGATATCGCCGATTTCAAACCGTCCCAATTGGGCCCCAGCCCTATATGCCATGGCACATGCATCCCCCGTCTGGGCACCGTGTCCCACATAACGCCCTTTGAATCCGCATCCTCCGGCAGCCATGATTGTTGCCTTGGCTTTGAACAGTCTGAACGCTGCCGTTCTGACATCGAACCCGACCGCTCCAACCACGGGCCCACCCAATTCTCCCTTCTCCGTCAGAAGGTCCGTGATCATGGTATGGCCGAACACATCGATTCCCGTTTGGAGGACCTTCTTTGCGACAGCCTCCATCATCTGGGGGCCCTTAAATAAGGCCATGGGCAACCTCCACCTGCCTTCCAATCGCTCCAATCTCCCGTCAGGAGTCTTCTCCCACTCCACCCCCCATTGCTTCATATCCAGGACTCGTTCGAAGCTTTCATTCAGGTAGACGTTTAACCATTCTTCATCCCATAACCCGCCTCCCCAGGCGTTTCCAGAGGCATACAATTGGGATAACGCTTCTTTATCATCTTCGGGAAATGCGGGTTGGAAAACCCCGGCGGCAAACGTCGAAATGCCATCTTTACCCAAGTTGCCCTTGCTGATCAGCGTCACCCTTTCGGCTCCGGATTCTTTCGCCTTGATTGCTGCAAAAGCGCCAGCCAACCCAGCCCCGATCACCATAACGTCTGTTTCTATCGTTTCCGATGAAATCACAGGTAGCCCTGCTCTTTGTAGTATCGTTCAGCGCCTCTGTGGAGCGGAATCTCCCCGACATTTCTCCAAAGCTGTTTGGGATCGATGGGACAGACTAAATTACAGGCTTCAACCGGAATATTTCGAAAATGAAATTCGAACAGTCTTTCTCTTTTTTCGACAAAGATTTTAGTTATGAGGTATATGAAATCATCGGGCATGTCATCCCGGGTGAACAAAAGCCAGTCGGAAAAATCGACGCAGGGTAGGTCGCGTTCCATTCCTGGAAAACTATCCTTTGGCAGCATCGCCCGTTTGTATCCGTACCGTTTTTCAAGACTTCCAAGGATCGCCTCATCAATCGGAAGGTAGCGCATTTGGCGGGTGCGCCCCAACTCGAGCCAGGCAGGAGTCTTACGTCCTTCATGAACGAGGGCGTCCGCTTTTCCTTGAAGGACCAGGGTCGGGATTTTGAGGCAGTGGCTTTCCTCAATGATTTGCCAGCCCTTTTGTTTCAGTTCCTCCAAGGAGGTTCCGTAGCCTTTCAGCACTTCCTCGACGGCAAGGCGGACCGGAAAATCCGTGCTTGGAATCACCAGGCGCAAAGGATGACTCTTCATATCCTCAATGCGCTGAATGGGTGAATCGGCAGTCACGGCCCAGACCATTCTGTCGTCGTGCGGCAGCGAGCCGATGGCCCTTAGGTTATTCATCTTCTTCGTGTAGGGACCGATCCCCCTGAAGGCCATTGTGACACAAGCCGGAGGAGTAACGAACCCTACGTCGGCCTCTCTATTCGATATGGCGAGGGGTGTCAAAAAATCGCCGAGGGTCAGATCGATCTTTATCCGACGCAGAGAAGGGATCTCGCCGCTCAGAAATTCCGCAAATTCGGCAAAGAACAAGCCCCACGGCCATACAATGTCCGATCGGAAGGTTAAGTTCATTTCCCTTTGCTCCATGTTTTCTCTCCTTCTCCTGGAAACAGATTCCTAGCCCATGATGCGGGGCAGGTACAACGCGATGTCCGGGAAGGCTATGATAAAACCGACCAGGATGGCCATGCCTAAAACGAAGGGCCAGACACCTTTAAATACCTCGGTCATTGGCACCTCCCTGACCATTCCTGCCATGACAAATACGTTGAAGCCTATCGGCGGAGTGATCATGCCCATCTCCATCATAATCACGGTGATGACTCCAAACCATATCGGGTCGAATCCCAGGGCCGTAACCGTGGGAAGCATGGCCGGTACGACAATCAACATCATGGCCCAGGCATCCATCAGACAACCCAGGATGACAAATAAAATACAGATGGCAATAATAATGCCGACCGGAGGGATAGGGAGTTTTAGGCAGAAATCTGCCAGTGCTGTGGTGAGGCCGCTCAACGAAAGGACATAATTAAAAAGCATGGCGCCGATCACCATGACAAAGATCATACCCGTTGTCCTGAGCGTGTTCAGGATGGCACGCTTTAATCCTTCCTTGCTTATCTTTCTTCTGATCAACGAGATCAGAAGAGCGGCGACCACCCCGACAGCGGCTGCCTCCGTGGCGTTAAAAACGCCGAAATAAATACCTCCCATTACCAATCCGAACAAGATCACGACGGACCATAAATCCTTCAAAGAGATGAACCGTTCGCGCCAGGGGGTAGGAGGCCCCGAAGGTCCAAGCGTAGGATTGCGTTTGCACTGTAAATAGATGAACCCCCAAAAAAGGAGAGTTAGAAGAAGTCCGGGAATGATCCCGGCTGTAAAGAGCTTGCCGATAGACTGCTCGGTAATGATTCCATAGAGCACGAAGGCTGCACTGGGCGGAATCAGGATGCCCATCGTCCCCCCGGCAGCAATGCAGCCCAGTGCCAGGCTATTTGAGTATTTGCGCGATTTCATCTCCGGATAAGCGATGGAGACCATGATGACGGCACCCGCGGTACTGGAGCCCTGAACCGCGGCAAAGGCAGCGCAGGCCCCAATCGTCGCCATGGCTAGCCCCCCGGGCAGATGTCCCAGCCATTTATTAACCGTCCTGTAGGCGTCCTGGCTCAACCCCGAGAGGAAGGCGAGTTCTCCCATAAACATATAGAGAGGGATGACGGACATCATGTACGTGGACGACTGGGAAAAGGCGGTGTGGGCCAGCTTGCCGCATGCAGAATCGAAATTGGTGAGAAGGGCGATTCCTATAAAGGCTGTGAGCCCCATCGTGACCCCGATGTGCATTCTCAGGACCATCAGGACGAACATGGCAATGACACAAATCAATCCAATTTCCCATTCAGCCATCTTTTTTCATTTCACCTCATCGTCTGTAATGCCTTCCTGCTTCTTAATATCTTCATGCTCGAACGCTTCCAAAGGGGAAAGGGCGTTTAACAGCAATTCAATCCCCCACAAAAGCGATCCGATGGCAACGACAAACATGGCCGGCGCAATCGGGATTTTGAGCACATCGGTCACCCTTATCCGGGGAACCATATATGAGATTGCAAGCAGCGTTTCCTGCCAGCTCATCACAAGGGCATACACTCCAACCAGGAAATACATGACGCCGATCGTGGCGGCCCTAAGGCGTCGGGGGAAGTGGACGACGACTTCGTCGAACGTGACATGCTGTTTTCTCACCTCCGTATAGGCTACCCCAAAAAAAACGGTTACGACCAGAAAAAGCTGGCTAACCTCGACCGCTCCCGTCAGCGGCCTTCTCAGCAGATAGCGGCCTACGACATTGGAAAAAGTCATTAATACCAAGATGATCAGGGCAACTCCGCCGATCCACGTAAAGACCATGATGACAGAATGCAGCCCCTTGCGGATGGAAACCAACGGATTTGATTGCATTGGGAAGCCTCTCCTGTCGCTTCCGGTGGGATGACCCATTTTCGGGTCATCCCACCGATCCAGCAACACATCTCAAAAGAAATAAAGAAGGGATAACGGGTGGGAAGCCCTATTTTTTTGGCGTCATTTGAACGATGTCATTGTACATCTGGGTTGCCGGTAACCCCAAGGCATCCATCTCAGTCATCCACTGCTTGTCCACGGGTTTTAGGGCGTCAACCCATCGCTGCCTCTCTGCCGGTGAAAGGTCGATAAACTCGATGCCCGCTTTCTTTCCTGTCTCAATCGCTAGTTCGGCATCATTTCTATACGTTTTGCCCTGGGCCTCCAAAGCCCAGGGGATCAGATCTGTAATGATCTTCTGATCAGCGGGCGACAGACTGTTCCATGCTGCAAGTCGCATGGCTGTAAAGTTGGATGCTGATCCATAGTCCAGCCTAGTCACGTACTTTACTACTTCCACCAGTTTGTATCCTCTCAAGCCGTCAAGCGGGAAGAACATCCCATCGATGACCTTCTTCTCAAGGGATGTGTAGATGTCAGGCGATTGGATACTCTCCGGGGCCGCCCCCAACGCTTTCAGAACGAGGGGAGGAGTTTTGCCTCCGCCAAACCCTACGATCTTTCCCTTCATGTCTTCCAGATTTCTTACAGGCTTAGAGGCCATTTGCAGGTTGTTAAGCCCGAACCGGCCGGTCCAGAGTATTTTTATGTCCTTGAAGTAGAGCGGTGTGAGATACTTATCGTAAACCATTTTGCGGATTGCGATACAGGTCGGATCGGCGACATCGCCCGGCACAATCGTAGGGAGATGGAAGATGCTTTCAAGGGGAAAGCGGCCCATGATAAACACGGGAAGAATGAAAGCAATATCACTCGTCCCTCTCAAGAGGTCATCATACATCTCGGGAAGTTTTCCCAATTGCTGATCGGGATAAACCGTTACCTTAACCCTTCCCTCGGTACGCTTCTCCACCTCTGCCGCCCAGGGTGCAATGAGATTCTTATAGCCGTGATGCATGCTGGGGAGATGGGTGGCGAATTTCAATTTGATCTGCTTAGCCGGCGTCTGAGCCATTGCGGGAAGGCTGACGACGACGATACCAATCGCCATTGTGACACACAACAAAGATAACAAAGCCTTTCTCATCCTGAAGTACCTCCTTACTTTAGATTTGAATCTTTCTAACAACAGTCTTGGGACTTTTTTTACTGACCGGTCGGAAAAAAACTACCATACATGAATAAAAGATGTCAAGCTTTTTCAAGAGTTATTGGAATGTCTTAAAACAGCCCATTCTCAGCGGTTCCTGGTAGAGGGATACTCTGGAAAAACAGAAAAGAATCCATTGAGAGCCGCACGTCATTAAGGCCCCTACGGAAAATAGACCTTTCAACGATACCCCATCGTCTGCCCCTTCGCCAGTAGAGGATTAGCCTTCGCTCAACTGTTTCAGAATAGCATCAGCATCCTCGGTACTGAACCCGCCTGCGGCTAAAGCTGCCCTGGCCACAGAGGTATCTCCGTGCGCGGTCGCTCCACTACAACCCAGACCCCCCAGCAGCTGCTTACCCTTGATGACTGGGAACCCCCCTGGAAATGCGATCCACCGGTTGTGGATAAACAGCGGCGGGAGGATACCGCCTTGAACGATATCACGCCAGACTTGGGTGGGTAACTTCCCATAGGCGGCTGTAAACGCCTTGTCCATGGCAATGTTGATGCTGGCTAACATGGCATTTTCCATACGGCCGAAGGCAAGCAGGTTTCCCCCGGAATCTGCAACAGCAATGACCATCAACAAGCCCTGCTTCTTCGCTTCTGCCATGGCAGCATCGATCATCTTTTTTGCCGTGTCGAACGTCAGGCCGGAGCTGTAAGAGAGCGCCCCTTCTGTCCATACGGTTGGGACCGGATCTTTAGAATGAGCCATGATGATACCTCCTTGTGTAAATGAGTAGCGAAGGTCGAGTGACCTATTGTCTCCAGCGGGAAATTGACACGGAAATTATACCAGACAACATAATATAGTCAAGTTTGCTGAGTAAATGGGGGTAACGTATGATGCTTGTGTCAGGGGGGATACTGAGATAGGGCCATCGATGAGGCCTATGATCGCCCAACTATCTCTCGATAAAGTTGATCAAGTTCCTCCTTTCTCCTTTTAGGAATCGGCGAAGGTTTTCTTCGAAAATCGAGAGGACCTGGTCAACGCAAAACTCACTCATGCCGCCCACGTGGGGAGTAAGAATGACGTTCTTCATATCCCAGAAAGGATGGTTATCCGGTAAGGGCTCCTCCCAGAAGGCATCCAAGGCCGCCCCCGCAATCTTTCCAGTTTGCAAGAGACGGATCAGAGCCTCCTCGTCGACAACTTCTCCCCTTCCGATGTTGATCAAAAAAGCGGAGGGCTTCATGGATGAGAGCACCTCTGCTCCGATCAACTTCCTTGTCTGGGGGACGTTGGGGACGACGATGATGAAATAGTCTACTTCCGGTACCACCGTCAGAAGATCCTCGGGTCCGTAGAAATAGTCGACGGCATCCACCTTTCTCCTGACGATGTCGATGCCATAGACAGTCATTCCAAAAGCCTTGCACTTTCGGGCAATCTCCTCACCAATGGCCCCGATTCCGAGAATCCCAACCTTCTTCTGGTAGAGGAGTTTGGTCGGCCAACGCTCCCAGACCTTCTTGTCCTGGTTTCGGATGAATTGGGGAAGGTTCCTGTTGAGGGCGAGCATGAAAAGCAAAGCTATCTCCGACATCTGAGGCACATGAATCCCGCGGGAGCAGCTGAGAAGGACTTCTTTTTTGAGGGAAGGAAGATTAATCATGTAGTCCACTCCCGTAGTGATCGTATGAACCCATTGAAGCTTGGAGGCTTTTCTGAGGAGCTCATCCGAAATTCTTACGGTCAGGAGGATGTCCGTCCGGTCGATGAAATCGCCGATTTCATCTTCATTCTTCGCCAGATGAACAACTAACTCCGGGAATTTTCGTCCCAATGCCTTTTTGTAATCTTCAGCCAGGTTGTTCAAGACAAGCAGGTTCATTTCCAATCCTTTCTCTCTTAGTTTCGATAGATCGGTTCGGAAGATTGTATTATAATAATACCTTAACACAATCTCCAGAGGGAAGAGATCTATGTCCAGCCAATTGAGCATTGTACGTTCGGCGTGCCGTGGCTGCCACGGCGTCTGTCAGGTGCTGGTTCATTTGAGGGAAGGTCGAGTCGTAAAGGTCACGGGGGACCCTGACAGCCCCACCAGTCGCGGTTATCTCTGCCCTAAAGGAAGCGCCGCGCCGGAATTGCTCTATCACCCCGATCGATTGACGCACCCCTTACGGAGGGTGGGGAAGCGGGGGGAAAACAAGTGGGAGAAGGTTTCCTGGGAAGACGCCTTGAGCGAAATGACGGACGGACTTTCTCAGATCAAGCGTGAGAGCGGCGCAGAGTTTGTGGCCATAGGGCAGGGCACAGGGAGGCCCCATACCGAATGGACCGCACGGTTTGCCAATGCCTACGGCACCCCTAATTTTATCGGTCCCGCTCATATCTGCTATCTTCCACGGGTCATTGCAAGCGGATTGACCCTGGGCCGACTTCCTGTCTGCGACATCTATGGTTTCGGTGGGGAGAAACCGGCTTGCATTCTGATCTGGGGCTGCAACCTCACTCATTCTGGAGCGGCTGATGGAATGTGCGGGGGCATGTTGGAAAGGGCGCTCAAAGAGGCCAAGAAAGTGATCGTTGTGGACCCTCGGCGGATCGGACCGGCTGAAACGGCGGACCACTGGCTTCAACTGAGGCCGGGCACCGATGGCGCTTTGGCTTTGGCCATGATCAACACGATCGTGGCCGAAGACTTGGTAGATCACCATTTTGTAGATAACTACACGACGGGCTTTGACAAACTGGTCGAACATGTTCGCTCTTTCACTCCTGAATGGGCCGAACCCATCACGGGCGTGAAGGCTTCTGAGATTCGCGCAACGGCCCGGACCTATGCCACTTATTCCCCAGCTTGTCTTCAATGGGGAAACGGCATTGATATGAGCGTTTGTAGTTTCCACACAGGGCGCTCGCTCTTAATTCTCATGGGAATCACGGGAAACATCGACAGGCCGGGGGGAAACGTGCTCTGGGTCCCGCCGGCCAACATTAAGCCGAAATCAATTTTGCTTAACCGCGATCAGAGGGGTGAGCGATTTCTGCCTCCAGGGCAAAAAGAACGGGTGATTGCAGCCGGAAAGTTTCCCTTTTGCCCCAATACCCATACCCCTACTTTTTGGGATTCCGTGATCAGTGGGCAACCTTATCGAATCCGGGGCTTGTGGATCATCGGATCTAACCCATTGGTAACCGCCACCCAGGGGTTGAAAATCGAGCGGGCACTGAAAGAATTTGTGGAATTTACCGTTGTCTCAGATCTCTTTATGACGCCGACCGCCCAACTGGCTGATCTGGTTCTGCCAGCGGCGACGTGGCTGGAGCAGGATGATGTGGTCTTTTTTCACAAAATCTGGTGTGTTATTGCGAGAAAGAAATTGACTCAGATCGGTGAATCACGCGACGACAGGGACGTTATCTTCGAGCTGGCCCATCGTCTCGGGCTCCGTGAAGCCTTTCCGTGGAGGAACAGCGAAGACTATTTAGACTGGGTACTGGAAGACACAGGGTTTGATTTCAAGCGGTTCTGCGAAAAAGACATTCTTGTCGGTGAGATGCGATATCGCAAATACGAGGCAGAAGGTTTTCAAACACCCACGGGTAAATTCGAGATCTCGAGCGGCGCTATGGAGGCGATGGGGCAATCTTCGATGCCGCTGTTTCGTGAGCCCCCCTTATCGCCTGTCTCTACACCCAAATTGGCAAAAGAGTTTCCCCTGATATTGATATCCGGCACCAAGATCAGAAATTTCTTCCACTCCGAGTTCCGCCAGGTTGAATCACTGAGGAAAGGCAATCCAGACCCTCTCGTGGAGATTCATCCTGACACAGCGGCTTCTCTCGGGATCAAAGAGGGAGATTGGGTTTGGATCGAGAGCCAAGCAAACCGAGTCAAAATGAAGGCGAAGCTCTTTGACGGGATCCGGTGCGATGTGGTCAACGCGCAACACGGATGGTGGTTTCCTGAAGAGAAGACTTCCGAGCACGCCTGGACCAGATCGAACGTGAACCTCCTGTATGATCATATCCACTTTGACCCGGAGAACGGCTCAGAACCACTGAGGTCCTATCTGTGTAAAGTCTATAAAGCGTAAATCAGAGCCGTACGGCCAGGATTTGCTCTGGAGCCCTTGGACCTTACAGCCCCGATCTGTTCTCCCAAGAAAATTTAAAACTTTATCCTTTCTATCTGTGCTTCCTTCGTACTGTCGGCGATTGTCCAAAACCAGGCTTCGCCCGTTCCCACACGGAAGATCACGAACAACGGGTCGTCGGGTCCTTTAAGCCCTATGTTTTTCAGATAAGGCCTCTCGTTATAGATCTTGCTTTTAAGGCCGGAATCGTCCAGGAACTCAACTTTGCCAGTCACTCTCATCATGACCATCGTCTTGGGGGCAAGAAAGCAGAGCTCCACCTTGTTGTTTTTCTGTAGCTGTTTGTAGACCGACTTGAGGGCCTCTGTCTGGAAATAGAATCCCTTTTCATCCGCAAAGCACATGCTGAGGATTCGGACGTGCGGTTGATCTCCTTCTGCCGTTGAGAATGAACAGATCCTTTGGGGAACCTCTTCGTTCGCAAACTTAACGCAGTCTTGGAAAGTACGCTTTGCCTGCGCCTGAACCATGAATGGTAGACCAATAACCACCATCGATAAAATGACATACGCCGACAACATCACGCTCTTTACGTTTCGATTCATCTGCGTTCCTCCTCTTTTTTTGGGGGCATTGTACCAAATCCGATCCGATTGTCAAGCTCACACTCCAATTGAAAAAAAAGGCATAAGGAGAGGGTTGAGAGTTCCAAGTCGTTAAGAGATTCCTCCTGGGGAGTATCGTCTCCGAATGAAGCGCCTCGATCGAACCGCGTGAGGGGGACGCATGATTCTCTTGACTGTAAGCCTACCGGAAGGTAAGGTTGAATTTAGGCTCCGGAGGATCTGATGAAGAGAACCGGAATTTTCTTTACTTACTTCCAGGGAGAAAGATTAAAGGATTTTCCCGAAGCCTTAGACGGACTGCTGAACAGGGAAAATGTGTACTACTATGACGCCGTGTACCGCTCACGAGCCGGCCTTTTTTACCTCGAGCCTGTGAGGGAACAACTTTTGCTCAAGGTCCATTCTCGGAGAATGATCGAATCAGTGAAGCAGACCGGGCATTATGAGTCGGCTCTTTACTCTGCTGGAGGAACGGTGCAGGCGGCTGAAGAAATCCTCAGGGGGAATATCGATAATGCCTTTGTCTTCACAAGTTTCGGCGACCACCATGCGGGGAGAGATTTTTATCATGGGATGTGCTATTTCAACGGCGCCGGGTTAGCCATTGCCTTGCTTAGGGAAAAGGGAATAAAAAGATTTGGCATCGTAGACACCGACAGCCATCATGGAAATGGAACCAGGGATATCTTCAGGCGAGATGCCGGTGTCCTTCACGTCTGTTTTTGTGATCACGACTACTCGGATATCTATCACAAGATAGATATCGAGGTTCCACAGAACACCTCTGACGAACAATATTTAACTAAGGTGAAGGAAATCTTTATTCCGAGCGTGAAGGCCTTCAAACCGGAATACATCTTCTGGGAGTACGGCTACGATGCCACGAGAGGAGAATACGGCGACAAAGGCACGAGTCGTGACTGTCCTATGAGACTGGCCGAGCTAATCAAAGTAACCGCGGATGAGGTGTGCAAGGGTAGGTTAATCGCCGTTCTCTGTGGTGGCTCATCGAGGGGTATCGCTGCTCAAACTATTCCCCAAATCATCGCCATCCTGGCAGAGTTAAAGAGGGCGTCTCAGGTCTCGCTCAAGTGACTCATTCGTAACCATTTGAATTAATTTACAATAATAAGTATCAAAAAAGATTGTTTTTTCTTGACAAAGGAAAAACAATTTGCTAATTATTTTACCGACCGGTCAATTAATAGTTCGGACAATTAGTTTTGATCAATACACAGAAGGGCTGGCGCTTGAAGTCTTTTTCCTGCCTTGGATGACCTGTGTAGGGTGGGGATTCCGAAGCATGATTTTTCAGAAAACCCCTTGTCTTTCCTTTCTGAGGTGATCATGGACAGAAAGCAGCATTCGGAAGTGAATTCTAAGAAGAACCAAAATTCCGAACGCAAGTCGGAGATTTACAGCAAGGCATTAGATCTTTTTGTGAAGAATGGATACGATGCAACGTCGATGTCCATGATCGCTGAGACCCTGGGTATGAGCAAGGCCAACCTATATTATTATTGTTCGAGCAAGGAGAACCTTTTATACCAAATTCACCTGGACTTCCTGCGTAACAAATTTACTCCGATCCTTGAGGAAGCAGAAGCGTTACCGGATCCGGCGAGCCGGGTCGCCCTTTTCTTACGCAAGTTTGCCCTTTTGAACACCTCGAGCAGAGCGAATCGGATCTTGGTTCACGAGGTCCACAGACTCGACAAGAATCATCAGAACGAAATCATGGCGATTTGGAGAAGGACGTATGAGATTGTACGGGATGCGATGAGGGAACTCCAACGATCAGGGAGAGTCCGCAGGTTTAGGGAATCTTTTCTGGCATTTATGTGGGTGGGAATGGCGTTTTGGGTGGTGTATTGGTTCGATTACGGCCGACAGACGAATGCGGAAGAGTTGTCGGAAGCGATTGCTCAAACCTTTTTGGATAGTCTGATACCGCAGGCTTCTTCCGACGTCAAGGGAGGACAGAAGGGGCGTTAGTTTCAGGCCTGTAGCGGATATCAGGGACGGGGTGGGCTATTCGCCGAAAAAAAAAGGGGACTGCTGGGTCTGTTCATATGACAGTGGAGATTTTGTTACAGCCGTTAGTCTACGGGTTGCAGATAGGGGTGAGTTATATCTTGTTAGCTCTGGGGCTCACCGTCATTTTCAGCATTATGAACGTTATTAATCTTGCCCATGGTGAATTCTATATGCTGGGGGCTTTCACTGTCTTCTATGTGAACGGCCTGCTGAAAATAAATTATTTCGTTGCCCTGCTGATGAGTGTGGTCGTTGTGGCGGTGATCGGTATATTTTTCGAGCGTATTTTCTTCCGTCCCGCGCGCGGACAAGTGGTGCCGACGGTCATCGTGGGCATTGGGCTCATGTGGCTGCTTCAGACTGCTGCTCAGCTGATATTCGGTGCACAGCCCAGAGGGATGAAGGAGGTTTTTCAGGGGAGCGTCTCCTTCCTTAACATCAACCTCAGCGATTCCAGGATTGTCGCTGGGATCATTAGTATTGTCTTGGTGGCCGTCGTCTATGTTTTCATCTACAAGACAAAACAAGGGAAAGCCATTCAGGCCGTCGCCCAGGATCGGGAAGCGGCCATGGCCCTGGGAATAGATGTCGGCAAAGTCGGAACCGTGGGGTTCGGCCTCGGATGTGGTTTGGCGGGTGCTGCAGGAGGTATCATGGCCCCCATCTTTTTTGTCGAACCAACCATGGGAACGACGACGCTCATAAAATCGATGTCTATTATCATCCTGGGCGGGGTGGGAAGCATTCCGGGTGCAGCATTGGGAGGTCTTATATTGGGCCTTGTGGAGAGCTACGGGCAAACCTTTCTCGGGTATTCCGCGACGACCTTCCCTTTTTTGATCATTTTGCTGGTCTTGATATTCAAACGGACAGGACTCATGGGCAGGGCTGCATGAATCGACTGAACTGGGAGAAGGCAAGCCTTTCTGTTGTTCTGTTGGCCATTCTGGCGCTGGTTCCCTTCTTTTTTCGAAACATGTATCAACTCGGGGTCATCACCTTCATGCTGATCAATGTTCTCCTTGCCGTCAGCTGCTGGTTTATCATGACCACGGGCCAGGTGACGCTCGGACACGCGGGTTTCGCCGCGATCGGCGGTTACGTATCGGCTGCATTAATTGCGAGATACGGGATCGGCTCCTGGTTAAGCTTACTCATTGCCATGATCGCAGCGGGAGTGATTGCTTTCATCATCGGATACATCACACTCAGGATCAAGGGGATTTACTTCATCGTTGCAACCCTGGCCCTCGGGGAGGTCATCAGGGTTGTGTTTGGCGCATGGGATGATCCCTTCGGAGGACTGGTTGGAATTATGAATTTGCCACCTCCGAACGCAATTACCGTCACGGGTTTTTTCGCAGTCGATTTCGGATCAAAAGTCTCCCTCTATTATCTGACTCTGGTGCTCACCCTCAGCGGCGTTATCATCATGCACAGACTAAACCGATCCCCCATCGGGCTGGTTTTTCAAGGGATCCGGCAGGCGGACGATCTGGCAGAAAGCGTCGGCATCAATATTATGGGGTACAAAGTATTGGCTTTCGCCATCGGGTGCATGTTTGCGGCCCTGGCGGGAGTCTTGTACACTTATAGCGTGGGCAGTATACAGCCTTCGTCATTTACCCTGATCCAATCGGCATATTACCTGGTCTACGTCGCGGTCGGAGGGAGCATCAATGTTTTTGGGCCGATCCTCGGCGCCCTCGTTCTTAACATTCTTTCGGAATTCTTGAGACCCGTCAAGGAGTTTGAGCCCATCATCTTCGCTCTCATTCTCATCGGCGCGGTTCTCTTGCTGCATGGCGGGATCATCGGACTTGTTCAAACGTTATGGCGTCGGACAAATGATATCGCGGTTCGTCTCTCTAGATTCGTATCCCCGGACAGGCCGCTTAAGACGATTCTTTAACCGGAAAGAGGTTTCAGCATGCCGTGTCAGTCGGGGGTAGCAGTTTCTTTAACAGGTCTCATGGGCGGCATGGTAAATTTGCGAGGCTAACGTTGGAAGGGGGTTTGCAGGGATGGTTGATTTCGCTTCACGGTTGTCCTATGGCACGGGAATCCAGGATTGGCAGGAGCGTATTCATACCCCTCGAATGAGGGAAGAACGAGCCAGCCGATTGAGGACGGTTATGAAAAAGAACGGCGTAGCCGCTTGCTTGTTAGAGCGCGAGGACAACATCCGTTATGCGACCGGGTTGCCCGGAGATGCCTTCATGCCCGGTTTGAGATATTGCCTCTTTTTCGCTGAGGATGAGCCTGTAATCTGGGAACATGCGGGCAGGTATGAGCGACGAAACGATTGGGGCTGGGTAAAACCGGAGAGCTGGAGGATCGCCCGCTGCTGGCTGGGGGGAGTGGGTGGCGCCGAGGCGACCGCCGAAACCGCGAAGCTTTTTGCTTCCGAAATTGTGCAGGAACTTCGACAGAGGGGGTTGCACGACGAGCGATTAGGCGTCACCGCGCTGGATGGGCCCTCACTGAAGGCCTTGGGTGAGAGGGGGGTCCAGACGTTTGATGCGCAGGCCCTGCTCTTTGAAGCGAGGAAAGTAAAAACCCAGGATGAAATCAGCTGCCTGAAAATGATCGTAGCGATCACGGACAGAGCCTGGTGTAAACTCTATGAGGCCATGAAGCCCGGAATGCGCGACATTGATCTGACTGCGATAGGATACCAGGCGATGATTGAAGCGGGGGCCGAGATTGGCGGGGTCGTCCCTTTTTTCAGCGGGCCGAGTACGTTTGAACGCGGGTTTGCCATGACCGACAGAATCATCCAGCCGGGCGATATCGTCTACGGCGACATCACGAACTTCGGCTATTTGGGCTACAAGACCTGTCTCTATCGCACGTTCGTTTTGGGCCGGAAGCCCAATCAAAAGGAAAAGGACTTATACAAGAGACTACTGGATAACCAGAATGGAATCCTAGAGGCAATCAAACCGGGTACGACCACCGCGGATGCCGCAAAGCGTTTCAAACCAGCGGACACGTGGGGTTATGATGATGAAGATCGAGTGTTCACGATTGAGATTGGCCATGGAATAGGTCTCTATCTTTATGAACCGCCGATCATCAACAGGCTTTGGTCGTTAAAACACCCGCAACCGTTTGAAGTCGGCAATGTCATTGCGGTCGAGAGCAGAGACGGAGAACCCGGGTTGGGGGTCAGACTTGAGGACATGGTGGTGGTGACCGAAAAAGGAGCGGAGTTGCTCAGCCGTTTCCCGAGGGATGAAATCATCCCCGTCGGTCAAATTGGGTAACGTGTATTTCCAACCAGAGGTTGTGAGGAATGCCCCTCCTTGAGGTAAAGGGATTGACAAAATACTTCGGCGGATTGACCGCTGTCAACACCCTTGATCTCTCCGTGGAAAAAGGAGAAATCGTCGGGCTCATCGGTCCCAACGGAGCCGGAAAGACGACGGTGTTCAACCTGATCATGGGGACCTACGCCCCCAGTAAAGGGAAGGTCGTATTCAAAGGCAAGGATATCACCGGCCAGAAACCGCACACGATTGTGAGCCGCGGCCTCGTCAGATCTTTTCAAAGAACCATCCTGTTTGGTGAGATGTCGGTACTGGAAAACATCCTTCTTGGCTTCCATATGATCTCTGAGATTCGCTTCTGGAACGCGCTTTTCAACGGCGGTGCCACCCGAATCAAGCAAAAGCGACTCCTTGAGAAAGCGTTAGAAATCGCCGAATTCATGGGACTCGAACAGAGCAAGGACCAGTTGGCAAAAAACCTGCCGCACGGATACCAACGATTGCTCGGCGTGGCGATTGCCCTGGCGACAAGCCCTGAATTGATCCTCATGGATGAGCCGGTCACCGGGATGAATATAGAGGAGACGGATAGGATGATGAATAAAATTCGTGCGATTCGCGACCGGGGAGTCACGACCTTGGTCGTGGAACACGATATGCGGCTTGTGATGAATACCTGCGATCGGTTGTGTGTCTTAAATTTTGGTTCGGTGATCGCGGAGGGTCTCCCCGCGGAGATTTGCAGACATAAGGAGGTCATTGCGGCGTATCTGGGATCCGAATATGCTTCTGCGTGTTAAAGAGATCAAGACGCTTTATGGCAAGCTCGAGGCGGTGAAAGGCGTTTCGTTGGAAGTGGCGGAAGGAGAAATTGTCACTCTCCTGGGAGCAAACGGGGCTGGAAAAACAACCGTCCTGAAGGCCATTTCCGGGTTGAAACTGCCAACCTCGGGCGAGATTTGGTTTTCAGGGCAAAGGATCGACAGGAGTCAGGCGACGCAGATCGTCAGGATGGGTGTCAGTCACATCCTCGAGGGACAGCGGGTGTTCCGCGACATGACGGTAGAGTCCAACCTCACTCTTGGAGCCTTCGTCCGAAGCGACGGAGAAAGAATTAAGGCTGATCTGGAAGAGGTCTACCGTCACTTCCCTATCCTGCAAGAAAGAAGAAAGCAAAAAGCAGGAAGCCTCAGCGGGGGCGAGCAACAGATGTTAGGCATCAGCAGGGCGCTGATGTCAAAGCCCAGGCTCCTGCTCATGGATGAACCCTCCATCGGACTAAGCCCTCTTATGGTGAATGAGATTGGGTCGATTATCAGAGCCATCCATAGGCAGGGAATTAGTGTGCTCATCGTCGAGCAGAATGCTGCGATCGCCCTGCGTTTGGCAGATCGTGGCTATGTGATGGAGACAGGGAAGATTGTGCTCGGCGCAAGCCGCGACGAACTCTTGAGCGATGGGAGAGTTAAGAAGGCCTACCTGGGTGGGTAGATGAAATAGGCGTGTGGCACCCCGACCGGTTGATTAGGGTCCTTAGGACTCGTCTTTGTGCAACGTGGAGTTGAAGGGCCTAGCATGCCGGAATAACAGAAATGGCTTGCAAGAAGAAAGTCGTCGTAGGAGGGTAGAAAGGAGGTACATGCGGAAAACGCTGTTGTCTGACGTGAAAATCAAAATCATCGGCAAAACTGGCCGGAAGGAGGTATTCAGGTGAGACGTGTAACTTTTTCACTCATAGCGGTAATTGTCATCATGATCGTCGCCGGCGGGGGATCGTACGGCCAAAACCCTGCTTCTTCGAAGGCGCTCGACATCGGGGTTGCGACGCCATTGACCGGGCCGGCAGCACATATTGGCATGAATATGAAGAATGCCCTCCTCATGGCGATCGAAGACCAAAATGCTCAGGGCGGGGTGCGAATCGCCGGAGAAAGATATGTGTTGAACCCGATCATCTTGGACACCAAAAAGGACGCTGCCGTTGGCAAGGCCGTTGCCGAGCAGCTCGTCTATGACAAGAAGGTGAAGGTTATTGCCGGGCCCTTTATCGATGATTCCATCGGTGCCCAATCCGTGACCGAACCCAACAAAGTCATCGCCTTTTTTGTTACTCCGTCTACTCCGAACATGACGGGGCCGAGCAAACCCTATTCCTTCTTCGTCAACGGGTTGATCCCCCAGTTATTCAGCGTTGGAGCTGCTTATATTGAGAAATTTTATCCCAATTCGAAGAAGGTTGTTTCCATGGTCCCCGACCTGCCCGATGCCGGATTATTCATCAATTCCTCTCAAATGATGTGTAAAATGCACGGCCTGGAATGGCTGGGTGCTGAGAAGTTTCCCTTCGGGACAACGGATTTTTCGCCCTTTATTACGCGGGCCTTGTCCAAGAACCCGGATATCGTAGACACCAGTTCAACGGGCGGAAATATGGGCGGACTCTGTGCCCAGCTCATAAAACAACTGCGCCAGGCGGGTTTTAAGGGCGTTATTTGGGTACCGGCCCAACCTCCTCCGGGAGCAACCGAAGAGGTCGTGCCGGAGAATTATCGGACAAGAATTGTTACGATCGATATCGACTGGGAATCCCCGATCGTCAATGAGGCCTATCGCGACTTGTGCCGCCGGTATGTGAAAAAGTTCAACAGCACTCCAATCGGTATTGTCGGGTTAATGTACAATGCCGCCAAACCTTTTTTCGAGTTCCTAAACACTCAGGATACCCTGGATACAACGAAATGGATGGAGGGGTTTGCCAATTACCGATGGAAGGGGATTTTCGGACATGAGAGCTTCTGGGTCGGAAAGCCGATGTACGGAATTAATCGAATGGCGATTCGAGGGGCCTGGGCTTCGGAATACGTGAATGGGAAGCTGGAAACCAAGTGGGAAGCGCCCATCCCGATGGATCTCCTTGTCGGAAAAAGTAAATGAGACGACATGCGGTCCGATAAGGTTGCGGAGATCCCAAACAACAAATCTAACATGGAGGTTCAAACATGATAACCGGCGAAACCAGTCCAAAAATCAACGTCAATCACAAGAAATGCAGCGGCTGCCGTGTCTGCGAACAGATTTGCACCTTTTCCCATGAGCAGGAGTTCAATCCGCGGAGGGCTCGAATCAAAGTCCTGATACGGGAAAAGGAGGGAATCAACGCCCCGCTCCTCTGCATCCAGTGCAAGAAGTGCCTTTCTGCTTGCAAGCGGGATGCCCTCTCCTGGGATGAGAAGATTGGAGTGGTGAGGGTGGACAAAGAAAGGTGTAATGGCTGCGGCCTTTGCATCGGAGCTTGCCAGGACGCGGCAATCTTTCTCGACCCGATCACCAAGAAAGTGAACATTTGCGACCTGTGCAACGGGGATCCTCAATGTGTGAAGTGGTGTACACAGGACGTGCTTCATTACGAGGCCGCGCCCGCTCTTCAATCCTAGTCATCAGAAAATAACCAGGAGGTGCCAACATGAGTAAATGGTATGGTTGGATGGGAACGATTTTAAGGGTCAACCTTTCCAGCAGGAAGATAACAAAAGAACCCCTCTCTGAGGATCTTGCTTATAATTTCGTCGGAGGGAGGGGCATTAATTCGAAGATACTCTATGATGAGACAGGTCCGAAGACGGACCCCGTGGGACCGGGGAACCGGCTGATCATCGGGACCGGCCCGACGAGCGGCACGCTTGGCCTCGGAAACGGACGGTTTACGATGACCGTGAAATCTCCTCTCACCGGAATCGTAGGGGATGGGAGCGGAGGGGGTCATTTCGGGGCCGAGGTGAAATTCGCCGGCTATGACCACATTGTGATTCAGGGGAAGTCGGCGAAGCCAGTTTATCTCTGGATCAACGATGGGGAAGTGGTCCTCAAGGATGCTCGGCATCTGTGGGGAAAGACCACTTGGGAAACGGAGGAATTAATCAGAAAGGAACTGGGAGATCGAGACATCAAGACGCTCTGCATCGGGCAGGCGGGAGAGAATCTTGTCAAGTACGCCTTCGCGATCGCTCATGATGAGAGGGTTGCCGCCGAGACAGGGATGGGTTGCGTGATGGGTTCAAAGAACCTGAAGGCGATAGCGGTCAGGGGCTCCAAATCGGTCAAGGTGGCTCATCCGGAAAAATATTATGAGGTCGTCAAGAAATGGTACGAAGATGTTCCGAAGCAGCACCTGTCCCCGCTGCACGAAAGCATTGGCAGTCCGTATCTCATCAAGGTATTCAACCAGGTTTTTAACCTCGGCATAAGAAATTCTCAGCAACTTCACGGGCCGGAGGAGGAGTTGAAGAAGTTGTATGCCGATGATCATGTGCCCAAATACCTGGTCAGAAATATCGCCTGCTTTTCCTGCGGTCATGCGTGCCAGAAGTTTCTCATGATCACCGATGGCCCTTATGCGGGTGAAAAAGGGATGAGACCGGAATATGGCTGCACGGCATCCTTATGCACGCAGTTGGGAATTTTTGATTTTGCATTCAGTCTGAAAGCGACGAACCTTGCGAACCAGCTGGGGATCGATGCTCAAGAGGCAGGTCCTACGATGGCGATGGCCTTCGAATGTTACCAACGAGGGATTTTGACGAAAAAGGATACAGGTGGCCTAAAGCTGGAATGGGGAAATAGGGAAGTCATCCTGGAGCTTCTCAAAAAGATTGCCTACCGGGAAGGATTCGGTGACGTCTTGGCTGATGGATGCCTGAATGCGGCCAAAAAGATCGGCAAGGGAGCTGAGAAATACGCCTACCACATTAAAGGGAAGTCACATCCTGACCGTTTGACGGCTTATATCCCCTGCGTCCTCGGTTTTGCCCTTGCTTCCCGCGGATGGGATCATCTGAGAGGTTCGGTCTTCCCTCATATCACGCCGTCCCTGGGACCGCCCAAGTTCTGGCATTTCGATCCTCTCTATGCCAAGGTGGTCACAGACAGAGAACACGTGGACACCGGCGCGGA
>Ga0335084_10001112_pt1 | contig 24611 bp, 23 predicted proteins | sample Lox_Sample_44_FD_206721 | JGI IMG/M metagenome (GOLD analysis project Ga0335084, IMG submission 206721) | Soil microbial communities from Loxahatchee National Wildlife Refuge, Florida, United States - Lox_Sample_4.4 | ecosystem: Environmental > Terrestrial > Soil > Wetlands | place: USA...
CTCGAGGCGCCGACCTCCGCCTTCGACGACGCGCCGCACGGCGCCGCCGATCCGCACCGAGTGAACGAGAACCTTGCTCGCACGTTCCTCGGCTTGTTCGGTCCCGGCGACGAGCGCTGAGTAAACGCGTTCTCCCCGGCATAGTGACTCGAATCACGCAACGCGCGTGAGCAGAGTCACGGCGGGCACGATCTAGACGGCCGAACCTGCTCCCCGTTCCGCATCGCTCGGGGGGCCGTTGATGTTGCTGCTGCGGTTGCTGTTGGGGTCGGTCTGTCTCTGTCTTGGATTCGGTTTGCTCGCGCTCCCGGCGGAGTCCCGAGCCGATGCGGTACTACTCCGCTTCAAGCCGCCGCCGCAGAGCGTGCGCGGCTACAACTTGTATCTCGCCACCGCCACCAGCGGTGCGATCACCAGCCCCGCGGTCGACATCGGCGCGCGCACGGCCGACTCGACCGGAGTGGCGAGTTACTCGATCGGGAATCTCGACCCGACGCAGTCCTACGTGGTCGAGCTGACCGCGTACGATTCCAGCGGCGTCGAGTCGCGCCGCTCGAACCGGCTGACGCTGGCGGCCCGCACGGAGGTCCTGGGCGCGCCGCTGTGGCAGTCGAACTTCAGCCAGTACGCGCCGGGCGTGCACGTGCCCGGCTTCACCGATCTGCGCGGAGACACGGTGACCACGTCGGGCACGAACATCTTCAGCGTGTTGTACCTGGGCGACGGCAGCATCGCCTACTTCAGCGGCTCCGACATCGGAGTGGTCGCGAGTCAGTATACGGGCGCAAGCGCGGCGGGCTGGGGCTCGTACGAGATCTCCGGGCGCATGCGCATGGACCGGCCCCAAGGCCGCGCCGGTATCGGCGCGCGCGTGCAGTCCGGCGCCTATTTCCTGCTCGGAACGGCCACGAACGGTGCCTGGGCGCTCGGCGGCTGGAATGAGCCGGCCCTCACGTGCCGGGTGGGCGCTGCGCTGGGAGTGACCGCCGCCGCCCGCAGCTGGTACTCGTTCAAATACCGGGTGACCCGGGCTTCCGGACTCACGCGACTGCGGGCGAAGGTGTGGCTGCAGAGCAGCGCGGAGCCCACGTCCTGGCAGTCCGACTGCTGGACTAGCAGCCCGGTCACCAGCGACTCCGGGTCGTTCGAGCTCATTCGCACTGGTGCCGGTGGCGTGTACTGGGCCGATCTGGTGGTCACCGCCGTGAGCGGAACGATCGCGCCCATTCCGCCGCAGTGAGTCCGCGGATCAGAACCGGGGCGAGTTCGTGCGCGCCGCCACGCCCCCGTCGGCGACGATCGCGGCGCCGTGCACGTACGAGGCTTCGTCGGAGGCGAGGAAGAGCGCCACGGCGGCCATCTCCTCGGGCTTGCCGAGCCGGCCGCACGGGATCTGACGCTCCCAAGCCGCGCGTCCGCCGGTGGCTTCGACCGCGGCGAGCAGCGGCGGCGTCTCGATCGGGCCGGGCAGGATGGTGTTGATGCGCACGCCGCGCGCGGCGTTCTCGACCGCTGCGGTCTTGGTCAGGTTCACGATCGCGGCCTTGGCCGCGCCGTAGGCTCCGAGCCCGGGCTCGCCCGCCACCGCGGCACCCGAAGAGATGTTGATGATCGCGCCGCCGCCCTGCGCGGCCATCACCGGCAGCGCGGCGCGCATGCCGAAGAACACGCCGTCGAGCGTGACCGACTGGGTGCGGCGCCAGTCCTCGTCGCGCAGCGTCTCGAGCGCGCCGGGCAGGACCGCGGCGGCGTTGTTCACCAGCACGTCGAGCCGGCCGAACTCCGAGAGAGCGAAGCGCACCGCGGCCTCGACCCGGCGCGCGTCCGACACGTCGGCGGGAAAGGCGCGCGCGCGGCCGCCCGCGCCCTCGATCTCCTTCGCGACGCGCTCGGCCGAATCCGCGACCAGGTCGTTCACGACCACGGCCGCGCCCTCGGCGGCGAAGCGCACGGCGATCGCGCGACCGATCCCCGAGCCCGCACCCGTCACCAACGCGACTTTGCCCCGCAGGCGTTCGCCCACCTTGTCAGCCCCTCCTGAAACGTGTTCTAATTTTCTACCCGGACGCCGGCGAAGTCCAGGAGGGATGCCATGGCCCGTTTCCCGTTCGGTTTCGCGAACAGCTGGTATCTGATGCTGTACTCGGACGAGCTCGCGAAGGGCGAGGTCCGGGCGCTCTCGTATCTCGGGCGCGAGCTGGTCGCGTTCCGGGGCGAGGACGGCAAGGCGCACGTGCTCGACGCGTACTGCCCGCACCTGGGCGCGCACCTGGGCAAGGGCGGCAAGGTGATCGGCGCCGACCTGCAGTGTCCCTTCCACGCCTGGAAGTTCAACGGCGAGGGCAAGTGCGTCTCGGTGCCCTACGCGAACAAGATCCCGGCCAAGGCCGAGACCCGCTCCTGGCCGGTGAGTGAGGTCAACGGCGCCATCTTCATCTGGTACCACGAAGACGGGAAGCCGCCCGACTTCGAGGTCCCGCGGCTCGCGCAGTGGGGTGACTCGGGCTGGACGCGCACCTGGCAGAAGTACGAGTGGGTGGTGCGCACCTGCCCGCAGGACATCATGGAGAACGCCATCGACTGGCCGCACTTCCACAGCGTGCACAAGATGGACATGCCGCCCGAGAAGAGTCACAAGTTCGACGGCAAGATGTTCTTCTGGAACATCGGCACGACCAAGCAGGTGTCCACCATGGAAGGGGTGAGCGACAACCTGTACATGGAGGCCCAGAACTGGGGCCTCGGTTACAACTTCCTGACTTACACCGGAATGTTCACCACGGTGATCTCGACCGGACTCACTCCGCTCGACGCCGAGCGCACTCACTTCCGCACCGCGATCATCGGCAAGAAGGACGGCCGCAGCGAGGAGGAGACGCTGCAGCTGCTCAAGGCCTACATGGACGACCAGTCCAACGCGATCACGCAGGACTTCGAGATCTGGGAGAACAAGCGCTTCCGCGCCAAGCCGATGCTGTGCGACGGCGACGGACCGATCGCGGAATTCCGGCGCTGGTGCCGGCAGTTCTACTCCAAGGACTGGGCGGAGGCGGAGTAACTCCGCTCCGACACGCGCATGCCCCCCGTCTCGCGCCGCGAATTCCTGAAGCTTGCGGGCGCCGCGGGCGCGGCCCTCTCGGCCACCGGCGGGGCGCTGACCGTCTCGGCCGCCGACTCACCCGCCTTCGACGTGGAGTGCGACGTCGCCGTGGTGGGCAGCGGCGCCGCCGGGGCGACCGCGGCGCTCTACGCCGCCGAGGCCGGCGCCCAGGTCGTGGTGCTCGAGAAGGCGCCGCTGGTGGGCGGCACGACCGCCAAGTCGGGCGGCGTGTACTGGATTCCGAATCATCCGATCGAGCGCGCCAAGGGCCTGAAGGAGCCGCGCGACGCGACCCTGCGCGCGATGTGCCGCGCCTCGTATCCGCTGCTCTACGCGGCGGACCAGCCGCGCTACGGCCTGCCGCAGAACGAGTACGACCTGATCGAGACCTTCTACGACCGCGGCGCCGACGCGGTGGTGGGGCTCGAGAAGATGGGCGCGCTGGTCTCGTTCGGCGCCGACTCACTGGCCGGGCCCATGCCCGACTACTTCGAGCCGCCCGACGCGACCAAGATCGTCGACCGCAGATACTGGGCGAAGAAGCCCGATGGCTCGTTCGGGCTGGGCGACGAGATGGTGCGCCAGCTGCGCGCGGGGCTCGAGGCGCGCAAGGTGCCGGTGAAGACGGGTCACCGTGCGACGCGCGCGCTCGTGAACGCGAAGCGCGAGGTCGTGGGCCTCGAGGTCCAGCCGCAGAAGGGCAGCCCCCTGCGCGTGCGCGCGCGCAAGGGAGTGGTGTTCGCGAGCGGGGGGTTCACGCACGACGCCGAGCTGGTGCGGCGCTTCCAGCCCGGGCCGGTGTTCGGCGGCTGCGCGGTGCCGACGAACGAGGGCGATTTCGTGCGCATCGCCGAGTCACTCGGCGCGAAGCTCGGCAACATGCCGAGCGCCTGGCGCGCGCAGATCGTGCTCGAGCAGGCGCTGCAGTTCTCCTCGACGCCCGACGACGTGTTCATGCCGCCGGGCGACAGCATGGTGCTGGTGAACCGGCTGGGCCGGCGCGTGGTCGACGAGAAGTCGAACTACAACGAGCGCACGCGCGCCCACTACCAGTGGGACCCGGTGCGTCACGAGTGGATCAACCTGCTTTTGTTCATGGTCTACGACCAGCGCAGCGCCGAGCTGTTCGCCGGCCGCTTCCCGCTGCCCGCCGCGGGCATGTCGGCGCCCTACGTGGTCCAGGCGGCGAACCGGGCCGCGCTGGTCAAGGCGCTCGACGAACGGCTCGCGCGGCTCGCGCCGCGGACCGGCGGCGTGCGGCTCGACGCGGCCTTCGGCGAGTCACTCGGCGCGACCCTGAAGCAGTTCAATGCCGACGCCGAGCGCGGCGTCGACCGCGAGTTCCAGCGCGGCGCCAGCGTCTACGACCGCGAGTGGCACACCAAGATCTGGTCGTTCGCGAACCCCGGCACGAAGCACAAGCTGCCGGCCAAGAACCTCACCCTGTATCCGATCTCCGAGGCCGGGCCGCTGTACGCGATCATCCTCGCGCCCGGCACGCTCGACACGAACGGCGGCCCGGAGATCGACAAGAGCGCGCGCGTGCTCGACGCGCAGGGCCAGCCGATCGCGGGCCTGTTCGGCGCGGGCAACTGCGTGGCCTCGCCGACCGGTCCCTACTACTACGCGGGCGGGGGCACGCTCGGCCCGGCAGTGACTTTCGGCTTCATCGCGGGCGAGGCGGCGGCGCGCGAGCCGGTGAAGGAGCTGGCATGAGCCGCTGCCAGCTCGCGCGGCGCGAACGGCTCGGCCGGGGTGGCGGCACCGTGGTGGCGCTGCACGCCGACGGCGCCGATGCCGGCGAGCTGTGGGCGCTGGCGCACGCGCTGGGCCGCGACGCCGTCGCGCCGCAGGCGCCGCGCGCGCGCGACCCGTTCCACGCCAGCGCCGCGCCCGAGGACCCGCGCTGGCGTGCATACGCGGGTCACTCCTGGTTCCGGAGCGACGACGCGGGGCGGCCGGAGCCCGCGAGCTTCGGCGACAGTCTGGCGCAGCTCGAGTCACTCGTGGCCGAGCTCGAGCCGCCGGTGTTCCTGGTCGGTCACCGCGAGGGCGCGACGCTGGCGCTGGGCGCAGCGCTCGCGTTTCCCGAGCGGATCGCGGGGGTCATCGCGCTCGACGGCCCGCGCCCCGACATCCCCGGCTGGAGCGACGCGATCGAGTTCCCGCCCGACCTTCCCGTCTTCGAGTTAGGAGCAGAATCATGGCGAGCGAAGCCAAGAAGCTGATCAAGACCTATTTCAAGCGCATCCAGACCGGCGACCCGAAGCTGCCGGACCTGCTGGCCGACGACGTGACCTGGTGGGTGCCGCCCGGCTCGGACATGGCGGGCACTTACGAGGGCAAGGCCAAGGTGCTCGAGCTCATGGGCAGCGGCATCGGCCTGTACGACCAGACGGTCCCCATGCGGATCGACGTGCAGGAGATGGTCGCCGAGGGCAACACGGTGTGCGTGCAGTTCGTGCTCAGCGCGAAGACCGCCAAGGGCCGTGACTACCGCAATCACTACCACTTCGTGTTCAAGACGCGGCGCGGGAAGATCACGGCGGTGAAAGAGTACGTCGACACCAAGTACGCCCACGACGTGTTGTTCACATGAAGAACTCCTGGATCCACCTGGCCAAGGGCGTCACTCCGAAGCAGGCGCACGTGGCCGTGCCCAAGGGCCTGAAGGAGGAGGAGCTGGGCCGCGGCGGCTTCCACGGCCGCGTGGCCAACCTGTACCGGCTGAACGAGCCGACCGGCTGGGTGCGCGTGGAGGGTGACTTCGCGCCCGGCGACGTCGACGGCGAGCGCGTCGACACCACCGACCGCACGAACCCGCGCGGCGCGCCCACGCGGCTGTTCTGGAACGACGACCTGACCGTCTCGGTGAGCCGGCGCAGCGAGGCCATGCCCTGGTTCGCGCGCAACGCCGACGCCGACGAGCTGTACTTCGTGCACCGCGGCGAGGGCACGTTCGAGACCGAGTTCGGCCCGCTCGAGTTCCGCCCCGGCGACTACGTGGTGCTGCCCAAGGGAGTCACCCACCGCGTCGTCCCGGTGAGCCGCGACAACTACTTCCTGCGGCTCGAGTCACGCGGCGAGATCGGCCTGATCGAGCACCCGAACCTGGGCCGGCACAATCCCTACGACCCCGAGGTCATCGCCGTGCCCGAGCCCAAGGCCATGCAGGGCGACGGCCGCCCCGAGTACGAGGTGCGCGTGAAGCGCGACGGGCGAGTCACCGCGTTCTTCTTCGACCAGCACCCGATCGACGTGGTCGGCTGGAAGGGCGACCTGTTCCCGTTCCGCTTCCACAACACCGACTTCCGCCCGGTGACTGCCGACCGCAACCACGTGCCGCCCTCGGCCTTCGGGCTGTTCTGCGCGGAGGGCTGGGTGCTGTGCAACTTCGTGCCCAGCCCGATGCAGCGCGACCGCGAGGCCGCGCGTCTGCCCTACTACCACCGCAACGTCGACTTCGACGAGATCGGCTTCCTGCACGGCGGCAGCATCGCGGGCCAGCCGATGGAGGGCACCACGATCATGTGGCACCCGCGCGGGGCGGTGCACGGCCCCGGCGAGGCGGCGCGCGCCATGGCCGAGCAGTTCTGGAGCGAGATCGGCACGAACGACATCCAGGCCGTGAACGTAGACTGCGTGCGGCCGCTGTCGGTGGCGCCCGAGGCGATGGCCGCCAAGCGCGACCACGTCCAGCTCACCGTACGCAAGGATGCGACCTGACATGGCGTTCCCGCAGCTCGCGAGATATCCCGCCGCCGGCCCGAGTCTCTGGTCGTTCGAGCGGCTGCCCGACGGCGTGCGCATCGAGCCCATGCCGATCCTGGCGCAAGACGGCGGCGAGTCACACGGCACGCTGTTCGCGAAGGGCGGCGAGCGCTGCGTGGCGATGTTCATGCACCCGCGCGGCGACATGCAGCGTCACTACGCGATGCCGCGGCTGCTCGAGGCGGGCATCGCGACGTTCGGCCAGGCCGGGCGCTTCATCAACAACGACGTCAACCTGATCCACGAGCGGCTCATCCTCGACGTGGCCGCCTCGATCGCGCGCCTGCGCGAGCGCGGCTTCGCGAAGATCGTGCTCGTGGGCAACAGCGGCGGCGGCGCGCTGTTCAGCTTCTACCAGTCACAGGCCGCGACCGCGCCGCCCGGCCGCCTGGAAGACACCGCCGCGGGCGACCCGTGCGACCTGAACAAGCTCGAAATGCCGCAGGCCGACGGGCTGGTGCAGCTCGCCACCCACCTGGGGCAGGGCAAGCTCATGCTCGAGATCATCGATCCGTCGCTGGTCGACGAGAGCGATCCTTTGTCGCGCGACCCCTCGCTCGACATGTACGACGAAGAGAACGGCTTCCGCCCGCTGCCCGCACACTCCAAGTACTCGGGCGAGTTCCTGGCGCGCTACCGCCAGGCGCAGTCGGCGCGCGTGGCGCGCATCGACGCCGTGGCGCGCGGCTACGTCGAGGAATGGAATCACTGGCTGCGCAAGCTCGGCACGCCCGAGGCCGAGTCACTGCCGCTGGCCGAGCGCCAGCGCATCGAGCGGCGCGCCTTCGCGGGCCGCTACATGGCGATCCACCGCACCGAGGCCAACCCGGCGTACACCGACCTCGGGCTGTTCCCCTCGGAGCGCGCGATCGGCTCGTTCTTCTCGCCGCGCCCCGACGTGTTCAACTACCTGGAGAGCGGGTTCGGCAAGTACCAGACGCCGCGCGCCTGGCTGTCGACCTGGTCGGGTCACTCGTCGCGCGCCGCCACGCTCGAGTGTCTGCCCAAGCTCTCGCTGCCGACCCTGGTCGTGGCCTATCTCGGCGACAACGCCGTGTTCTCGAATCACACCGATGCTATCTTCGAGCGCTCGCCGGCGCGCGACAAGCAGATCTTCCGGGTCGCGGGAGATCACCTGGGCTACGGCCCGTCCGGCATGCGCGACCGCAGCGGCCAGAACGCCGCGCTGGACCGCATCGTCCCCTGGATCAAGGAGCGCTTTGCATGAAGATCGACTTGTTCGCCATGCCCGCGGTTCCCGCCACGCTCGAGGAGCGCGAGAGACTGCGGCCGATCGGCCGCTCGACCGAACGCTACCAGATGATGCTCGAGGAGCTGCGCCACCTGGCGATCACCGCCGACCAGCTCGGCATCGACGCGTTCTCGACCACCGAGCACCACTTCCACACCGAGGGCAACGAGCTGTCGGTGAATCCGATCCTGCTGTTCGCGGACTTCGCCGCGCGCACCAAGCGCATCAAGTTCGCGCCCATGTCGATCGTGATGACGGTCGCGAACCCGATCCGGGTCGCGGAGGACCTGGCGATCCTCGACCAGCTCACAAAGGGCCGCGTCGCGGTGGCGTTCGCGCGCGGCTACCAGAAGCGCTGGATGCAGGTGCTGGGGCAGGGCGCGCCCATCGCCACCGGCATGGGCGACGAGGTCGACCGCCAGAACCGCGAGCGCTACGACGAGAACATCGAGGTCCTGATGAAGGCCTGGACGAATGACTCGTTCGAGCACAAGGGCAAGTACTTCCAGGTGCCCTATCCGCACGACACGGGCATCGAGGGCTGGGGCGCGCCCGGCTACACCAGACAGTTCGGCGCGCCGGGCGAGATCGACGCCCAGGACGTGATCCGCAAGATCGGCGTGTGTCCGCGCCCGTTCCAGGAGCCGCACCCGCCGATCTGGGTGCCGGTGACTGGCGGCATGCCGTCGCTCCTGAACTGCGCGAAGAACGGCTGGCTGCCGTGGATCTGGGAGTCGGACCCGGAGAAGTTCCTGACGATGTGCCGCGAGTACCAGCGGGTGTCGGCCGAGAACGGCCGCGAGTTCGCGCTGGGCGAGAACTGCGGCGCGGTGCGCGCGATCACGATCGGAGACAGCTACGACGAGGCCTTCGAGCTCGCCGCGCAGACCACCGGTCACGACTACCAGGAGTATTTCGGCCGCTTCGGCTTTCTCGAGCTGTTCCGCAACCCGGAGGACGATCCGAACTGCCGGCCGCTCCTGTTCAAGAGCAACGAGGCCGCGACGCAGCGCATGATCGAGAAGGGCTACCAGATCTGCGGCACCGTGGACCAGGTGAAGCGCCACTTCGAGAAGCTGGTGAAGTGCCACGGCAACGGGAACCTCGACTGGCTGTCGTGGAACTTCTTCTACCAGGGCACCACGCCGCGCCACGTGCAGGACCGCCAGCTCGAGCTGTTCGCGACCCAGATCATGCCGGAGTTCCGCTAGTGCCGTTCGCCGTCGTCAACGGTCACCATCTCTACTTCGAAGACTCGCGCGGGCGCGGCTCGGCGGTCGTGTTCAGTCACGGGTTCCTGCTCGACCACTCGATGTGGGAGGCGCAGGTCAGGGAGTTCGGCGAGGCGTACCGCTGCATCACCTGGGACGAGCGCGGACACGGCATGAGCGAGTGTCTCGGGCCGTTCGACTACTACGACTCCGCGAGTGACTGCATCGGCTTGATGGACCAGCTCGGCATCGCGTCGGCGACGCTGGTCGGCATGTCTCAAGGCGGCTTCCTGTCGCTGCGCGCGGCCTGGAAGCATCCGGACCGCGTGCGCGCGCTCGTGCTGGTCGACACGGCCGCGGCGCTGTTCCCGCCCGAGGTGCTGGCGGGCTATCGCGCGACCGCGGAGGCGTGGATCGAGCATGGGCCCGTCGGAGAGATCGGCAGCAACATGGCGGAGCTGCTCTTCGGCAAGCGCTACGACGCCTCGGTCTGGCTCGGGAAGTGGCAGGCCAAGCCGCCCTCCGAGACCGCGCACCCCTGGGCCACCGTGCTGGGGCGAGACGAGTTCATGCACCGCCTGCCCGAGATCAAGTGTCCCTCGCTCGTGATTCACGGCAGCGCGGACCGGGCGTTCGACCTCGCGACGGCCAAGGGCCTTCAGTCCGCGCTGGGCAATTGCAAGGGACTGGTCGTGATCGAGGGAGCGGCGCACGCGCCCAACGTGACTCATCCCAAGCCGTTCAATCGCGCGCTCAGTGAATTCCTGGGGAGGAACGCATGACTCCACTCGGCTTCGGCATCTGGGACGGCGACAACCACTACTACGAGCCGCGCGACGCCTTCACGCGCTACGTGGAGCCGCGCTTTCGCGACCGCGCCGTGCGCGTGGTCGACACGGCCGACGGCCGGCCGCAGATCTGGATCGGCGAGCGCGAGTTCCACTTCCTCGACGACACCTTCGCGAGCTTCGACAAGACCGTGCGGCCCGGCTCGCTGCGCGAGTTCCTGAAGTCACTCGGCAGCGACCGCCTGGTCGAGCCCGAGTCGATCGAGATCCCGATGGACCCCGCGTTCCAAAACCGCGACGCGCGGCTCGCGCGCATGGACGAGCAGGGCGTCGAGGCGGCGTTCCTGTTCCCGACGCTCGGCGTGTGCGTCGAGCACTTCCTGCGCAGCGACGTCGAGCTGTCGTACGCGAACCTGCGCGCCTTCAACCGCTGGCTCGACGAGACCTGGGGCTACGCCTGGAAGGGCCGGATCTTCGCCTCGCCGGTGCTGTCGCTGCTCGATCCCGAACAGGCGCTGCGCGACCTCGAGCTGTTCCTCGCGCGCGGCGCGCGGCTCGTCAACGTGCGCACCGGCCCGGCGGGCCGCCACTCCCCTGCCGATCCGATCTTCGACCGGGTGTGGTCGCTCGCCAACGAGGCGCGCCTCGCGATCGCCTACCACGTGGGCGAGGCGGGCTACAACGAGCTCATGTCGACTCACTGGGGCGAGGAGGCGAACCCGGCCTCGCACCATCAGTCGGCCTTCCAGTGGGTGTGCATGTACGGCGACCGGCCGATCATGGACACCATCACGGCGCTGATCATGGGCAACTTCTTCGGCCGCTACCCGAACATCAAGGTGCTGTCGGTCGAGAACGGGTCACTCTGGGTGCCCTATCTGCTGAAGGCCATGGACAAGATGAAGGGCATGGGGCGGAACGGCCCGTGGATCGGCGGCCGCGTGCACGGGCGCGCCAGCGAGCTGTTCAAGCAGCACGTCTGGGTGAATCCGTACCACGAAGAGGACCACAAGGCGCTGGCCGAGCTGATCGGCGTGGAGCACGTGGTGTTCGGCTCGGACTACCCGCACGCCGAGTGCGTGCCGCACCCCGAGGAGTTCATCGCCGGCATCCAGAAGCAGTTCCCGGCCCAGGACGTGGTGAAGCTCTTGCGCGAGAACGCGCAGTATCTCGTGAGTCAGGCGTGAGCGAGCGCGAGTTCGAGGGCCGGGTCGTGCTCGTGACGGGTGGGGGCGGCTCGTGCATCGGCGGGCCGACGGCGCTGCGCTTCGCGCAGGAGGGCGCGGCGGTCGCGATCTGCGACATGCACGAGCGCCGCAACCGCGAGATGGCGGAGCGGATCCACAAGGAGACCGGCGCGCGCGTGCTCGCCTTCCAGCTCGACATCGCCGACCGGCCCAAGGTGGACGCGATGCTGGCCGAGATCGAGAAGGCCTTGGGCGGCGTCGACATCCTGGTCTGCAACGCGGCCGAGAACAAGCTCGGCAAGATCGTCGGCTACGACATGATGGACTGGGACCGCACGCTCGACGTGTCACTCACCGCGAACTTCTTCCTGGCGCGCCACGTGCTGCCGGGCATGGTCGCGCGCCGCCGCGGCAACATCGTGAACATCTCGTCGGTCGCCGGCTGGATCGGCAATCCCAACGAGAAAGACGGCGAGCCCGCATACGCGGCCGCGAAGGCGGCGCTGTTCGCGCTGACTCGCAACATCGCGCACGAGGTCGGCCCGCACGGCATCCGCTGCAACGCGATCGCGCCGGGACTGATCTGGTCGCGCTTCGTGGAGAAGTTCGACGCCGATTTCCGGCCGCTGATCGACGCCACGCCGATGCGCCGCTACGGGCGTTCCGAGGACGTGGTCGAGGCGGTGATGTTCCTGGCGTCGGACCGCCGCTCCGGGTTCATCACCGGCGAGGCGCTGAACGTCTCGGGCGGCTGGTACATGCGGCCGTGACCGTCGGCGAGGTGCTCGACCGCCCGGCCGCGCGCGCGCCCGAGCGGCTTGCGCTGGTCGGTCGCAGCGGGCGATTCAGCTACGGCGAGCTCGACCGTGCCGCCAACCGCGCGGCGAACGCGCTGGCGGCGCTCGGCGTGCGGCGCGGCGACCGGGTGGCCGCGTGTCTCCCGAACGACGTCGACATCGTGATCGCGTTCCTGGGCACGGCGCGTCTGGGCGCGCTCTGGGTCGGGATCTCGCGTCCGCTCGCGCCGCCCGAGAAGGCCTTCTGCCTGCGCGACTCCGGCGCGCGCGTGTTCCTGGCGCCGCAAGACGTGCTCGAGTCACTCGCGCCCCAGCGCGCGAGCCTGCCGGAGCTGGCGCACGCCGTCGAAGTGACTCCCGGCGGCTTCGCGCTCCAGGGCGACGAGTCCCGTCCCAGCGCCGGCGTGGCACCGCACGACCCGGCCGCGATCGCCTACACCAGCGGCACCACCGGCTTCCCCAAGGGCGCCGTGCACAGTCACCACAATCTGCTGCTGCCCGGCGCCGTGGCGGCGGCCGCGGGCAGCTACGGGCCGGAGCTGCGCCAGGGCGTGCTCCTGCCGCTCACCATCTTGAACCTGATGGTGCTCGGGCCGCTGGTGGCGTTCCAGGACGGATCGGCGCTGGTGTGCATGGACCGCATCGACGCGCCCGGCGTGGCCGACTGGGTGCGCCGCGAGCGCGTGGGACACTTCGCCGCCGTGCCGACCGTTCTGTACGACCTCTTGACCCACCCGGACGTGACTCGCGAGGACCTCGCCTCGCTGCGCCGGCCCGAGGTGGGCGGCGCCGAGTGTCCCGAGGAGTTCCGCGCGCTCTACCGCGAGCGCTTCGGGCACGAGGTCACGATCGGCTATGGCATGACCGAGGCGCCCACCGCGGTGACTCGCTCCGACGGCCGCGCGGCGCCGCGGCCCGGCCTGTGCGGCAAGCCCGTGCCCCAGGTCGAGATCCGCATCCTCGACGAGAAGGACCGGCCGGTCGAGCCGGGCCAGGTGGGCGAGATCTGCGTTGCGCCCGCGAGCAGCGGCGCCTGGGCCGGCGTCTACACGCCGATGCTCGGCTACTGGAACCGGCCCGATGAGACGGCGCAGGCGCTGCGCGGCGGCGTGTATCACTCGGGTGACCTCGGCTTCGTGGACGAGCACGGCGACCTGTACATCCGCGGCCGGCGCAACGAGCTGATCCTGCGCGGCGGCGCCAACGTGTACCCGGCCGAGGTCGAGCGCGTGCTGTGCGAGCACCCGGCGGTGGCGAGCTGTGCCGTGCTGGGCCGGCCGGACCCGCGGCTGGGTCAACGCGTGGTCGCGGCCGTGCAGCTCGCGCCCGGCGCCGCCGCCGACGCGGCGCAGCTCGCCGCTTTCGGGCGCGAGAGACTCGCGAGATACAAGGTGCCGGAGCAGTTCGCGTTCGTGGCGACCCTGCCGCGCAACGCCATGGGCAAGGTGGTGAAGCGCGAGCTCGAGCCGCTGTTCGAGGCGCAGCCGTGAGCGAACGGGCGCGCATCGGCCGGACCGTCCAGGAGTCGCAGGCCGTGCAGCCGCGCGACCCGCGCGCGCCGCAGGGCGCGCCCAACGTGGTGCTGATCGTGCTCGACGACCTCGGCTTCGCGCAGCTCGGCTGCTTCGGCGGCGACATCGCCACCCCGGCCATCGACTCACTCGCCGCGGGCGGCCTGCGCTTCAACCGCTTCCACGTCACGGCACTGTGCTCGCCCACGCGCGCGGCGCTGCTCACCGGCTGCAACCACCACGCGGTCGGCATGGGCTTCCTGACCGACATTCCCATGGGCTTCCCGGGCTACGACTGCCGCATCCCTCCCTCGGCCGCGACGCTCGCGCGCGTGCTGCGCGACGCGGGCTACGCCACGTTCGCGGTCGGCAAGTGGCACCTCGCGCCGCGCTGGGAGCAGACGGCCGCCGGCCCGTTCGCGCGCTGGCCGCTCGCCCAGGGGTTCGAGCGCTACTACGGGTTCCTCGGCGGCGACACCAACCAGTGGACCCCCGAGCTGGTGCACGGCAACGACTTCGTGACTCCGCCGCGCGCTCCGGAGCAGGGCTACCATCTGACCGAGGACCTGGTCGACCGCGCGATCCAGAACATTCGCGACCTGCGCCACGCCGCGCCGCAGAAGCCGTTCTTCCTTTATCTCGCGCCCGGGGCGGTGCACGCGCCGCACCACGCGCCGGCCGATTGGATCGCGCGCTACCGCGGCCGCTTCGAGGCCGGCTGGGAGGAGTGGCGGGCGCGCGCTTTCTCGCGCCAGCTCGAATTGGGTGTCGTGCCCGCGGGCACCACGCTGCCCGAGCGCCCGTCCTGGGTCCCGGCGTGGAAGGAGCTCTCGTCCGACGAGCGCGCCGTGGCGGGCCGGCTGATGGAGGCGTTCGCGGGCTTCCTGTCGCACGCCGACGCCGAGATCGGCCGGCTCGTGGCGTTCCTCGAGTCAGGGGGCATCCTCGACGAGACGCTGGTGCTCTTGATCTCCGACAACGGCGCGAGCGCCGAAGGCGGACCCACGGGCCTGTTCAACGAGCACAGCTTCCTCATGAACCGCGACGACGAGGTGAGCCGGGCGGCGGCTCGGCTCGACCAGATCGGCGGCTTCCGCGCCTACAACCACTACCCGTGGGGCTGGGCCTGGGCCGGCAACGCGCCCTTCCGGCTGTGGAAGCGCTACACGTGGCTGGGCGGCGTGCGCACGCCGCTGATCGCGCACTGGCCCAGGCGGATCGCGCAGGGCGGGGCGGTGCGCGGCCAGTTCTGTCACGCGATCGACCTCCTGCCGACGGTGCTCGACGCGGTCGGCGTTCCCCGCCCGGCGGCGGTGGATGGCGTGCCACAGCGCCCGCTCGACGGCGCCAGCCTGCTCGCCGCCTTCGATTCGGCCGAGGCAGCCTCGCCCAGAGACACTCAGTATTTCGAGATGCTCGGCAGCCGCGCGATCTACCACGCCGGCTGGAAGGCGACCACCGACCACGTCGGCAGCCAGATCCAGGCCGAGCGCGAGCTCGTGCCCGGCAGTCACGACTTCGACCGCGACCGCTGGGCGCTGTACCGGCTCGAGGACGACTTCTCGGAGTCACAGGACCTCGCGGGCGAGGAGCCGGCGCGGCTCGAGCAGCTCGTGTCGCTCTGGTGGGCCGAGGCGGGCCGCAACCAGGTGCTGCCGCTGGCCGACGGCTTTCTGCAGCGCGCGGTCGCGATCGTGCGGCCGCAGTTCGGCTTCCGGCCGCGCGTCGAGCTCCTGCCCGGGCCCGAAGCGACTTCCGAGGACGCCCTGCCGCCGCTGCTGGGCGGCTTCTCGGTCACCGCCGAGCTCGAGATCGGGCGCGCGACCGCCCACGGCATGCTCGCCGCGATGGGTGACTGGACCAACGGCTGGGCGCTCTACCTGCTGCACGGCCGCCCGGTGGTGGCGGTGAACGTGTGCGGCGATCTCGTGCGCCTGGACCCCGGCGAGTCACTGGGGTCCGGCGCACACCGCCTGCGCTTCGAGCTCACGCGGCGCGAAGGCGGCGGCAAGCTCTCGCTCGCGCACGGCGAGCGGGTGCTGGCCGAGGCCGAGGTCGCCTTTCCCCCGCCCGTGCGCTGGCAGATCGGCGGCGCCGCGCTCATGGTCGGGCGCGACCGCGGCTTTCCGGTGTGCGACGACTACGTGCCGCCGTTCGAGTTCAGCGGCGTTCTGAAGCGCGTGGTGCTCGAAGCCGGCGCGCGCCCGCTGCGCGATGCGAGCCGCGAGCTCGCCACCGCGCTGCGGGCGGAGTGACTGGCCGTGGCCGTGCTGCGCGTCGGTCACATCGGGATCTGCGTGTCGGACCTGGGCCGCGCGCTCGAGTTCTACTGCGATCTGCTCGGCTTCCGGCCGCTCAGCGAGACGGTGGTCGCCGACGCGCTCTCGGCCAGGCTCCTCGGCCTTGCCGAGGTCGACCAGACCAGCGTCTTCGTCGAGCGCGACGGCGTGCGCCTGGCGCTGTTCGCGTTTCGGGCGCCCGGCACGCTGCGCGGCCCGGCGCCGCGGCCGATGAACCAGACCGGCATGGCGGCGCTGATGCTCCGTGTCGACGATCTCGACGCCACCGTCGCCAAGATCCGCGCCGCGGGCTTCCCCGTCCTCGACGACACGCGCATCGAGCATCCGGCCTGGAACTCCAAGCTCCTGTTCGTGACCGACGGCGACGGCACGATGGTCGAGCTGATCGAGATTCCGGGCGATCCGTACGCGCCGTTCGGAAAGCCCCTCGCGCGCTGAGGTCGCTCAATCTGCGCCCGCGCCGGCCGATAGCGGCGACATGGCCAGCTCGCCTGCATGCGACGCTGTTCAGCAGGTTCTGGAGCACTCGGCGGGAATGGACCACTGGGCCGCCCGCGGAGCGATCCAGCTCGCGCTGATGGACGGCGGCTTCGACGTCGGCAGCGTCAGCGTCGCCGAGATGCAGATCGTCGTCGACCGGCTGTTGCGGAAGCAGCTCGAGAGCCAGAACGTCGACGACGTGGCGAGTGTCTGCGCGCGGATACGCGAGGCGCTGGGAGTCATCGGCGAGAGCTCGCGCGAGAGCCTGCCCGACCGGATCTTCGAGCGGCTCGGAAAGGCGCGCAGCGCATGAGCCTGCTCGTGCTCCTGTCGGTTCTGTCGTGCAGTGCGGTCGGAACGCTGATCGGCGGACGTCTCCTGCTCGTGGCACGTCAGACGCGCCAGTCCCCCGAGCTCCTGATCGGGACCGGGATCTTCGCCTACTCGAGCGTGGCGCTTCCGTCGCTCCTGGTCATGGGTCTGCCCGGGCTCTCCGTGGGACTCACGCGAGCCTTCCAGCTCTCGCAGCAGGCCGGGAACTGCGTGTCACTGACCGCGACGCTCCTGTTCACCTGGCGGGTGTTCCGGCCGGGCGCCGGCTGGGCGCGGCTGCTCGTCGGCGCCGCGGTGGCGCTCGCCCTGTTCGCGTCGTGGGGCTCGGTGTCCGTGGCTCCGAGCGCGCCGGGAGCGACGGCCATGCCGGCCGAGGTCAGGCCGTACGTCTCGATCATGGTGCTCGTCTGGGGTGGGGCATTCCTCTGGACCGGTCTCGAGTCACTCCGCTTCCACGCCAAGATGAAGAAGCGGCTCGCGCTCGGGGCGGCGAGCCCGGTGGTGTGCAATCGCTTCCTCTTGTGGGCGGTCTGGGGCACGAGCTGCTTCGTGCTCGACCTCATGAACCTGGCCTACAACCTCGCGGGCCTCGACTTCTCGCGCCATCCCGCGCCGCTGATCACGATCTGCGCGTCGTGCCTCGTGAGCAGCGGGGTGTGGTATCTCGCGTTCTTCGCGCCGGAGAGCTACGAGCGCCTGATCCTGGCCCGCGCGCGCCCCCAGCCCGCACGCTGAGTCCGACGCCGGTTCCTCCAGCCGCCGGCAGCCCGTCTGGACTAGAATGGGCGGCGTCATGATCGTCTTCGACAAGTTCCTGGTGGCTGGCGAGTGGGTCGCGCCCGACGGCCGTGGTCACTTCGACGTGCACGACGCGTCGACCGAGGAAGTGATCGGCCGTGTGCCGGCGGGCAGCCCGGTCGACGTCGACCGCGCGGTGACCGCGGCGCGGCGCGCCTTCGTCGGCTGGGCGGAGACCGCCCCCGCCGTGCGCGCCGACGCGCTGCGCCAGATCGCCGAGGGCATCCGCAAGCGGCGCGCGGAGCTGGTCGAGGTGATCATCGGCGAGCTCGGCGCGCCGCGGCCCATGACCGAGCAGTTCATGGTCGACTTCCCGGCGAACACCATCCAGTTCTACGCCGACCTGCTCGCGACATACTCCTTCGAGGAGCGGATCGGGAACTCACTGGTCGTGAAGGAGCCGGCGGGCGTGATCGCCGCGATCACGCCCTGGAACTACCCGCTGCATCAGATCGTGGCGAAGCTCGGTCCGGCGCTGGCCGCGGGCTGCACCATGGTGCTGAAGCCGAGCGAGGTCGTGCCGCTGTCGTGCTTCATGCTGGCCGAGATCGTGGGTGCGGTCGTGCCGGGCGGGGTGTTCAACTTCCTCTCCGGCGCGGGGCCGGTGGTGGGAGAAGCCATGGTCTCTCACCCGGGCGTGGACATGGTCTCGTTCACGGGCTCGACCGCCGCGGGGCGCCGCGTGGCCGAGCTCGCGGCCAGGACCGTGAAGAAGGTGTCACTCGAGCTGGGCGGCAAGTCCGCGAGCGTGATCCTCGACGACGCCGACTTCGAGAAGGCGGTGCGCGCGAGCTTGAATCACGCCTTCATCAACTGCGGGCAGACGTGCGCGTCGTGGACCCGCATGCTGGTGCCGCGCGAGCGGCAGGCCGAAGCGGCGGCGCTCGCCCTCGACGAGCTGCGCCGCGGGAACGGCGTGGGCGACCCGCGGCAGGGCAAGGAGCGACTCGGGCCGCTCGTCTCGGCGACGCAGCGCGAGCGCGTGCGGGGCTACATCCAGTCTGGAATCGATCAAGGCGCACGGCTCCTGGCCGGCGGGACGGAGCCGCCCGCGGGCCTGGAGCGTGGCTACTACGTCCGCCCGACACTCTTTTGCGACGTGCGCAGCGACATGAAGATCGCCCAGGAGGAGATCTTCGGGCCGGTCTGCACGATCCTGCCCTACGACGGCGAAGACGACGCGGTGCGCATCGCCAACGACACGATCTACGGCCTCGGCGGCGCGGTCTGGTCGCGCGACGCGGAGCGCGCGCGGCGCGTCGCACGGCGGATCCGGACGGCGCAGCTCGACATCAACGGGGCGCCGTTCAATCCCCACGCGCCGTTCGGCGGCGTGAAACAGTCGGGGAACGGCCGCGAGCTCGGGAAGTACGGCCTCGAAGAGTATCTCGAGCCGAAGGCGCTTCAGTTTCTCTAGACGGCAGCCCGGCCCTAGCGCGCCTTCAGCGTGCGGACGAGAGTGACTGCGCTCTGGGCGAGGCCGTCGATCTGCGCGCGGAAGGCCGTGGTGTCGGCCTTGCCGCCCATCACGCCCTTCAGGTAACGCGCCATGACTCCCTCGACGATCGCGGCCAGGCGCCAGTACTGGAAGGCGCGGTAGTAGTCCACGTTCGAGACGTCGCGGCCCGTCTTCTGCGAGTAGCTGGCGAGGATCTCGGCGCGCGACTGGAAGCCGCCCGCCGCCGAAGGCGCGGCCGCGGCCGCGGCCGAGCCGCCGACCTCGCCGGGCTCGGCCCAGTTGTTCATCAGGTACCCGATGTCGGCCATCGGGTCGCCCAGCGTGCACAGCTCCCAATCGAGCACCGCCTGGATGCGCCGGTCGTCGCCCGTGATGCAGTTGCCCAGCCGGTAGTCACCGTGGACGATCGTCGCGTCCTTCTGCGGCGGCATCATGGCGACCAGCGCCTCGTGCACCTCTTCCATGGCCGGCAGCTCGCGCGTCTTCGAGTTCTCCCACTGCGTGCGCCAGCGGTGGAGCTGGCGCGGCAGGTACGAGTCCTTGCGCCCCAGGTCACCCAGGCCGATCGCGTCCGGGTCGACCCGGTGCAGACGCGCCAGCACGTCGATCAGTGACTCGCCGATCTCGCGCCGCTGCGCTTCCGAGAACAGGCGCGCGACCGTGGCCGAGTCGGCGATCACGTGGCCCTCCACGAACTTCATCACGTAGAAGGGCGCGCCGTTGACCTCGGAGTCCTCGCACAGCCCGAGCGCCGGGGCGACGGGCACCGAGGTGTGTCGCCCGACCGCGGCGATGATCTTGTGCTCGCGGGCCATGTCGTGGGCGGTCGCGAGCACCGCGCCCAGCGGCGGCCGCCGCAGCACGAACAGCTCGCCCGCCGCATCGCGCACGCGGTAGGTGAGGTTCGAGTGCCCGCCGGCGATCAGCGAGAACTCGAACGGGCCCCGGGCGCCCGCGATGTGGGCGGAGAGCCACTCGGACACGCGCTGCTGCTGGATGCCCCGAACGACGCCTTCGGCCTCGCTTCCGCTCATGGCGCGAATTCTAACTTAGACGGGGAACTCGACGCGGACCGAACCGAGCGGGCCGAAGTCGGCCTCGGCCACGTCGCCGGGCGAGAGCTCGAGCACCGCCGTGCAGGAGCCGGTGGTTACCCACTCGCCTGCGCCGAGCCCGCGCCCTTGCTGCGCGAGCGCGTTGGCCAGCCAATGGAGCGCGCGGTAGGGCGAGCCCAGCACGGCCGCGCCGGAGCCGCGGGTCGCCTCGCGCCCGTTCACGCGCGTCACGACCGCGATCTCGGCCAGGTCCAGGCCCGCGAGCTCGGTCCGCTCGAGCCCCGTCACCCACTGACTGTGAAGCACGTTGTCGGCGACGGCCTCGAGCGGCGTGAGCTTTCGCCACTCCTCGAAGCGTGAGTCGACGATCTCGAACGAAGGCATCACGGCGGCCACCGAGCGGGTCACTTCATCGAGTGAGTAGGGCTCGGCGCGCGGCGGGAGCGCGCGCGCCATGCGCACGCCGAACTCGGTCTCGACCACGCGCGTGGCGAAGCCCGCCGACGGCAGCCGGGCGGGGCTCGGGTGCACCCGGCCCTCGAGCAGCCGGCCGAACACGGGCTCCGAGATGCCGAACGCGCGCTGCACGACCTCGTTCGAGTAACCGATCTTGTAGCCGACCGGCCGGGCGAGCCGGGCCACGAAGCGGTCCTGGATGGCGTACGCGTCGGCCAGGCTCGACGGCGCGCAGTCACGCGGCAGGGCGGGGCGCGGCCGCAGCGCACGCAACGCCGCGACGAGCAGCGTGGCCGCCGAGTCGACTTGCAGCTCCGAGAGCGCCATGGCTCGGGTTGTGCCATGCCGACCCCTGCGCGCACAACTGCCGTGGACACGGGCCGCGCCGGGAGGGGATAATGGCGCGACTGAAACATGTTCTAAACCCGAGCCGGGAGCACCCATGAAGCGCATCCCCCTGCCGCACTCGCCCAACGGCTGGTTCAAGGTGGTGTTCAGCGACGAGCTGGCGATCGGCGACGTGAAGCCCATCCACCAGCTCGGCCGCGACCTGGTCGCCTACCGCGGCGAGGACGGCGTGGCACACGTGCTCGACGCCTACTGCCCGCACCTGGGCGCGCACCTGGGCGTGGGCGGCAAGGTGGTCGGCGGCGACCTGCAGTGCCCCTTCCACGGCTGGCGCTGGGCGGGCGACGGCCGCTGCACCGACGTGCCCTACGCGAAGAAGATCCCGGCACTCGCGCGCATCCGCGCCTGGGAGACCCGCGAGCAGAACGGCTACGTCATGGTCTGGCACCACGCCGAGGACAAGGCGCCCGAGTTCGAGGTCCCAGAGATCCCCGAGGCCAGCGACCCGAGCTACTACAAGTACAAGCGGGTGCGCTGGGAGCTCCAGACCCACATCCAGGAGATGTACGAGAACGCGGTCGATATCCAGCACTTCGCGCACGTGCACGGCATGCAGATCGAGAAGGTGAACTGGCAGGGCGAGGGCGCGATCGCCACGCTGGTGCTCGACCTGAAGCGCGAGGCCGACGCGCAGACCAACGCCCTTGGCGAGAGCTCGTTCCGCTCGTTCATGTACGGGCCCGGTCTGTCGCTCACGCGAGTCACCGGGCGCATGGCCGGTGTCTCGATCCAGACGCTGACGCCGATCGACGACGAGCAGTGCGAGGTCGTGCACACCTACTACGCGAAGAAGTCCGAGCCCGCGACCAAGGCCGAGCTCGAAGGCTTCTTCGACTTCTACGCGAGTGACTGGGAGCTCGACTTCAAGCTCTGGAACCAGAAGGTCTACCGCCCGCAGCCTCTGCTCGCCGAGAACGACGGCGACGTGGGCCGGTTCCGCCGCTGGTACAAGCAGTTCTACTCGACCGACGCCGGCATCGACCGCTTCTAGCCATGGCGCGCATCGAGACGGTTCTGGGCCCGATCGCCCCTGCCGACCTCGGCGCGGCGATGTCGCACGTGCATCTCACGCTCGACATCTCGTGCTGGTACGCGCCGCCCACCGACCCGGAGGTGGCGCGCGTGGCGGGCAAGCCGCTCGGGCTCGAGAACCTGGGCCTGGCGCGGCGCAACGGCCTGGTGGTGCGCGACAACCTGGTGCAGTCCGACGTCGAGCTCACGATCCGCGAAGCGGCGGAGTTCAAGCGCGCGGGCGGCGGAGCGCTGGTCGACATGGAGCTGCCGGGCATCGGCCGCGACGTGGCCGCGCTGCAGCGCATCTCGCGCGCGACCGGCCTGCACGTGATCGCGTCGACCGGCTTCTACACCGAGGCGAGTCACCCGCCCGAGGTCGCAGCGCTCGACGTCGGCGCGCTGGCCGACGCCATGGTGCGCGAGCTCACGGAGGGCATCGGCGACAGCGGCGTGCGCGCCGGCAACATCGGCGAGATCGGCTGCAGCGGCATGCCCGACGTGCCGTGCCTGCCGGGCGAGGAGAAGGTGCTGCGCGGGGCCGCGCGGGCGCAGGCGCGCACCGGCGCGTCGCTCACCGTGCACCCCAACGGTGGCACCCACGGCTCGCGCGAGACACCCAAGCACCACCTCGACTTCTATCTCGACCTGCTCGAGGCCGAGGGTGCGGACCTGTCCAAGGTGTATCTCTCGCACATGGGCTTCTACTCGGCGGACGTGGCCCGGCACGTGCTGCGGCGCGGGCTGGGCTTCGTGTCGTACGACCACTTCGGGCACGAGGAGTACTACGAGATCGTCGGTCCGGGCCGCGCGTTCCCGCGCGACAAGGAGGAGATCGACGCCGTGATGCGGCTGCTCGAAGCCGGTCACGCCGACCGCGTGCTGATCGGCAACGAGATCGGCTGGAAGACCTGTTACAAGGCCTTCGGCGGCTGGGGCTACGCCCACGTGCTCGAGCACGTGGTGCCCTGGCTGCGCGACTGCGGCGCGAGCGAGGCGCAGATCCAGCAGGTGCTGGTCGACAACCCGGCCCGGCTGCACCAGCTAGCGAAGTGACTTCGGCCTGAACCGGACCGGCATGTGCTTGGGGCCCGAGATGAAGGTCGAGGGCAGCCACTCGGTGGGGCCGGCCGGCTCGACGTCGGGAATGCGGCGCAAGATCTCGCGCAGCATGGCCTCGATCTCGATGCGCGCGATGTGCGCGCCCAGGCAGAAGTGAGCGCCGCCGCCGCCGAACGCCACGTGCGGGTTGGGATCGCGCGAGACGTCGAAGCGCTCCGGGTCGGCGAACGCGCGCGGGTCGCGGTTCGCCGAGCCGTAGTACATGACCACCTTCTGGCCCTTGCGGATCTTCGTGCCTGCGAGCTCGGCGTCGCGCGTGGCGGTGCGGCGCATGTAGACCACCGGAGACACCCAGCGCAGCATCTCCTCGACCGCGCCCGGCAGGAGTGAGTCGAGCCGAGCGGCGAGCTGCGCACGCTGCTCGGGGTGCTCGAACAGCGCCAGCATGCCCCCGCCCACGAGGTTGCGCGTGGTGTCTCCGCCGGCGTCGACCAGGAGCAGGAAGAACAGCTGGAAGTCGATCTCCGTGAAGCGCTGGCCGTCGACCTCGGCGTTCAGGATCTTGGTCGCCAGGTCCGCGCCCGGGCGCGCGCGCTTCTCGCGGATCACGCCCTGGGCGTACTGGAACATCTGCATGGCCGCCGCGCCCGCGGCACCGGGCGGCAGTGACTCGGGCGCGGCGTGGATGGCCTCGGTGAGCCGGTACAGCTCGCGTCCGTCGTCGAGCGGGATGCCCAAGAGCTCGGCGATCACGTACGACGGGAGCTCGCCCGCGATGTCGTCCACCAGGTCGCACTCGCCGCGTTCGATCACCGCGTCGATGATCTGCTTGGCGAGCTCTCCGATGCGCGGGCCCAGCGCCGCCGATGCGCGCGGCGTGAACTCGCGGCTCACGATCCGCCGGTAGCGGGTGTGTTTCGGCGGGTCCATGGTGAGCATCATTCCCGACTCGCCGAAGTCGAGCTCGGTCCCCGGCGGCGGGTCCTGGATCAGGATCGTGTGGGTCGAGGAGAAGGTCGCCGAGTCACGGCCCACCGCGGTCACGTCGGCGTGGCGGGTGACGGCGAAGAAGCCGGGCCCGTCGCGCTCCGCGTGCCAGTGCACCGGGTCGTGCTCGCGCAGCCACTGGAACTGATCGTGCGGCTGGCCGTTCGCGAAGCTCGCGGGGTCGACGAGATCGATGTGCGGGCGCTGCGCCATGGCCCATCCTAGCCCGCGCGGCGCAGCACGTGCGCCTGCGCGCGCCAGAGCGCGCTGGCCGCGCACAGCGCCGCGGCCGCCTTGCGCAGCGACATGGCGCAGTCGGGCGAGGCGAACGGGTGCACCGGCCGGCGCGCGGCGTCGGCGAAGCCCAGGCACAGGAAGGCGTCCCACTCGGGCGCAGCGTCGGGAAAGAGCCGGCGCTCGACCTCGAGCAGGGCCACGCGCGTGGCCGCGGGCTGGCCCGCGAGCAGCTCGGGCACGAGCTCCGCGCTGAAGCGCTGGGCATCCAGGCCCGCGCGCCGGCGCAGCGCGCACAGCCAGTGCGCGGGGGCGGGACCGGAGTCGTGCAAGACGCGCAGGTGGCCGGCGTAGCCCGAGGCGCCGCCCAGGAAGCGCGCGTGGTCCTCGCTCACCAGGCGCTCGCCCTCG
>Ga0335084_10001113_pt1 | contig 24528 bp, 15 predicted proteins | sample Lox_Sample_44_FD_206721 | JGI IMG/M metagenome (GOLD analysis project Ga0335084, IMG submission 206721) | Soil microbial communities from Loxahatchee National Wildlife Refuge, Florida, United States - Lox_Sample_4.4 | ecosystem: Environmental > Terrestrial > Soil > Wetlands | place: USA...
CAACGACATCGCCGCCGCGCTGAGCGCGCACGCCTACGATGGGGTGCTGCTGGACCTGGGGTTGCCCGATGGCCCGGGTGATGTGGCGCTGCGGGTCATCAAGTCCAGCGACCGCCGGCCCCCGGTGCTGGTGATGACCGCCCGCGGCGCCGTGAACGACCGCGTGCAACTGCTCGACCTCGGTGCCGACGACTACATGGTCAAGCCGCTGGATCTCGACGAGATGCAGGCACGCCTGCGCGCGATCGCGCGCCGACACCGGCAGGAGTCGCCCGAGGTGGAAGTGGAGCTGGTGCACGGGGCGCTGAGGCTGCTGCCCTCGCGCCGCGTGGCCACCTGGTATGGCGAGCCGGTGACGCTGACCAACAAGGAGTACCGGCTGCTGGAGCATCTGGTGCGGCGCAAGCACCAGGTGCTCACGCGCTCGCAGCTCGAGGCCACCCTGTTCGGCAACGGTGACGAGATCGGCAGCAATGCGCTCGAGGTCTACGTGCACTTCCTGCGGCGCAAGTTCAGCAGCAACGTCATCCACACGATCCGCGGCGTCGGCTATCAGCTCGGCGAAGCCACCGGCCCTGGCGCCTGAGCGCCGGCGTCGTGCCCTCGAACGCGCGCCCCGACCCCGCGAACGCGGGGGATGCCAGGCCATTCTTGGGCCGGCATTTCAGGCGGCTTTAATAAAGCTCCATACCTACCCAGATCGGCCGAGCCTAGTGGGGGGAACACCCACTTTTTGATGGGGGAAGGGCCCCCAACGACACCAACAGTTGCACGTCCTACTTTCGCACCCATGCGACAAGACCGCGCAAGGGTGTGGCTGGATGGGGCAGCAGACCGGAGTCCAAGGCTCGCGCAGCGCCGCGCCGCGCTGGCGCTGCTGACGGCCACGGCACTGGCGGCGTTGCGGCCGGCCCGCGGGCTTGCGGCCGAGATGCACGACGCGCACGCCGGCCACCGGCACGTGATCCCCGACCTCTCACGCACGCTGGCCGACTACATGGTGCCCGACGTCAAGCTCGTGCGCGACGACGGCAAGACCGTCGCGCTCGGCAAGGAGCTCGATGACGGCCGCGCGGTGGTGCTGAGCTTCATCTACACCAGCTGCACCACGGTGTGCCCGGTGACGAGCGCCACGCTGTCGCAGCTGCAGCAGCAGCTCGGCCCGTCCGAACGCGAGGGCGTGCACTTCGTGTCGATTTCGATCGACCCCGAGTACGACACGCCGGCACGTCTGTACGAGTACGGCAAGAGATTCCACGCCGGGCCGCAGTGGCAGCACTACACCGGCACGCTCGCTGCGAGCCAGACCGCGCAACGCGCCTTCAACGTGTACCGCGGCGACAAGATGAACCACGTGCCCACCACGCTGATGCGGGCCAAACCAGGCGATCGGTGGGTGCGCCTCGATGGTTTCGCCACCGCCGACCAGCTGCTCGCCGAGCTGCGCGGCATCTGCACCACCTCACGCTGAAGCGGGACTGCCATGCCTGAAAGAACACCGACGATGTTTGCGTCCAGGGCATTCGGACTCTCCGGGGTCAGAGTCAAAGCGCACGCTCTTCGAGCAATCAGCGCCTCCGGAGTGCTGGCGTTGTCGCTGTGCGCGATGGATGTGCACGCTCAGAGCTTCAAGGTGCAGTGTCCGGCAGGGACGAAGTTGCACCCGGCCATCGCCGCCAACGACTCCAGCGTGTCCGTGAGCGACCGGAGTAAGTACGGCACCGAGACCCTGCCACTGCCGCGTACCGATGGGCTTTTGAACCCGACCCCGGCGATGGCAAACCCTGGCATCAAGTGCCAGCAGATCTCGGGGGGTGACGGCTTCGCGACGATGGGCGACGGCACACAGACCTATCTGTTCGCGTTCGGTCCGCTGTCGGGGCTCAAGAACATCGTCAATGGCCAGCCAGGCACGGTCACGGCCTCCGAGTTCCTGCAAAGCAATCTCGACTCGGGAGGCAACGTTCTCGATGCGGTGAAGATCGGGGCACCTGACGGCACGGCCTATCCGTTCAATGGCGCGATCGGCCTGGTACCGGACACACAGGCGGTTGACGGCGTGGTCGGCAGTGAACTCACGGGTCATGTGGACCCACGGCTAATCATGGACGTCGGGGTGCTCAACGGCAATATCCCCGCGCCGATGATCGCAATCGACGAGGGCGACGAGTTGTTCCTGACTCTCACCAACGTCGGCCAGGTGATGCGGCCCGACCTGTTCGAGCAGCACACCGTCCACTTCCACGGCTATCCGAACGCCTCGGCATTCTACGACGGTGTGCCCGATGCATCGGTGGCCATCAACGTCGGTGGCAGCTTCACGTACTACTACCTGGCACCGGAGCCTGGAACGTACATGTGGCACTGCCACATCTCCCCGCCGGAACACCTGCAGATGGGCATGGTAGGACAGATCTACGTGCGTCCTCGGCAGAACGCCGTGGCGGCGAGCGCCTCGCTCAGTACCGCGCCCACGGGGCCCGCGTACCCAAATGCGGCGTGTGGCTCCAACGACATCCTTTGCTCCGCTCAGGCACCAGCCGGCGGGACGTACGGCACACGCGCAAACGACAAGGCGGGCAGACCCACGTTCTACGCCTACAACGACGGCGACGGTTCGACTGCGTACGACGTCGAGTATCCGATCCAGATGATGGGGTTCGACCCGAACTTTCATTTCGTCGGCATGACGTTTAACCCCGAGTCGTTCGCTGACAACAAAGACAAGTACTTCTTGCTCAACGGGCGCAGCTATCCGGACACGATCAATCCGGTGCCGCTTTCCACACAAGCGAGCGATGGCACGCCGCACTTTGCGCAGCCGCTGCCGACGCTGATCAACATCCCGGCCGGCGGCAAGGCACTGCTGCGCATCAGCGACCTCAACGTGACCGAGTACCACACGCTGCAGTCGTTGGGCATCCCGATGCACGTCGTGGGCTACAACGCGCGCCTGCTGCGCGACATGGATGGCCACAACACCGACTACTACACGAATTCAATCTCGCTCGCCGGCGGCGAATCGGTCGACGTGATTCTCGATGCGACGGGCCTGACGGCTGGCCAGACGTTCTATCTCTACACGACCCAGTTGGATCACCTGTCGAACGACGCCGAGAACTTCGGCGGAATGATGACTGAAGTGAAGATCTGCAGTCAGGTTCGTCCCGTGACCAAGGCCTGCATCAACAACTAGGAGAGCAGGAATGCGCGCGATGAATTCAATCAGCAGGATGGGGCGGACCGCCCTGCGGGCGATCGGGCTGAGCGTGGCAACCCTCGCAGCCAACTCGTACGCCGCCGCGCCGGGCATTTCCGGCACGTCTTTCGATCTGGTCGCGGCGGCGGGCTACATCTCGCAGCCGGACGGCGCGTCGATCTATTCGTGGGGCTACGGCTGCACCACCGAGCCCAAGGGACGGTTTGTTCCTGCCGTGCTCACCACCGCGAGATGCAGCGCCGGCGATATGCAACTGCCGGGGCCGACTCTGGTCGTCACAGAAGGCACTACGGTGACAGTGACGCTCACCAACAAGCTGCCTCCGGCAGCCGGCCGTACGTCGATCCTGTTTCCAGGGATGGATGTCTGCGTCGGGGACCTGATTGGTGCGACGCTGACTTCGCCGGGCACCTGCAATGCGATCGCCGGCAATGGATCACCAGGTCTGCTCACGCAGGAAGCCGCGACCAACGGCACGGTCAGGTACTCCTTTGTGGCGAAGGGTCCCGGTACGCACAGCTACTACAGCGGCACGCAAGGCGACCTGCAGGTCGAAATGGGTCTGTTCGGCGCGCTGATCGTGCTGCCGCAAACGGTCCCAGCGAATTGCGGAAGCAGCAGCAATCCGACGGCGATTTACCGGGCGGCTTATGTGGAAAGGCACGGGCTCTCCGTCACACCCCCGGATTTTCGACTGTCGCAGGCTGTCTTCAACAACGCACTCGCCTGCTACGACCGTGAATACCTCTTCCAGTTCTCCGAACTGGACCCGGTCATCCACCAGCAGGCGGCCGATCAAGCCGCCGCGACGTGCGATGCGACGACCCATCCCAACGGCTGCATGAACGTCAACACGGAGCCGTATCACGCGGTGTATTTCCTGATCAACGGTCGTTCGATGCCGGACAGCGCCGATCCCAACTACGCGCCGATGTATCCGCGTCAACCGTACAACGGCAATCCGCACATGCATCCCGGTGAGATCGTGCTGGTCCGCATCATCGGCCAGGGGCGGATGCAGCACCCCTTCCACGAGCATGCCAACCACCTGCGCGTGCTGGCGCGTGACGGTACATCGATCCTCAACGCGGCTGGCCGCCCGTCGGGTCCGCTGCTGTTTACAACGACGACCACGCCGGGGCAGACCATGGACGCGGTGTTCCAGTGGACCGGTAAGGGGCTGAACTGGGACGTCTATGGTCACAAGGTCGCCGATGCAAACGGCGCTGCCACCACCGACACCTGTGACGGCGGGCTCAATGGCTACCACTCGGTTGCTGCGGACAACAACTTTTTCGAGTGGTGTGGTGATCACACCAAGCCACTTGAATCCAAGCCGTTCGGCAATGTGGGCGGCGGCGGGCCGGTGACCTTGCCAGACCCAAACATCCTGGCCAACGGTGCGTGGTACTCGGGCAGCCCCTACTTCGGGCCCGACGCCAACATGCGCTCGGTGGGCCCGACCCCGATCCCGCCGTTCGGCACCATCGCCAACGACCCCGGGAGCGAAGCCGGCTTCGCCTACATGTGGCACTCGCATAACGAGCGCGAGATCACGACGAACAACATCTTCCCGGGCGGAATGATGATGATGATGCTGGTGGACCCTTGGGTCTTCCTCATCGACGAGACGAACTAAGGTGAGGGGGACCGCAATGGCTTCCATCGTGTCGAAGACCGTGATCCTGAAGGCGGGCCTGGGGGTCTGCGTGCTGCTCCTGGCGGGCGGGGCGGCTGTGGCGCAATCGGCCACGGTCCAGCTGACGGCCTCGCCGCAATCGACGCAGCTGCCCGATGGGCAAACGGTGAGGATGTGGGGCTACACCTGCGGCGATGCCGCGGCGCAACCGTCCGGTGTCGCGTCGGCGCCGTCGACCGGCGGTGCAACGTGTCAGGCGACGAGCAACCGAGCACAAGCCGGTGGCACGACTTGGCAGCCACCTCTGATTACTGTACCCGCCAACACCACACTGACGATCAACCTGATCAACCGCCTGACCTTCGGCGACCAGGCGGGCCAACAGATTCCGACGTCGATCGTGATCGACGGCCAGCTCGGTGGTGGCCTTGGCGCCGCGCCGCAACGGGCGGCGAGCCCGACCCACGCTCCACAGGGCACCACGTGGCCCGGTACCAAGGGCGATCCGACCACTGGCGCGTGCGATCCCGGTGGCGATCCGGCCGGTACCGGAACGTTCTGCCCGCCAAAGCAGCTCGACCGTGTGCGCTCGTTCGGCACCGAGGTCTCGGTGGGCATGGCCGCGACGCCTCTGTGCTGGGGTCCTGCATGCGGGACTCCGGCGCTGCGACCTGGCACGTACCTGATCCATTCCGGCACGCAACCCTCGATCCAGCACCCGATGGGCCTGTACGGCGTGCTCGTGGTGCTCGACCCCTCGGCCAACACAGCGTATGGCACGGTGTATGACCAGGACGTGCCGATCCTGTTCAGCGAGATCGACCCCGTGCAGAACAACGAGGTCGACTCGGTCGTCCGCAACAGCGGGTTCAGCGACGCGAAGGTCTGGAGCGGCCTGCCTGGCGCGTGCGGTGACGTGACGCAGCCTTCGAGCGCACACAGCTGCTACCCCCCTGCGGTCAACTATTCGCCGCTGTACTACCTGGTCAACGGTGTCTCGTTCGATCGCACGAACATCGCGGCTGCCGTTGCCGATAGGAGTTCGACCTTGAAGCCGCTGGCGTCCACGCCGGGCACGGCGAGCGGCGTGCTGCTGCGGCTGGTCAACGCCGGGTTGCGACTGCATGTGCCGGCGGTGGTCAACAAGACAATGACCCTGCTCGCGCAGGACGGCTTCAAGCTGTCAGCGGCGAGTCCGAAGTCGATGGCCTCGGTGTCGATGGACCCGGGCAAGACGTTCGACGTCGTGATTCACCCGACGCTGGGAAGCTCGGGCTTCGCGGACGCGACGCTGGCCATCTTCGATCGACAACTCAGTCTGTCGACATCCAATCAGCGTGATGGCGGAATGCAGGCGTACCTGAGGGTCGGCGCCGGCGCAGCTGGCGGTGCCGTTGGCTCGGCGTCGTCGTCGGGCACAACGGTGGGTGGCGTCGACAACAGGACCTACTATTGCTCGGTCGGCAACGCGCTGGCGATCACCGATCCGGCGCTCGGCCTCCTGGCCGGAGTCACGGGTGGCAACGGCGTGACGCAGCCCCTGCCGCACATCTACGGCGCGAGCGGCGGCGTTAGCGACGTGAGCGACGCGACCCTCGTGTTGCAGGCGAACGGCACGTTTGTCTACACGCCGACTTCCGGTGCGACCACCTGTGGCGGCACGTTTGCCTTCGCGGTGAACGGCCTGGCCACGCAGACCAAGACAGTCACCATCGCGCAGTGCACGTCGGCTTCGCCCCAAGGGTCCGGCTGCGACACGCGCCCTCCGAGCGCTGGAGCGATCCAGTTCGTGAGCAACGTCAGCACGCGCTATTCGGCGCCGACACCGGGTGTTGTCTCGGGCGTCACGTTGAACCCCTCCGGCCTGGCGCTCAGCGTTGTCGTTCCCAGCACGCTACCCAACGGGATCCTCGCACTGAATGCCAATGGGTCGTTTGTGGCAAATGGCGCGGCTGCCACACCTTGTCCGACGGGCACGCAAGTCAATGGCGTTGCAGCCCCGAGCGGTTCGACCTGCCTGACCTTCCCGTACCAGGTCAAAACGACCCAATCAATTGCAAGTGCATCGGCCACCGCAACGGTTGTCTTCCTGCCAGCCTCGAACCTCGTGGTCAACGTCTGGGACGCGCCGAGCACGTCACCGGGCAAGGCGCGCGCGGCGATCACCGACTATCGCTGGATCATCGAGGAGGATCGCACCTTCTGGATCGATCCAAAGTGTCAGGTCAACTCGTCGGGGACGCGGCTCGATTCGCGCGGTCAACCGTGCCCAGCATTGCCAGTTGAAAGCCTTGGCTACAACTTCCACACCGCGCACATGCCAGTAGTCGCCCAGGGGTGCTGGGGCACCGACCCGACCCAGCTGGTCTCTTGCGAGCAGGGCCAGACCCGGCAGGGCAAAGCGGTGGCATGCGACGTTGGCAACGGTGACTGCCGCGAGGACGCATCGCAGAAGGTCCCTGTGAATCCGGGCAGTGTCTACCTCGACCCGAACAAGCGCTACTTCATCTCGATCCTCCCGGGTGATGGTGTGAACCCGACGATCGGTGGTGCGGGCGGGCCGATGCAGGTCAACCCCAGTTGTGACCCGACCAAGGCAACCTGTGCGATGCGTCAGTTTGACATCGTGAGGGACTGCGGCGCGTACGCCGGCCCGACCGGCGCGTGGGAACCGGGTGGTGCGGCCGCACTCTGTGGCCATGCCATGGGCGGCTCGCAGGTCGCAGCCGGCCAGCGGCAAGTCGACATCGCCCTCCAGCAGACACCGCTGCCGACAGCAAAGATCGCGGTGTTCGTGTTCCAGGACGACAACCCGCTCAACGGTGAAAACGACGCCGGCGGTGGCGTGGACGTGATCGCCCCGAACGAGCCCGGTCTCGGCGGCTTCGAGGTCAAACTCTTCGACCAAGCGGGCGGACTCGGTGACGCGACCGGCCAGATCACGTACGACCAGTTCAACCAGCCGGTGTCGAATGCGCTGGCGCACACGATCGACCCCGCTACGGGCCTGGACGCCTGCCCGATCGAACCGCGCGGCGACGGCCTCGTCGGCATGATTCCAACCTGCCCGAAATATGAGTCGGACGGCACGACGCAGTCGCCATTGGCAGGCCAGGCGGTCATCGCCAACCTCTATCCGGGCCTGTATGAAGTCGTCGCGACGCCTGCGGCCGACCGCATCGCGCGCGGCGAGGAATGGCTGCAGACCAATACGCTGGACGGCGGCAAGCCGCACGAGGCGTTCATCAAGCCCAACGAGCCCGGCTACTTCCAGGAGTTCGGGCCCGGCGGCTTCCACGTGTCGATTGGCTTCGCCAACCCCGCGATCATCAACGCGCGCAAGGATGGCCCGAACGGCTATTGCACGTCAGCGGCGAACGCCAGCCAGCCGTGCAACAACACGCTCAACGTGCAGGTGACCAACACGCACATGAGCCGGACGCCGGACCAGCGCACGTTCAGCAGCGAAACCTACGATCACTACAGCTTCACGCAGTGCTACGTCGCGGTCGGCCCGGCGGACTCGGCAGACTTCGCCTTCCAGAAGTGCACGCCCGACGGCAAGGTGAGCTTCACCGGTATGCCTCCGGGCGTGTTCAAGATCACCGTTTTCGACCAATGGAACGACATCATGCTCGATGGCCTGGTCGGCACGGTGACGATCAATGGCGGAACGCCGAGCGCCGGCGCAACGACCGAGAAGGTGTTCCCGGTGACGCAATGGCGCACGAACCTGTTCACGCGCACGTTCATCGATCAAAACGGCACCGGAGTCTCGGATGACAGCAAGCCGGGTCTGGCCTTGGTGAACACGAACATTCGCTATCGCGACGGCAGTATCGGTTTCTTCAACAACACCGACCTGTACGGTTACGCCGGCTTCAACGAGGTGTTCCCGTTCATGAACTGGCTCGTCGTCGAGACGTCTTCGACGCGCTTCAAGCCAACGCGGACACACACTGTGTATGACGCTGGTGGACCCGTCGATTGCTCCGCGGCCGGAACTGCCGCCGGTATGCCATGCAGCACGATCGCAGCGAACATCGCGAACACCGCGGTGCGGGTGCCTCTGCCAGCTGATCTGCGTGTGCCGGGCGCGCGCTACTGCGATGACGCCGATTGCACGACGACCACGAACAACGGAGCCTCCACGGGCACCGTGTTCCCGCCCCAGGCCTGGGGTACGACGATGGGCTGGCAGGGTCTGCTCGGGCAGAACAGCTTCATGGAGTTTGGCGTGCGGCCGTTCGATCCGGGCGAGAACGGTGGTATCAGCGGGATGGTGGTCTATGCCTCGACGCGTCCGTTCGACGATCCCGCGCTGTCGCTGCAGCTCAGCTGGGAACCGGGCATTCCGAGGGTCAAGATCAACCTGTACCAAAAGAGCGTCGACGCCTCAGGCAGCCAGAAACTGACGCTCGTAGATTCGACCACGACCGCCAGTTGGGACGATTGGGCACAGGGGTTCCGCACTGGGGCGACTGCCGGAACCGCCAGCAACGCCGGCGCCGTGCCGAACATCAACTGCCCTGGGCAGGACGCCACGAGCCCGTTCTTCGCGACGCTCAAGGGGAGCAAGCAGTGGCTCGATGCCTCCAGGCGAACGATCGCCTACCAGTCGCAGTTCAAGTGCTACGACGGGTGGTCGATGCTGAATCAGGTGCAACCGGCTCCCTATGACGGGCTGTACAAGTTCCCGAGCATCACCGGTGTCGGCAGCAACGGCAAGGCAACGACAACGAACTGCACCATTTGCTCGCGCGACAAGGATGGCGACTACATGCTGCCAAGCGGCAAGTACGTGGTCGAGGTCATCCTGCCGCCCGGCTACGAGCTGGTGAAGGAGGAGGACAAGAACATCCTGCTGGGCGATGTTTATATCGCTCCGGTGTCGCAGCAGTTCGCCGGCTTCGGCAACATCTACATCCTGCCCGATCAGGCCGCCGTGAATGCAAGCTACAACCCGCTCAATCTGGGCAGCTTGAACACCACCACGGACCTCGGCGCCAAGCCGCGCCACGAGGGTGACACGGGCAGCGTTGAGCAGTTCTGGCCGTGCGTGGGTGCCGAGCGCATCGTTCCTGACCTGAACAGCCTCTTCCCGGGTGCCGGCCAGGCGGCGCCCTTCGCCGGCGCCAAGCGGCGGCTGTGCGACCGCAAAGAAGTGACACTGGCCGACCAGAGTTCGGCGCTGACCAAGTTCTTCCTCTTCAGCTCGACGCACGTCGCTGGCCACTTCACAGGCACGATCACCAACGACTTCGCGGCCGAGTTCGATCCGTTCTCGCCGCAGTTCGGCGAGAAGTTCGGTCCGCCCAACTTGCCCGTCGGCATGCGCGACTTCGGCGGTAACGAGGTGGCGCGCGTCTACTCCGACCAGTGGGGCATCTACAACGGCCTGTACTTCTCGAGCTACAGCGTCAACCCGCCCAACCCGACCGGCTACGTGCCGCAGATGTCGATCGCGTGCATGAACGACCCGGGTCCGATCCCGGCGACGAATTCATCGGGGCAGTACATCAACGCCTCGGGCACGGTGGTGGCGAGCAAGTACGACGCGGCGCTCATCACGGACCCGTCCTACAACTCGGCCTATAGCAACTTCTGCTACGAGACGCCGTTCATGCCGGGCTTCACCGCCTACATGGATACGCCGGTGATCCCGACTCAGGCCTTCGCGGATCAGTACAACCTTCCTGACACCGAGTATCCGGACAATACGCCGGCGATCAGCAGCGTAACGAGCAGCGATGCACAGGGTCCGTGGGTCAGCGCTCCGACTAGCGCATCTGGCTCCGACCACTTGTTGACAATCCATTGCCTGGGCTACGAGAACACGGCGGACCGTTGCAGCAAGGTGGTGCAGAACCCGAACTACTCGGGACCGAATTCAAGCGAGGCGCCATACAACCAGAAGACGATCACTCGTCACTATGGTTTCGGTTCTACCCAGGGTACGGTGTCGATCGCCGGCACGACGGCGACGGTAAATTCGTGGACGAATGACACGATCGTTGTGAGGGTGCCGACGATTTCGACAACGGCATCGTCGTGCAACAACTCGACGGCGATCTCGAACAACGGCTCAACATCGTCGTACTTCTCGGGCGGTAAGACGCCTGCGCAGTTGGGGGTGACTGGCAGTGCCGCGACGAACTATCGCTGCGGCCAGCTGCAGATCACGCGTGGCGACAACAACAAGCAGTCGATCGATGCCATCACGGTCACTGTCGCGGGCAAGCCGCCAACGGTGGTCAGCCCGACGAGCGCGTCGAGCACGACGTTCGGGGAGTTCTTCCCGAATCCGCTGCAGACCGCGATCGACAGGGCTTCGCCAGGCGACTTGATTCTGGTGGCACCGGGCACGTACCGGGAGAACCTGATCATGTGGAAGCCGGTGCGCCTGCAAGGCGTGGGCGCGGGCTCGGTAACGATCAACGCCGACGCTCACCCGGCTGGCAAGATGGACTCGTGGCGTCGCCGCGTGGCCTGCCTGTTCGGGCTGACGATCGACGGCGTGCCGAACCCCGGCAACGCTGCGTACGACCCGAGCGGGACCTACACCTGCCCGAACTCGATGCATCTGCGGGCCGACCGCATCCCGTTCGAGGCATTCGTGGGCTGGGATGCGGCCGGTAACGGCAACCTCGCGCAGATCCTGCAAGAACCGACGCTGATGGGGGCGTACGAAGGTGCCGGCATCACGGTCACCGGCCGTGGCGTGCGCATCCCACAGGGCAGCAACGACCTGTGGGGACAAGGAACGCCGGGCGTGCCAGGCGCTTTCCCCGACGGCAGCGTCTATCTGCGCAGAGTCACTGCAGACTGCAATGCGAGCACGACGGCGGTCAACGGCCGCGACTACGGCACGGCCAACTTCCTTTGCAACCCGTCGCGCATCGACGGCGTGAGCATCATCAACAGCTCACAGGGGGGTGGCGCGGTATTCATGCACGGCTGGAACCACCTCTTGGAGATTGCGAATACCCGTATCACCGCCAACCACGGCACGTTGACGGGCGGCGTCAACCTCGGCAACGGCGAGACCCCGCCCGCCTTCGTCAACGACGGCACGATCTGCGGCCCAGGCGTCGCGACGCCTTCGCCGCTGTGCCCGCCAACGGGCAACGCCAGCGCCATTGGAGCGAACACGCCCGCCTCGGGGGGCGCGTACGCTTTCCAACTCAATGTCCGCGCTCACGTGCACCACAACATGGTTGCCAACAACGCCTCGATCGGCGACGCGCTCTTCTCGGGCACGCCGTCCGGTGCGGGCGGCGTCACGATCAGCGCAGGGGGCGACAACTACAAGATCGACCACAACTGGATTGCCGGCAACCTCAGCACCGGTGATGGTGGTGGCCTGCAGCACGTGGGCGTGAGCTTCAATGGGTCGATCGATCACAACTGGGTGCTGTACAACCAGAGCACCAATCCGACCCTGCCGACGAGTGGTGGTGGCATCTCTGTCGTCGGGGCGCAGTCCGATCGCACGTTGGCCAACGGCCAGGAGTGCGGCACGACGACCGACATCGACTGCCCACCGGGCATCGGCGATGGCACCGGGCCGGGCTTGGTGATCGACGCGAACCTGATCCTGGGCAACAGCGCCGAGAGCGGTACCGGTGGCGGCCTCCGGCTGCAGCAGATCAATGGCAGCGAATTGCCGGCCTTCCCGCGCGTGAGCGGTCAGTGGTATGACGTCATCGTCACCAACAACATCATCGTCAACAACGTGGCGGGGTGGGACGGCGGTGGCGTGTCGATGCAAGATGCACTGAGAGTCACGTTCGTCAATAACACGGTCGCATCGAACGACACGACGGCCTCCGCGGGCGTGCTGTTCAAGACGCTGGGCGCAATCAACTCGGCCAACACGCCGCCCGGATGCACACCGACGCCCGACCCGACGCAGCCGCAGAATCCCAACTGCCTTGGTGTCGACGCGCCACACGGTCCGCAACCAGCCGGTCTGGTGGTGCAGGCCCACACGCCGAACCTGATTGACGCGATCAATGGAGTGTCACCGCTTTTCGGCGTGCGCTTGCTTTGCCCCAACAACTTTGGATATTCCGGTGGCTTGCTCGGCGGGCTGGGCAATGCCGACTGTATGAAGTTGTCCAAGCCGCGCATGGTGAACGACCTGTTCTGGCAGAACCGGACGTTCCGCGTCGACATCGTCAGTCCCGGTAACGGCAATCTGTCGCAGCAGAATCTCGTGGCGCTGTCCCCGCGGTTAGTGCAGACGGTCACCGGAGAATGCCCGGCCGGTGCCAACTACTGGGACATCGGTCTGCGTACGGACGACCTCACTGCCGGAACCATTCCTGCCGGGACGAGGGTGACCGTGAGCAACTCGCTCTACACCTCTGACACGCAAGGCGTGATCGTCGGCAGCAACAACGTGGTCGGCGGCGCGCTCCCGGTCAATGCGCCCTTCTGCAATGGCGCACGCATTCCGCCGGAGAATTGCCCTGGAACGACGAGTGCACAGAGCGCGTCGTGCCTCGGCTACAACGCGCCACCGGGAGCATCGGAAACGACCGGGCTGACGACGCTGTTCGTCTTCAACGGCATCCAACCGACGGCCACGGTCGACGAAGGTCATAACTGGCTGAACCTGAGCTATGGCCCGCTCACGCTGACGCGTCCGACGGTATCGACACCGACCGCTGGTGAACAGATGGTGCTGCGCAGCGGTGTCGGATCGGCCAATGGGGCGTACTCGATTCCAGGCAGCTCGGCGGCCGTCAGCCGGGGCAGCACGTCGACGGGCGTCAGCCAGGTCGCGACGGACTACTTCGGAACGACGCGGACCGGACGCAACGACATCGGCGCCGCGCAGTATGCGGGCACGCTGTCGAGCACCGCGGTGAGCGTCACACCGAATCCGTTGTCATTCGGTGCCTGGGCCGCGGGCACGACGAGCGCGGCGATGACCCTCTCGGTCGTCAACATCGGGACCACGGCGCTTGCCGGTGTGAGCTACTCCTTCGGTGGTGGTACGCCGCAGCCGTTCTCGCGGCCAACCGGTTCAGCGGGCGGCAGCTGCGGCACCACGCTGGCGGCCGGCGCGGCGTGCACGGTCAACGTAGTGTTCGCTCCCGGGGCAGGAACGGGCGGGACGTCGTACAGCAGGAGCCTGACGGTCGGCAGCACGACCACGGGATTCACGCCGGTCGTGGTCACGCTCACCGGCGACAGCGTGGCGACGCGTGCGCCCGTAATCATCGACGCGCCGACGATCACGCTGCCAGCTGGCCAGGTGACCGGAACCGGACTGGTGACCTTCACCAACAGCGCGCCTGCGGGTGGGTCGCAAGTGAACGTGACCAATGTCGTCGCGAGTGGCGGAAGCTTCCTGACCTATACGTTTACGAACGGACCGTTGGCAGGTCCAGACAATTGCACCGGCGTTCCGTTGGCTCCACAGTCGTCTTGCACCGTTGCGGTCCGGTTCACCAACATTGGCTCGCCGCGAGGCGCGAACCGTACCGGAGCGATCTCGTTCACGAGCACCGGATTGCCGTCGCCCGCAACGGCGACCTTGACCGGGTTCGCAACGCCGTGACGGCTGGGTTGGGGGTGGAGCGCCGGACGCTCGCGGGTATCGCCCGCGAGCGTCGATCGGAGGGGGAGGTTCGATGATGGATCGTGCTGCGCCTGCCGGTCAGGCCAAAGCGGCGGATGATCGCCAGCGTGCAAGGACGACCGCGCGGGGCGTCCTGCTCGCGCTTGCTCTCGGGGCCGCCATCCATGCGCACTGCGAGGAGGATGCAACGGGCGCCGACGACGCACCTGCAACACCCAACTCCGAGGTGCCCGCAGCCGAGGGGCAGGCCGCTGCGCCGGGCGCCGACTCACCGCACCGGGCGATGTCGCCGCTCGATCGACGCGTCGCGCTGCTGAGCAAGGAACTCAACCTAGACGCTTCGCAGCGCGTGAAGGTGCGGAAGATTCTCGAGGGCCAGAGCCAACAGGTGGCTCAGGTTTGGAACGATGAATCGGTTGCGGCGGCGGCGCGGGTCAAGGCGACGCAAGCGATCGGCGACCGCACCGCGGATCAGATCCGTGCGGTGCTCAACGAAGAACAGCGCCAGAGGTACATTCAGCCGCATCGGCGCGATGCTACGACGGACGCGTCGAAGAAGGGCGTGGAGGCATGGATGACGCCGGCGAAGGGCAAATGAATGCGCCGCGCTCAGGGGTTGTGATGAGACCGATGGAGCAGGTGCTGGTGCTCGTGATTCTGGCGGGTGCCGGCGTGGCAGCGGCGCCTGAGGATGCGGAACCCGCGTCCACCGGCGTTGGGGGCCGCGCCTCGGCGAAAGGACCGGCTTCGCTGGCGCGCGCTGCCGAACCGTCGGCAGCCGCATCGGCAGTGGTACGGCCCGTCTCGCCGTACGTGATTGCGGCGCAGCGTCACGCACAGGCGGCCAGCGCGGCCCCTGTGCCGGTGTCGCCATTGACGACGCATCGGCCACACGGGCCCGCGGGGCAGACTCGACAGCCATAGCGCCGGAGGGTCCTTGCTACCCGCGAATGCAGGTTGCGAAACCGAGTGCGAGTGCGCACGAGTCGAATAGGATCAAACCATGACAAAGCTGCATGTCACTCGACGGGTGCGGCGGGGCGTGGCACTCGCAGGCATGACGATCTCCGCGGGCATGTCGTGGGCGGCCAATGCGCCGACGCAATCTCAATTGCAGCAGGCCGAGCCGCCTTCCGCTCAGACGCATAAGAGCTCGCCGATGCGGCAGCAGCGAATGAGTGGCAAAGCCCAGAACTATTACGTGGCTGCGTGGGGCGTCGACCAGCTGAAGGTCAGCTACACGGCGTCGGGCAACCTGATCCGGTTCAGCTATCGGGTGACCGACCCGGAGCGGGCCAAGTTGATCAATGACAAGCGCTCGACGCCGTATCTGCTGGGCGTGCGCAGCCGCGCGGTGCTCCAGGTGCCAGTGATGGACAAGGTGGGCATGCTGCGAACGGCAACAGCGCCGCAAGCAGGCCAGGAGTATTGGATGGTGTTCTCGAACAAGGGCAACCTGGTCAAGCCTGGTGATCGGGTGAACGTGTTCGTCGGTGCGTTTCATGCCGACGGACTGATGGTCGAGTGACCCCGGACCGCCAAAGGAGTGACGAACGTGATGCGAAACTCGATGACTGTACTGGTAGCGGCGTTGCTGTCCTCCATGGCGGCGTCTGCCGCCGATCTCACTGCAGCGCAGATTGCCGAGCGCAACGTCGCTGCGCGCGGAGGCCTCGAGGCTTGGCGCCAAGTCAGCACCATGGTCTGGTCCGGCGATATGGAAGTCGGTGGCAAGCAAAACACGAAACTGCCGTTCGTACTGAGCATGAAGCGCCCCAACAAGAGCCGTGTGGAGATCACGTTCCAGAATCAAACGGCGGTGCAGACCTGGGATGGTTCGCAGGGTTGGAAGCTCAGACCCTATCTGAATCGCACCGAGGCCGATCCGTTCACGACGGTCGAGGCCAAGGCCGAGGCGGGCGTTGACGAACTCGATGGTCCTCTTGTGGACTACGCACGTAAGGGCACCAGCATCGAACTGCTTGGTACGGAGCCGGTTGCTGGCAAGAATGCCTACAAGCTGCGTCTGAAGAAGTCAAACGGCGATCAGCGTCTGGTGTGGATCGACGCGACCACGTTCCTCGAGGCCAAGATCGAAGGTGACCCGCGCAAGATGGACAACAAGGTGCGCAAGGTCTACGTCGGCTACGCTGACTACCGGGCTGAAGGAGGCTTAATGGTCCCCCACATGCTTGAGACCTCAGTCGATGGAGTGAAGGGGTCGCATAAGATGTTCATCAGGACCGTGAGCGTCAATCGCCCGCTCGACGATGCCGCGTTCACCAAGCCGCGGCTGGTCGCCCAAACAGAGAAGCGCTGAGAATCGTGGTGACGAGACGCGCTTCGCTGTTGCGGCTCTTGTTGCCGGCGGTCGCCTTCTCTCCAACCGTGGCCGTGACGGCGGTCGCCGAGAGACCGGCCGCAAAGTCCGTTGCGGCACCCGCGCCAACAGAGATCGTCGAGAAGAACGCTGCGGCCCGCGGCGGAGTGGACGCTTGGCGCAGGGTGCAGACCATGGCGATGGCAGGGCACGTCGAAAGTGGCAATGCAGCGTCGAACGGTTTGCCCTTCATGCTCGGACAAAAGAGGCCGAACAAGACGCGTTTTGAGATGCTGATGGACAGGCAGCGCTCGGTTCGCGTGTTCGACGGCAGCAGCGGTTGGAAGATGCGCACCGATGGCGCCAGCAAGACGGATGTTCAGCCCTACTCGGACGACGAGTTGAGATTTGCGCGAGGGGCAGCGGTGATCGAAGGTCCGTTGATGGACTACGCCGCCCACGGGGCGGGATTCTCCGTTGAGGGTAGCGAGTCCATCGACGGGCGGCTCGCCTATGTTCTCGGCGTCAAGCTGCCCTCGGGGGGCCAGCAACGGGTTTGGGTCGATGCAGAGACCTTCCTTGAGTTGCGGCATGACCGGGAGATGCGCGGCGGTTCCGCGCAGCCGGTGGTGCTTTCGTTGTACTTTCGGGACTACCGGAAATTCGAGGATCTGTGGATGCCGACGACGATCGAGACCCGTTCGGCGACCGGTGCAGTGACCAGCAAGCTCCTCGTCGAGCGCGTTGCACTGAACCCGAACATGGATGACCGGCTTTTCGCCAAACCCAGCGTCGGGGCTGCCCGTCATCACGGGGCGGTGGTCGACACGCGCGAGGCGTCGCCGTCGTCTGGCGCCACGATGGGCTCGGCGTCGCGCCCCTGAGGGCGCCGTGCAAGGGGCACCTCGAATGTGGCCCTTGATCGCGCGAACGGGTTGTTCCCTGCTGACGGCGGGCGCGTTCCTTGCCATCTTGGAGCCGGCCGCCGCCGCCCGGATCGAGCCAATCGACGCAGCCGAGGTCGGTCGCTCGATCTACCGCGACGGCGTCACCAGCCTCGGAGCGCCGATTCGTGCGAGCCGCGATGGTCGCACAACCGTGCAAGGGGCAGCTGTGGCGTGCGTCAACTGCCATCGACGCAGTGGCCTCGGCGCAGTCGAGGGCCGCACGAAGACACCGCCGATTGCAGGGGCGTATCTATTCCGATCGAGCACGAGTCGCGCTACCGCGTCGGATCTGCCTTATGTGGAGGCCGTACGCGCCGACCGGGCGGCCTACACGGAGGCCACTCTTGCGCGTGCGATTCGAGACGGCATCGATGCCGACGGGCGCAAGCTGAGTTACCTGATGCCGCGCTTCGAGCTGGGCGATGACGATATGTCGCGGTTGATCGGCTACCTACGTCAGCTCGACCCCAAGCATGCGCCTGGGGTACAGCCGGTGGACCTTCATTTGGCCACCGTGATCGCGCCGGATGCCGATCCGGTTCAGCGCAAGGGAATGATGTCCGTGTTGGAGCAATTCTTCGCTGAACGCAACGTGCGTCAGCGCGCTCCGTCACCGCAGTTGGTGACCTCGGCCCGCAACAACTACAGCCAGATGATGTTCAGACCTGCGCGTCACTGGCATCTGCACGTGTGGGAGTTGAGCGGGCCGACCCCCACGTGGCGAACTCAGCTTGAGCGCAACCTGGCGGCCCAGCCCGTGTTCGCAGTGGTTTCAGGTCTGGGCGGTGCGAGTTGGTCACCTGTGCAGGAGTTCTGCGAGCACGCGGCGCTGCCCTGCCTCTTCCCCAACGTGGCAGCCATACCGGAGGAGTCGGCGCGGAGCCACTACTCTTTGTACTTCACCCGCGGTGTGAATCTCGAAGCCGACTTGCTCGTGAAGCGGCTGGTCGATCAGCCAGGGGACACGCGTGCCGCAAAGGTGGTGCTACAGGTGTACCGGGCCGAGTCGGCGGGGCAGGCGGGGGCAGAAGATTTGGCGCGCAAACTCAGCGCGAAGGGCGTCACCGTGCGACGGCGCGTGCTGCCGGCCGGCACGACGACCGGTGGGGCGGGGTTGTCCTTCGACGGCGGTGAGGTGGCCTCGGCCGATGCGCTGGTGCTGTGGTTGCCGCCGGCCGACTTGGCCGCACTGCAAGCGCTGCCACCCGAGTCGACATCGATCTATGTCTCGGGCCTGCTGGGCGGGCTGGAGCGAGCTCCCGTGTCGGCCGCATGGCGGTCGCGCGTGCGCTTAACCTACCCGGTGGATCTACCCGAGCGCCGCCAAGTAAGAGTGGATTTCGCGCTCGGCTGGTTCCGCGCCGAGCGCATCGAGCTGGTGGCGCCGCAGATTCAAGTCGACACCTACTTGGCGTGCTCGCTGCTCTCGGAGACACTGAATCATATGAGCGACGCGATGGTTCGCGACTACCTGATGGAGCGCCTGGAAGACACCATCGAGCACCGCATCATGACGGGATACTACCCTCGCTTGGCCCTGGGTCCGGGCCAACGCTACGCTTCCAAAGGTGGCTACATGGTTCGTCTCCGCGAGGCACCCGGTGCGGGTGTGGTGGCGGAGGGCGAGTGGATGGTCCCCTAGTCGCCGGCTGGCGCTCGAAGCGCTCTGGTCAGCCGCTCTGCCAACAGGCGCACCAGCTGCCAAGCGTGCCAACAATGTCGCGAACTCCGGGCGCCATCCCCGCGACCGCGGGGCCTACGGGCTGACGCCATAAGGGGCAGTTAAGAGCGCGTTCGCAGACTGCGGGCATGTCAGGCACGTCCCGCTCGCTGTTGTCGCTGCTGCTGGGCTTGGCCGCCCCGGTGTCGGCGGAGCAGCTGTGCGCCTATGTGCGGGCGCCGCTGACCGACGACGATCAAGTGCTGCAGAGCCACACCCACCACTGGCTGCGTCGTATTCCCAACGGTGCGCACCCCAAGCAGCTGTGCCGCCACTTTCCGAGAATCGCCAACTGCATTGCCGCATGCTGGCACGACCCGCTGGCCACCGGCCACCTGCTCACCGAGTTGATGGTCGACCGACGCGGTGGCCGCCGCGGCTTCCCGCCGCGGGTGGCGGCCGACATCCTGCGCCTGCACCGTCTGCATGCCAAGCGTCTGGCCGGCGACGCCCGTCCGCGCGACGCGGGTCCGCAAGCGGCGCCGACGGTACCGGGGCGCGTCATCAATCCCGCCTAGACGGCGGCGCTCACGCGGGAACGCTGTCTCCGGAGGTGGTGCCCATCAGGCGGGCGATCGCGAAAGGCCGTTCGATCAACCCGAGCTCCAGCGCCACCAGCGTCAGCTCGGCCGCGTTGCGCAGGCCGAGCTTGTGCATCAGGTTGGCGCGGTGCTTCTCCACCGTCTTCGGGCTCACGCTGAGAAACTCCGCCGCTGTGCGGTTGGTGCGCCCCTCGGCGATCAGCTGCAGGATGCTGCGCTCGCGCGTGGTCAGGATCTCCAGGCGCGAGGCCTTGGTGCGCACGCTCTCCGGATGCAGGAAGCTGTTCACCAGATGGCCGGAGACATCGGGGCTCAGGTATTTCTTGCCCTGCACCAGGCAGCGCATGGCCATCAGCAGCTCGTCGAGCGTGGCGTCCTTGAGCACATAGCCGTCGGTGCCGACGCGCAGCGCCTCGCGCACGTAGTCGTCGGTGCGCAGCGAGGTCAGCATCAGCACCCTCACGTTGGGCAGCCGGCGCTTGAGTTGCGGAATGATCTCGAGGCCGTTGATGCCCGACAGCACGATGTCCATCACGATGAGATCCGGGTTCTGCACCGAGGCAACCTGCACGGCCTCTCGCCCGCCTCGAAGGTCGGCCACGATCTCGAACTCGGCGTGCGCGGCGATCATCGAGCGCAGGCCTTGGCGGAACAGGTTGTTGTCGTCGACGAGGATGGTGCGTGTGCTCATGTGATGGCTCGCGCTAGCGGGTTGGATCGAAGAAGGGTCCGGGGGCTGAGGCAGGCTGGCCGGGCGGCTTGGGGTCGGGCACCGCAGTCACCCCGCGGATCGATACGGCAAACACCCAGTCGTGGTACGACATCGCGCCGTTGAACTGCTGGTCTCTGCCGTCGAACCCGGCTTGCTTCAAGGGCTGCTTGTCCGACTGACTGTAGACGCCGACGATGCGGTCGGCCGCGCGCAGCAGGCCCCAGTCGGTGCCGCCGGTGATCGGGTCGGGGTACAGGCGCCGCAGGTGGTGCACCGGCGTGGGATAGCGGTCGTCGTCCAGCAGATCTTCGAGTTTGGCCGGCAGCACGCGGCGCATGCCGGGCGGCGCGCCCATGTAGTAGCGCAGGATGGCCTTGCGGTACTGGTCGCCGACGAACAGCAGCTCCTGCTCGCGCGCGCGCTGGCGCGCCACCGACTCGACCTGCGCGCCGGCCATCAGCGCGATGCCACCGAGCGCCAGCGCGAGCAGCAGCGCGAGCAGCACGACGCCGCGGTCGGCGCTGTCGCGTGGGTGGCGGGCGCGGGCCATTCACTTCGCTCCTGAGGCTGCGGCCTCGGGCCGCGGCGGCGCCTGCACGTCGTACACGACGCCTTGCGTCGGGTCTTGCGGCGCCACCACGACCCAGTTGGTCGACTCCGACAGCGGGTCCACCGGCACCTGGCGCAGGTAGCGCTTGGCGACCAGGTCGTCGAGCGTCTCGGGATACTTGCCCTGGTCGGCGAAGAACTTGTCGATCGCGTCGCGGATCGTCGCCAGGTTCTGCTGCTGCACCTTGACCCGCGAGTTGTCCAGCGTCGCGAAATAGCGCGGCGCCGCGATCATCAGCAGCATGCCGATCAGCGTCATCACGACCAGCATCTCGATCAGCGTGAATCCATGACGCCGCCGCCAAGGGCTCCGTGTGTGCAGGGGTTGCCGGATGGTTCGCATGGTGGCGCTACCAGGTGTTGTAGGCCGTGCCGTCGAGCCCGGTGCGCGTCGACATCGACGACACGTCGAAGACGTCGGCGCCGGGCTGCGGGTCGTCGCTGCGGCTGCCGTAGGCCCGCGTGCTCCACGTCTGCGCGGCCGGAACCTGGAGATCCGGGAAGAACGGGTCGCGCGGCAGCTGCCGCAGGATCACCAGCCGTTGCGCAGCCGGGTTGCCGTTGGAGCTGAGGTCGCGACTGGCCACGGTGTCGAGCGGCTGGGTCAGCACGTCGAGGTTCGGCGGGAAGCCCGACTCGCCCGCGTTGCGCGGCAGCAGGCCGGCGTCGACGGCGGCCTTGTAGGCGTCGAGGCCGGTGCGGATCGTGCGCAGCGCCTGGCGCAGCTCGGCCTCCTTCATGCGCGTGGTCGTCACCTCGTACAGCGGCAGCGCGACCATCGCGACCAGACCCACGATCGCCAGCGTGACGACCATCTCGACGAGCGTGAAGCCCGCGCTGGCCGGTCTCGACGCGATGGCCCTCATTGCGGCTCCTTCGGCTCCTTGGGTTCCGCGGGCTTGTCCTCGGCCTTCTCCGTCGCCGCGGGCTCGGCGGATGCGGACTGCGTCGGTGCCGGCGGCGCCTGCGCGGCAGCCGATGGCGCTGCGGTCGGCGCCGCCCGTCCGGACGGCGCGCCGGCCGGGCGATAGCCGTTCATGCGCTGCAGCGTCTCGCGGGCGGCGGTCGATGGCACCTGGGTCGGCTGTGGCATCACCACCTGCGGTGCGCCACCGCCGGTCGCGCCCTGCATCACCGGCAGCGGCGCGACCGAGCCGGTGCCGCCCCCGGTCGCGCCCGGTGTGACCGGCGTGACCGGCGCGCGCGGCGCCGGGAGCGCGCCGGGTGCCGCCGGCTGCGGCGCGGCCGGGCTGGACTGCCCCTGCGCGGCGCCGATCGGATCCAGCTGCACCGGGCGCTGGCGCACCGTGGTCTCGGTGCCCGAGAACACGGTGCTCACCGTCGGGTCGATCCCGGCCGGCGGCCGCACGATGCGCGGGGTGATCGACAGCACGATCTCGGTCTTCTTGTTGTCCTTGGAGTTGTTGCCGAACAGCTTGCCGATCGTCGGCAGGTGCCCGAGTCCGGGAATCAGTGCCGACGAGCCGCGGTCTTCGGCCGAGATCAGCCCCGCGAGGATCTGCGTCTCGCCGTCGCGCAGCCGCAGCACCGTTTGCGCGTTGCGGGTGCCGATCTGGTAGGCCAGCGAGCCTTGCGGACCCGCGATCTCCTTGACGATGTTGCTGACCTCGAGGCTGATCTTGATGCCGACCTCGAAGTCGGTGTACACCTGAGGCTCGAACTCGAGCTTGAGGCCGACGTCCTGGTACTGCACCGAGCCGGTGACCACGCTGCTGCCGCTGGACACCGGGGTCACGGTGTTGGTGATGATCGGCACGCGGTCCCCGATCAGGATTCGTGCCTTCTCCTTGTTGCGCGCGCGGATGCGCGGGCTGGCCAGCAGGTTGGCGTCGGAGTCCTCGAGCTTGAAGTTGATCGTGGTGCCGAGCTTGGACACCACCAGGTCGTTGCGCCCGAGCGCCTTCAGCGCGCCCCAGGTGTTGGCGCTGTCCGGGGTGGAGATCGAGAATGCGTTGGGCGGCTCGAAGCCGAGGTTCTGCAGCCGCTCGTGCGAGACCTCCAGCACCTCGACCTCGAGCATCACCTCGGCCTCGGGCACGTCGTGCGCCGCGATCACCTTGGCCGCCACCGCGATCGCGTCGGCGGTGTCGCGCATCACCAGCGTGCCGCTGCGCTCGTCGACCGACACGTCCTTGGCCTTGAGGATCGACTTCAGCACCGTCTGCACGTACTTGACGTCGGCGTTGGTGATCTGGAACGTGCGCACCTGCAGGTCCTGGTACTCCTTCAGCTTGGCCGCGGTGGCCGGGAACACGAAGATCGTGTTGGCATTCAGCGCGCGCTTCTCGAGCTGGTTCTGCAGCAGGATCAGGTCCACCGTGTCCTCGACCGGGGCGTCCTTGACGAAGATGGTGGTCTTGAGGTCGGCGCGCACGTCGCGATCGAGGATCACGTTGAGCCCGGTCGTGCGCGACAGCGCTTCGAACACCATGCGCAGGTTGGCGTCGCGGAACTGCAGCGTCACCGGCTTGCTCATCACCGACTGTGCCGCTGCCTTCGCCGCGCGCGCCTGGCGCGCCGCCTCGGCCTGATCGCGGATCAGCCCGGCCTGGCGCTGCGCGCCGGCGTTGTTGGGGTTGTCGTTCAAGGCGGCGTCCACCTTCTCCTGCGCCAGCTGCAGGTTGCCGTCGCGCAACGCACGCTCGGACTCGGCTAGTGCCTTGTTGCTGCGCGCGTCGCGCTCCAGGCCCACCAGGCCGCGACGTGCGCGGTCGTTGGACGGGTCGACACGCAGTGCACCGGCGAACAGCTGCGCTGCTTCGGCCGCATCGCCGTTGCGCCGCGCCTCCTCGGCGCGCTCGGACAGCTCGCGGGCGTACTTCTGCGTCTCGTTGAGCAGCTCGATGCGGTACTGCGGGTTGCTGGGATCGAGGCGGCTCGCCTCGCGCAGCTTGGCGATCGCTGCGTCGCGCTGGCCTTCGGCCAGCAGTCGCATGGCCTCGTCGTGCACCTGAGTGCTGGCACAGCCGGCGATCAGCACCGCGGAGGCGATTCGGGCCCAGCGCGTCAGGGCCTTGCGCGATTGCGTCTTCACCGGTTCGCTCCCGAAGCCAGCAGGGTCTGCCGGATGTTCAAAGGAAGGTAGGTCATGACCACCTCGTTGGGGCTCAGCGTTTCGACCCGATAGGTGTTGTTGTCGAGCACGTCGCCCACCGATACGACGAGCAGCGCGTCGGCCTTGGCGAGAAAGGCCTCCGGCTTGGCCG
>Ga0335084_10001114_pt1 | contig 24506 bp, 25 predicted proteins | sample Lox_Sample_44_FD_206721 | JGI IMG/M metagenome (GOLD analysis project Ga0335084, IMG submission 206721) | Soil microbial communities from Loxahatchee National Wildlife Refuge, Florida, United States - Lox_Sample_4.4 | ecosystem: Environmental > Terrestrial > Soil > Wetlands | place: USA...
CCATGATCGACATCTGGGGCGCCGACCATAGCGGCTATGTCAAACGGATGCAGGCGGCGGTGACGGCGATCACCGGCGGCAAGGGCGCGCTCGACGTCAAGATCTGCCAGCTCGTCAAGCTGCTGCGTGGTGGCCAGCCGGTAAAGATGTCGAAGCGGGCCGGGACCTTCGTTACCTTGCGCGAGGTGGTGGACGAGGTCGGCCGCGACGTGGTGCGATTCATCATGCTGACGCGCAAGAACGACGCGGCCCTCGATTTCGACCTCGAGAAGGTGCTGGAGCAGTCGCGCGACAACCCTGTTTTCTACGTCCAGTACGCCCATGCGCGGGCGAGCTCGGTGCTGCGCCATGCCGCCGAGGAGATGGGAGACATCGATTTGTCACCGCGGGCGCTGGCCAAGGCCCCGGTCGCGCGCTTGACCGACTCCGCCGAGCTGGGTTTGATCAAGCTGATGGCGGGCTGGCCGCGACTCGTCGAGAGCGCCGCCGAGGCACATGAGCCGCACCGGGTGGCGTTTTACCTGTATGATCTGGCGGCTGCCTTCCACGGCCTTTGGAACAAGGGCAAGGACGAAGCCAGCTTGCGGTTCCTGATTCCGGGAGACCGGGACGTGACGGTGGCGCGTCTCGCCTTGGTGCGGGCGCTCACTTTCGTGATCGGCTCGGGGCTGGGAATTTTCGGCGTGAAGCCGGTCGAGGAGATGCGCTGATGGCGGCCGATCCACAACACGACGTCGATCTGCAGGCCCAGATTTCCGCGGCTCTGGCGCGGCGCAGCCAGCGCCCGGCGGGAGCCGGCGGCGATCCGCGGATCGAACCGACCCTGGGGCTTGGCGGCATGGGGCCCGGCGCCGAGCGCGCCGCGCCGCGCCAGGAGAGCCTGCTCGACGACGAGCCGGTCGGCGAGATCCCGCCGGCCCCGGTCCATTTTCTGCGCGACGGCGAGGAGGCGCACCCACCGCGGCCGATGCCACAGCCGGTATCCAAGATCGAGAAGCACCGCAACTGGCTGTTCGTCCTATTGCCGGTGGTGGGTGTTCCGGCGGTGATCCTGATCTCGCTGTTCCTCTATCTCGCCATCGAGATGCGAGGCGCGGGCGTCCAGGATTCGGCACCCCTGGTCGCGGCGCCCGAGGGCCCGGAGAAGGTGAAGCCCACCAATGAGGGCGGCCTCGCCGTCGAGGGCATGGATTCCGCTGTGCTCAACCAGACCGCCAACAACCAGTCGCAAACCACGACCGAGCAGCTGCTGCCGCCGCCCGAGGAGCCCATGACCCCGCCGGCGCAGGCGACCGCGGGCGACGGCACGGCGGCGAGCGACACCGGGTCGGCACCGGCCGCGCCGTCGGTTGAGGTGCCGTTGACGCCGCCGCCCGCCGCGGTTCCCGCGACCAACGAGCCGGCAAGCGCCGGCACGACCACGACGGCGCCCGCGGCGGCGCAGCCGGCCACCACCCAGCCTTCGACGACCCAACCCACTACGCCGGCGCAGCCGGCCGCCACCCAGACCGCGTCGGCCGGCAGCTACCGCGTGCAGCTGGTGGCCTTGAAATCGGAAGAGGCGGCGAAGTCGGCCTGGAGCCAGTTTCAGAAGAAATATCCCGATCTGCTCAAGGATAAGGAACTGACCGTCGTCAAGATCGATCTCGGCGCAAACGGGATCTTCTACCGTGTCCAGGCAGGGCCGCTGGCCAATCGCGAAGCGGCCGCGGACCTATGCGGCAAGCTCGATCAACGCGGGCAGAGCTGCATGGTGGTCAAGCCGTGAGACGGCGGGCTCAATCGGCGGGGGCGCGCACCGTCGCATGACCCTGTCGCCGACGATTTTCGGATGTGCCGGCAAGACGCTCGGCGCGGCAGAGCGTGCCTTCTTCTCGCGCGCTAATCCGCTGGGTTTCATCCTGTTCGCGCGCAATTGCGAGGCGCCCGACCAGATTCGTGCCTTGGTCGCGGATCTGCGCGCCTCGGTCGGCCGGGCCGATGCCCCGGTGCTGATCGATCAGGAGGGCGGACGGGTGGCGCGACTGAAGCCGCCGCAATGGCGCGCGGCCCCGCCGGCCGAGCGCTTCGGCACGCTGGCCGAGCGCAACCGCGAGGCGGGCCTGGAAGCCGCCAGGATCAACGGGCATCTGATCGGGCGCGAGCTGGCTGCGCTCGGCATCGATGTCGATTGCGCTCCGGTCCTCGACCTGCATCTGCCGGGCGCTCACGCTGTCATCGGCGATCGCGCCTTTGGCATGGCGCCGCAGCGCGTGGCGGAATTGGGGCGGGCCACTTGCGAAGGGCTCCTGGCCGCGGGCGTGTTGCCGATCATCAAGCATATCCCCGGCCATGGCCGGGCCATGGCCGACAGTCACTTCGAGCTGCCGGTCGTCAAGCTATCGCGCGCCGAGCTCGAGGCGACCGACTTCGAGCCGTTCCGCTTGCTGGCCGACATGCCCTGGGCCATGACCGCGCATCTGGTCTATGCCGCGATCGATCCCGACCGGCCGGCGACGCTCTCGCCCAAGGTCGTCGCGGAGATCATCCGCGGGCATATCGGCTTCGACGGATTGCTGCTCTGCGACGATCTGTCGATGAAGGCGCTCAAGGGCGATCTGGGCGATCTGGCGCACCGGGCGCTGGTCGCGGGCTGCGATATCGTCCTTCATTGCAACGGCGAGATGGACGAGATGACCCGGATCGCAGCCGCGGCCGGAACGATGTCGGTCGAGGCGGAGCGGCGCTTCCGGCGCGGCCGCGAGATGCAGCGGGAAGGAATGGCGATGGCCGCGGCCAGCGAGGCGCGGCTGGAAGCCTTGATGCGGGGCCTCGCGTGACATTCAACTCGCGGGGGTATTGCTGATGGGCGGTGCCAACATCCAGGAGCTGCTCTACAGCATCTCGATCTATGCGATCCCATTTCTGACGGCGATTCCGCTGCACGAGGCCGCGCACGGTTTTGCGGCCCTGCGTTTCGGCGACGACACCGCCAAGCGCATGGGGCGCCTCAGCGCCAACCCGCTGCGCCATATCGATCCCTTCGGCACCATCATCCTGCCGGCAATGCTGCTGCTGGCGACCCATGGGCAATTTGCCTTCGGCTCCGCCAAGCCGGTGCCCGTGAACTTCGCCCGGCTCAAGCCCGTCCGCCTCGGCATCATCGCGGTGGCGGCGGCGGGTCCAGGGACGAATCTGCTGCTGGCCTATGTTTCGGCGCTGCTATGGCATGTCCTGCCCTTCCTGCCGCTGGTCGCGGTGGATTGGGCACAGGAGATGCTGCGCGCCTCGATCCTGCTCAATCTTTGGCTCGCGGTCTTCAACATGTTGCCGCTGCCCCCGCTCGACGGGGGTCGAGTCGCGGTCGCACTGATGCCGCGGCCTTTGGCCATGCGATTCGCTCGGATCGAGCGGTACGGGATCCTGATCATCCTCCTCCTGATCGTCGTTTTGCCTTATGTAGGAAGGCAGATGAGGGTCGATCTTGATTTCGTTTCTGGGTTCCTTTCCGTCATCGTCGGATGGCTTGTGAAACTCGTCGCCACAGCGGCGGGATTGCACTAGAAGATCGCCATGGCCGACCTTCAGCCATCCTTCGAAGAAGACCGTCCCGAGCCCGGCAGCGACGCCGAGTTTCGGCTCGATCTCGAGGGTTATGAGGGCCCGATCGACATGCTGCTCGGGCTGGCGCGCGAGCAGAAGGTCGATCTGAAGAAGCTCTCGATTCTCGAGCTCGCGGACCAGTATCTCGCCTATATCCAGCGCGCGCGTCAGCTGCGCCTGGAGATCGCGGCCGATTATCTCGTCATGGCGGCCTGGCTCGCCTATTTGAAATCCCGCCTGCTATTGCCCGAGCCGCCCGGCGACGCCGAACCCTCGGGCGCCGAGATGGCGGCGGCGCTGGCCTTCCAGCTGCAGCGCCTGCAGTCGATGCAGGAGGCGGGGCAGAAACTGATGAGCCTCGCCCAGTTGGGACGGGAATTCTTCGGGCGCGGCGCGCCGGAGCCGATCAAGATACTTGAGAAGTCTGTCTATGACACCAAGCTCTACGATCTGCTGCGCGCCTATGCCGGCCATGTCCAGTCGAAGCAGGCGGGGCGCCTGCGCATCCTGCCGACGGATCTCTATTCGATGGACGATGTGCTAAGGCGCTTCAGCAGCATGCTCGGCCATATGCTCCCGAATTGGCAGACGCTGCAGGCCTTCCTGCCCGACGATATCGGGCTCCATGCCAGCCCGATCCGCCGCCGCTCGGCGCTGGCGGCGACCTTCGCCGCAACCCTGGAGCTGACCCGCTCCGGGCGCGTCGAACTTCGCCAGGACGGCGCGTTCGGCCCGATCTATCTGCGGGCCCCGGCCCAACCGAGTGAAACACCATGAGCGAAGAGCGTTTCCAATTGATCCGTCTGCTCGAGGCGATGCTGTTCGCCGCTTCCGAGCCCTTGCCGGCGGTTGCCCTGGGCAAGCGCCTGCCCGACGGCGCCGATGTCGAGGATTTGCTGAGGGAGCTCCAGGCGCTTTACGCCAATCGCGGCGTGAACCTCGTCCATCATGGGGATCGTTGGTGCTTCCGCACCGCCTCGGATCTGGCGGATCGTCTGGCGATCGAGACGACGGTGACGCGCAAGCTGTCGCGAGCGGCGATCGAGACCCTGGCGATCGTGTCCTATCACCAGCCGGTGACGCGCGCCGAGATCGAGGAGATCCGCGGCGTGGCGCTCTCGCAAGGCACGTTGGACAAGCTCCTGGAAGTGGGCTGGATCAAGCCAAAGGGCCGGCGCCAGACGCCGGGCCGGCCGGTGACATGGGTCACGACCGACGCGTTCCTCGAGCATTTCGGCCTCGAGAGCCTCGAGGCCCTGCCCGGCGTGGAGGAGCTCAAGGCGGCGGGCCTGCTCGATGCCCGTCCCGCCATCTCGACCCTCGGCGCCGGCGTGATGGCCGCCATGCAGGGTGGCGCGCTGGACAGCGGCGACGACGAGGAGAGCGACGAGGAAGAGGTGGGGGCCGGCAACGGCTCGGATCCCTTCGAATTCCCTGACGAGCGCGACACCGGCAATGAGAGCGACGGGGGCGAAGAGCCCTCGGATACGGATGACGACCTCGATGACGCGGGCGACGGCGGGGAAGCGGACGAGGATTCCGACGATGATGGCTCCGATGACGATGACGCCGACGATGACGACGAAGAGGCCGCGGACCACGAGGATGATCTCGATGACGAGGACGCCGGCGGCAATGGCGAGGACGGGGACGGCGAGGAAGAAGACGAGGATGACGCCCCACCGGGGCGTCAGCGCCGGACCGAGCCCGCTGCCTGATCGCTGAGCCTGCCGCCGGCCTTGCGATCGCGGCCAAGGGTGAGAGCCCTCCCGGGGACCGGTTGGGGCGGCGGCGGCCCTGGCTCGCATGGGGGCACGGATCGGACAGCCGGGGGTCCCTGCGAAGCCTGCCCTGATGGGGCGGGCGCGGCCGCCCGAGACCCTGCCTGGAGCGGGGGTCCCGGTTTCCGCTTCCGGCCTCGTCCAGGGCCTTGCCGTCTCCCTCCGAGGGCATGAATTTGGGGCCTTTTTGACCCCGCCGACGAGCCCTGTTTCGGCTCCTACCGATCCTGCCCAAATCTTTGTATTTTCGCGGGAAAGCACTACATCGAGGAGAGTGCCAAGGGCTGCGTTGCGGTGGGGGTGGCTTTCTGCGATAGTCCGCCCCTTGGACGCGGCGCACCACGTCAAAGGAGTTGGAGAGTTATGGGCGGATTGAGCATCTGGCATTGGCTGATCGTTCTCGCGGTCGTCCTGGTCCTGTTCGGGGGCGGCGGCAAGATTCCGAAGCTGATGCGCGACATGGGCCAGGGCATTACGGCCTTCAAGAAGGGGCTCAAGGAAGAGAAGAAGGACGGTGAAACCGGCCCGGCGATCGAGAACGCCGACGCTTCCGCCTCGAAAGACAAGGCCGCCAGCTAGTTCCACCGGCTTCGCGCCCGGGCGCGACCGGAGAGGCTCATCATGTTCGATATCGGCTGGTCAGAAATGGCGATCATCGCCCTGGTGGCGCTGCTCGTCTTCGGGCCCAAGGAGCTCCCGAACGCGCTGCGGACCGGTGCGAAGTGGATGAAGACCGCGCGTAAATTGGCGCGCGAGTTCCAGAGCAGCGTCGATCAGCTGGTCAAGGAAGCGGAGCTCGAGGAAGCCAAGAAGCTGGTCACCGACGTGCAGGCCGGCGGGATCGGCCGGGCGATCGAGAAGACCGTGGACCCGACGGGCGAGGTGAAGAGCGCGCTCGACCCGAAATCGATCGAGCGCGATGTCGGCAGCGCTCCCTCGGCAACCAAGCCCGCATCGGCGATCGGGGCGGGGGCTTCCTCGACCGAGACCAAGCCGGAGCCCGCGACGCTCGCGGCGCCGGATGGTGCGACCGTGCCGATGCCGACGGAGACCAAGCTCGAGCCTCAGACGCTCGTAGCGCCGGATGCGGCCACCGTGCCGATGCCCCAACCGCAGGCGGCCGGGCCCGCGACGCCAACGCCGTCGGACGACAGTCTGCAGAAGACAGCCTGATCCATGGCCGACAAGCTTCCCGACGACGCTGCCGAAGCGAAGACTATGCCGCTACTCGATCATCTGATCGAGTTGCGCCGGCGCCTGCTCTGGTCCGTGGTCACGCTGTTCGTCGCCTTCATCGCCTGCTGGTTCTTCTCCAAGGACATCTTCAATTTCCTGGCGCAGCCCTTGGCCGACATCCTGCTCAAGGAGACCGGCCGCAAGTTCATCTACACGAACCTGACCGAAGCCTTCTTCACGCAGGTGAAATGCGCCTTCTTCGGCGCCGCCTGCCTGTCGTTCCCGGTCTTTGCCATCCAGATCTGGAAGTTCGTCGCGCCGGGCCTCTACAAACATGAGAGGGGCGCGTTCCTGCCCTTCCTGATCGCGACGCCCGTGCTGTTCACGGCCGGCGCCGCGGTGCTCTACTACGTGATGCTGCCGGTGGCCTGGAAGTTCTTTCTGGGCTTTCAGTCGGCCGGCGGCCCGGACGCGTTGCCGGTCCAGCTCGAGGCGCGGGTCGGGGACTATATCTCGCTGGTGATGAAGCTGATCTTCGCCTTTGGGCTCTGCTTCCAGCTCCCGGTGGTCCTGACCCTCTTGGTGCGCGCGGGCCTGGCGACCGCCGCGGGCCTCGCGGCGAAGCGCAAATACGCCATCGTCGGCGTCTTCATCGTGGCCGCCGTCATCACTCCGCCGGACCCGGTCAGCCAGGTCAGCCTCGCCATTCCGCTCTTGCTGCTTTACGAAATCTCTGTCCTTGCCGCAAAGGTCGTCGAGAAACAGAAGCTCGCTCGCGAGGCGGCACTGGAAAAGGAACTGGCGGCCGGCACCGACGTGACCACCAGCTGAGCCGGTCCTCGCCCGACGGTTCGCCGATCCTCGCGATTGTTGTCGTGAATCCCGCCAAGGCTTATACAGGCGGGCGAGGGCGTGATTGGCGCTCTCCTCCGAGTCGACCTGGCGGGCCCGATTAGAGATGCACGATATTCGAACGATCCGCGACGATCCGGCGGCCTTCGATCGCGCGCTATCCCGGCGTGGGCTACCGCCTCGATCGGCCGAGCTGCTGGCGCTCGACGCCCAGCGGCGCGCGTCACAGCAGCGTCTGAACGAGATCCAGGCCAAGCGCAACGAGTTGTCTGGGCAGGTCGGGCGTGCCAAGTCCAAGGGCGAGGACGCCGGGCTCTTGATGGCCGAAGTGACGCGGCTGAAGGACGAGATGGCGCTCTTGGAAGCCAGGACGGCCGAGGCCGACGCCGCGCTCGACCGGCTGCTCGCCGAGATCCCGAACCTGCCGGCTGCGGACGTGCCCGAAGGCCGCGACGAGCACGCCAACAAGGAAGTCCGCCGCTGGGGCGATCAACGCAATTTCGATTTCGCGCCCAAGCAACATTTCGAGATCGGCGAGGCGCTGGGTCTGATGGATTTCGAGACCGCCGCCAAGATCGCCGGGGCGCGGTTCGTGCTGCTCAAGGGCCAGCTGGCGAAACTCGAACGGGCGCTCGCCGGCTTCATGCTGGATCTCCACACGCGCGAGTTCGGCTACACCGAGGCCGTGCCGCCTTATCTCGTCCGTGACGAAAGCGTCTATGGCACGGGCCAGCTGCCGAAATTCGCGGAAGACCTGTTCCGCACCACCGACGGCCGCTGGTTGATTCCAACCGCCGAGGTGCCGCTCACCAACATCGCGGCCGATACGATCCTCGAGGAAGGGGCGCTGCCCTTGCGCTTTACCGCCTATTCGCCCTGTTTCCGTTCCGAGGCTGGCGCCGCCGGAAAAGACACGCGCGGCATGATCCGCCAGCATCAGTTCTCGAAGGTTGAGCTGGTGTCGATCGCGCATCCCGACCATTCCGAGGCCGAGCATGAGCGCATGACGGCCTGCGCCGAGGAAGTGCTGAAGCGGCTTCGTCTGCCTTATCGCGTGGTGATGCTTTGCACCGGCGATATGGGCTTCTCCGCGCGCAAGACCTACGACATCGAGGTCTGGCTGCCGGGGCAGAGTGCCTATCGGGAGATCTCGAGCTGCTCGAACTGCGGCGACTTCCAGGCGCGCCGCATGAAGGGCCGGTTCCGTCCGGCCGGCGACAAGAAGGGGACGCGTTTCCTGCATACGCTCAACGGTTCTGGCCTCGCCATCGGCAGGACCATGGTCGCGATCATCGAGAACTATCAGGAGAAGGACGGTTCGGTGCGCCTGCCCGAAGCGTTGCGGCCTTACATGGACGGGGCGGAAAGCATCGCACGCAATGGCTAAGTCCCGTTCCAAGCCTGCCTCGAGACCCGGGACGCGATCCGGGATCGAGCCGTCCGCGGCCCGGATCCTCGTCACCAATGATGACGGCATCAATGCGCCGGGCCTGGCGGTGCTGGTGAAGATCGCGAGCTCGCTCTCGGACGATGTCTGGGTGGTTGCGCCGGAGATCGAGCAGAGCGGCGCCGGCCATTCCCTCACGCTGCGCCGGCCTCTGCAGGTGCGGAAGATCTCGGACCGCCGCTTCGCTGTCGATGGCACGCCCACCGATTGTGTGCTCCTGGCGGTCAATCGGCTCATCGACGGCAAGAAGCCGGATCTGGTGCTGTCGGGCGTCAATCGCGGCGCCAATCTCGGCGAGGACGTCACCTACTCCGGCACGATTGCGGCGGCGATGGAGGCGACGTTGCTGGAGATTCCGGCGATCGCCCTCAGCCAGCTTCGCACCGGTCAGCATGTGCCCTGGAGCACGGCCGAGACGCATGGCGCCAATGTGATTCGCCAGCTGGTCAAATTCGAGTGGCCCAAGGGCGTGCTGATGAACGTCAATTTCCCGACGGTGCCGGCGTCCCAGGTGACCGGCATCCAGCCGGCGAGGCAGGGGCGGCGCATCTCGGCGATCGAGGTGGTGCCGGCCACCGATCCAGGCGGCCGGCCCTATCTGTGGATCGGCGATTTCACCAATGATGAATCCGTCGGTAGGGGAACCGACCTCGAGGTGACGCGGCAGGGGGCCATCGCGGTGACGCCCCTGCATCTGGATTTGACGCATATGGCGAGCTTGAAGCGCCTGAAAGGGATCCTGGCTTGAAGGCGGAGGCGGACCGCCCGAGGGAAGCGGGGTTCACGTCGGCGTAAGGCGGCCCGTCCCGGACCAGGGCGGTGGGGGAACGGCATGCGAGGCGGCGTATGAAGGATGGGGGCGGGCTCGCCACGCGCAAGATCAGGCTCATCATGAGCCTCCGGCGCGCGGGCATCACGGACACGCGCGTGCTGGGGGCGCTCGAGCGGATTCCGCGCGAAGCCTTCGTGCCGCGCCCATTTGTCGATCAGGCCTACGAGGAGCGCACGCTGCCGATCGGCGAGGGCCAGACCATCAGCCAGCCGCAGGTCGTGGCGCTGATGACCCAGGCGCTCGAGGTGAAGGCAAGCCACAAGGTGCTCGAGATCGGCACCGGATCGGGCTATCAGGCGGCGGTCTTGTCGCGCCTGGCCCGGCGCATCTACAGCATCGAGCGCCATCGGGCCTTGCTGGTCGAGGCCGAGCAGCGCTTCCGCGAGCTGCGCCTCACCAATATCCATTGCCGCTATGGCGACGGCAGCCTCGGCTGGCCCGAGCAGACCGATTTCGATCGCGTCATGGTGACAGCGGCGGCGGCGGCGCTACCGGCGCCGCTTCTAGCGCAGCTCAAGGACGGTGGTATTCTGGTGGCGCCCATCGGGTCGGAACGCGGCGACCAGGTCTTGATGCGCTATCGCCGCCATGGCGATGAATGGAGCGAGGAAGCGCTGGGCGAGGTTCGTTTCGTTCCTTTGCTGCCGGGCGCAGTGGAAACCTCGGGAGGACGCAGCACGGCGGCGACCGCAATCGAGGCCGGAGCGGGTGCTGGACCGCGACGGCGGACTCTGGCATGAGAGTTGCCGCGGCCTTTGCCGCGACTCGGCCACAATCGGGCCCCATGATCCCGCGCCATTTGCCGACGACCCGATCGGATCGGCCGGATTCATGGGGCGCCCGCAGGGATCCATGTCTGTCACGTTCGAGCGCGGATTATTGAAGAGCTTGGCTGTGGGCGTTGCGTTGGCGGCGGCGCTGGCGCTGGCCGCCTGCAATCAGTCGGGACGCCCGCCGGCCGGTTCGAGCGACGTCGCCGCGACGGGCCCGGCACCCGGCACCATGGACGCGGCCGGCAACTATATCGTGATCACGGGCGACACGGTCTATGGCGTCGCCAACCGCTTCAAGGTGCCGATCCGCGATCTGATCGACGAGAACAAGCTGAAGCCGCCCTATGTGCTGAGCATGGGGCAGAAGCTCCGCATCCCACAGCAGCATGTCTATGTCGCCAGGGCCGGCGACAGCGTCAACTCGATCGCGGCCCAGTTCAACGTCGATCAGAGCCAGCTGATCCGCTTCAATCAGTTGCAGCCGCCCTACAACATCGCCGCCGGCCAGCGGATCCTGCTGCCGGCGGCGGTGCAGCAGCCCTCGGCCGTGCCAGCGGCCATCGCCGCGCCGTCTGCGGCCGTGACCGCGGTACCCCTGGACACGCCGAGCCCGACCAGCAGCGCCGGCGCTGTGACGGCGCAGCCGCTGTCCAGCGCGGCGCCGCAACCGGTGCCGCAGCCGGCACCCCAACCCGCGCCGATGCCGCCGGCGACGCCTTCGGTGAAGCCGCTTTCCACTCCTTCGGCCAGTTCCGCGACTAACCAGCCCGATGCGGTCGCCAACATTCCACAGCCGCCGACCCGTTCCGGCGGCTTCTTCCAATGGCCTGTCAACGGCAAGATCATCTCCGGGTTCGGCGCCACCTCCGGCGGGCTTCACAATGACGGCATCAACATCGCGGCGCCGCGGGGCACGCCGGTTCACGCCGCTGAAAACGGTGTCGTGGTCTATGCCGGCAACCAGCTTCGCGGCTTCGGCAATCTGGTGCTGATCCGCCATGCCGATGGCTGGGTGACGGCCTATGCCCACAACGACACGCTGCTGGTCAAGAAGGGCCAGCAGGTGAAGCGCGGCGACGTCATCGCGCGGGTGGGGAGCACCGGCAATGTCTCGACGCCGCAGCTCCATTTCGAGTTGCGCAAGGGCACCGAGGCGGTCGACCCCAAGATGATGCTCGGCGCCTACGGGGCGTGACTTCCAATCACCTCCCCCCTTGAGGGGGAGGTCGCGAGCGCAGCGAGCGGGTGGGGGGTCCTCCCTCCGCATCCGCGCTGTCGAAGCGAGTGCTTGGCACCCCCTTCCTAACCCTCCCCCTCAAGGGGGGAAGGGATGACCCACGCAAGCGCCTCTGTGTTCCCGACCGCTACTCCAGCTTCTGCCCCAGCCGTCCTGCCAGGTCCTGGATGAATTGCCAGGCGACGCGGCCGGAGCGGGCGCCGCGGGTGACCGACCATTCGTTCGCCTGGCGGTGCAGCTCGTCGGGGGCGATGTTGAGCCCATAATGGCGCGCATAGCCGTCCACGATCGCGAAATAGGTGTCCTGGCTGTAATTGTGGAAGCCGAGCCAAAGGCCGAAGCGATCGGACAAGGAGACCTTCTCCTCGACCGCCTCGGCGGGATTGATGGCGGTCGAGCGCTCGTTCTCGATCATCTCGCGCGGCATCAGATGGCGGCGGTTCGAGGTCGCGTAGAAGATCACATTCTCCGGCCGGCCTTCGATCCCGCCCTCAAGCACGGCCTTGAGCGATTTGTAGCTGGTGTCCGACTGGTCGAAGGAGAGATCGTCACAGAATAGCAGGAACCGGCGGTGATGGCCGCGTAACTTCGCGAGCAGCGCCGGTAGCGAAGCCAGATCCTCGCGGTGAATCTCGACCAGCGCAAGGCGGTCCCGGATCTGCCGATTGACGGTGGCATGAACCGCTTTCACCAGCGAGCTCTTGCCGGTGCCGCGCGCCCCCCACAGCAGTGCGTTGTTGGCCGGCAGTCCTTCGGCAAACCGCTTCGTATTGGCCAGCAGGATGTCGCGCACATGCTCGACCCCCTGCAGCAGCTCGATCTTGACGCGGTTGACCTGTGCCACCGCTTCGAGGCGGGCGCCTTGTGCGTGCCAGAGATAGGCGTCGGCGGAATCGAGCGGGGCCGAGACCGGGGTCGGCGGCGCCAGGCGCTCCAGCGCGTCGGCAATGCGGCTGAGGAGAGGCAACAACTCGGTGTCAGTCATGATCCGTTCGATCGGTCTGGCCATGGCTTCATCGGAGAGCTCCCTGCCCGCCGGAAGTGGCCGGCGCGGGCAACCAAGAATCTCGCGGAATTCCCATGGGCCGGACAGTAGCAGGGTGATTCTCCCCTGTCATGGCTTGACACTGTCTCTCAAGGCCTTGCAACTCCCCGAGAATTTCCCGTCCGACCTCGATTGCAATTCGCGCTTGAGCCGTTATAGTCCGCCGGCTGGCGCCGAGCCCAACCTATCCGAGGAGACCTGCCGATGTTCATTTCTGAAGCCTTTGCCCAGGCGACTGACGCGGCGCCGGGAGGCCTTGGTGGCGGGCTGGGCGGACTGGGCGGCTTGGCCCAATTTGCGCCGCTCGTTCTGATCTTCGTCGTGTTCTATTTCCTGCTGATCCGGCCGCAGCAGAAGAAGATGAAGCAGCATCGCGAGATGGTTTCCCAGCTCAAGCGCGGCGACCGGGTCGTAACCTCGGGCGGCATCGTCGGGACGGTGACCAAGGTCGTGAGCGACACCGAGGTTCAGGTCGAAATCGCCGAGAATGTGCGCGTGCGGGTGATCCGCTCCTCGATCACCGACATCGTTGCCAAGACCGAACCCGCCTCCAACGGAAACGCCAAGGAAGAGACGGCGAAAGGCGAGTGATCGATCGGCGCCTTCAGCCGCGGAGCTAGAGCACCGCCGGTCCACGCCGTTCCCATTCGCAGCCGAAACGACTTCATGCTGAATTTCCAACCCTGGAAGATCACTGTCATCGTCCTGACGCTGCTCGTGGGCGTCGTCGCGGCGCTTCCCAATCTGTTCACGCGCGAACAGCTCGCCGCGATGCCCGGTTGGATGCCGAAGCAGCAGGTCACGCTTGGACTCGATCTCCAGGGGGGCTCCCATCTTCTGCTTGAGGTCGATGTCAAAGCGGTCATCGAGGAGCAGCTCAACGGCGTCGTCGATTCCGTTCGGACTGCGTTTCGCAAGGCGAACATCGGCTATTCCAATCTAGGGGTGAGTGGCAACTCGGTCACGCTGAAGCTGCGCGATACCGGCCAGACCGAGGACGCGCGCAAGCTCCTCAAGGATGCAGCCCCCGGCCTGGACCTTTCGATCGCCGACGACGGCAGCATCACCCTGACTTTGAACGACAAGGCGATCGCCGATCGCCAGCGCAATGCCGTCGCGCAATCGATCGAGATCGTGCGCCGGCGCATCGACGAGAGCGGCACCCGCGAGCCGACTATTCAGCGCCAGGGTAACGACCGCATCCTGGTCCAGCTCCCCGGCGTCAAGGACCCGGACCATATCAAGGCGCTGATCGGCAAGACCGCGAAGATGACGTTCCGTTTCGTCGATACCACCGTGTCGGTGGATCAGGCAAGGGCCGGCAATCTGCCGCCGACGTCCGAGATTCTGCCGAGCGCCCAGACCGGTGGCGACAGCCAGCCCATGGCCTATTACGTCGTGCAGAAGCGCGTCATGGTCAGCGGTGAGAATCTGATCGACGCCCAGGCGACCTTCCAGGACGCCCAGCCTGTCGTCAGCTTCCGCTTCGATTCCCTGGGCGCCAAGCGCTTCGGCGATGCGACGCGCGAGAATGTCGGCAAGCTGTTCGCCATCGTCCTCGACGGCAAGGTCATCAGCGCACCCGTGATCCGCGATGCCATCACCTCGGGCAGCGGGGTTATCAGCGGCAGCTTCACGACCCAAAGCGCGAACGATCTGGCGTTACTGCTGCGGGCGGGCGCATTGCCAGCGCCTCTGACGGTCATCGAGGAGCGCACGGTCGGGGCCGACCTTGGCGCGGATTCCATCGCGGCCGGCAAGTTCGCCTGCCTGATTGGCCTGGTGATGATCGTCGTGGTGATGATGATCCTCTACGGCCTCTTCGGCTTCTTCGCCAATATCGCGCTGGTGCTGAACGCCGTCCTCCTGTTGGGCTCGCTGTCGGTGTTGGGGGCCACCCTCACGCTGCCCGGGATCGCGGGCATCGCGCTGACGCTCGGCATGGCGATCGACGCCAACGTTCTGATCTTCGAACGCATCCGCGAGGAAGTCCGAAATGGACGAAGCCCGATCGCTTCGCTCGATCATGGCTTCAACGAGGCCCGACGCACCATCGTCGATGCCAACGTCACGCATCTGATCTCCTCGCTGATTCTCTTCATGCTCGGATCCGGGCCGGTGAAGGGCTTCGCCGTCACGCTGTCGATCGGCGTGCTCACCTCGATGTTCACCTCGGTCATGGTGACGCGGCTGATCGTCGTGCTGTGGTACAGCCGGACGCGGCCGGCGGCGCTGCCGGTCTAGCCAGAAGGGCCCGATATGTTCGGTGGTATTCATCTCGTCCGGCCGGATACGCATATCGACTTCATGCGTATCCACAAGCCGTTCATGATCCTTTCGATCGTGATGGTGCTGGCCTCGATCGCGCTGATTGGCTTCAAGGGACTCAATTACGGCATCGATTTTCGGGGCGGCATCCTGATGGAGGTTCGCACCGGCGGTCCGGCCGACCTGGCAGGCATGCGCGGGAAATTGTCGGAACTGGGCCTGGGCGAAGTCTATCTCCAGCAATTCGGCTCCCCGCAGGATGTGCTGATCCGGCTGCGCGAGCAGGAGGGCGGCGAGGCCGCGCAGGGTGCGGCGGTGCAGAAGGTCAAGGATACGCTCGGCAGCTCGGTCGAGTATCGCCGCACCGAGGTCGTCGGCCCCAAGGTCGGCAGCGAGCTGATCTGGACGGCCGTCTATGCGACGTTGCTGGCGATGGCCGGCATCGGCGCCTATATCTGGTTCCGCTACGAATGGCAGTTCGGGTTCAACGCCATCCTGGCGACCTTCCATGACGTGATCACCACGGTCGGGCTGTTCTCATTGTTGGGACTGCAATTCGACCTCGCCAGCGTGGCCGCTGTCTTGACCATCGCCGGCTACTCGGTGAACGATAAGGTCGTCGTCTATGACCGTATTCGAGAGGAGCTCCGGCGATACCGCAAGCTACCGGTCAGTGACATCATCAACCAGTCGATTAACAAGACGCTGGCGCGCACCACGGTCACCGGCGGCCTGACGCTGCTGTCGGTGCTGGCCATCGCGCTCTTCGGCGGCGAGGCGCTGCGCGGCTTCGCTATCGCGCTCAGCTGGGGGATCGTGATCGGCACCTATTCCACGAGCTTCGTAGCCGCGCCGATGTTGATCTACATGCATCTGCATGGCATCCGCTCCAAGGCCGCCGCCCAGGCAGCGGGCCAGACTGCAGACCGGGCGGCGGTGGCGGCGAAGCCGAAATAACCCGCGCTTCGGCGCGGGGGGAGAAGGCCGTCGCATGGACCTGACCCCGCTCATTCCTGCCGGCCGCCAGATCGTGGAAAGCTACGGTCATGGACGGTTTCGCGTAACCGGCGCCATCCATAGCGGCTCGGTGATCGTATTTCCCGACCGGACACTTCCCTGGTCGGTGGCGGAGGCCGCGGGCGCCACGCCGGAGAACCTCCAGGCGGTCTGCGAAGCGGGGCGCGCTGGCACAGTCGAGCTGCTGCTGCTGGGCTGCGGCGCGAAGATGACCCTGGTCCCGTCGAGCTTGCGCTCGGCACTGCGGGATGCGGGCGTGGTCGTCGAGCCCATGGATACCGGCGCCGCCTGCCGCACCTACAACGTGCTGATGGCCGACGGAAGGCGCGTCGCCGCGGCACTGATCGCAGTCGAGTAGCGCAAAAAAAGCGGGGCCCCGAAGGGCCCCGCTGTATCGCCGGCTTCGATCTGCGCGGAAAAGCGGCTTACATGAAGCCGCCGTGGCTCTGCGCGATCATGCAGTAGAGCATGGGCACGGACAGCAGCGTGTTGGTGCGCGAGAACAGCATCGCGATGCGCCCGGCCTTCTTCTTGCTGTCCGCGTCGGCCTCGACCATGCCCAGCGCCTTCTTCTGGTTCGGCCAAATGACGAACCAGACGTTGAACCACATGATGGCGCCCAGCCACATGCCAATGCCGATCGGGGTGTAGGTGCCGCCGCCCGGAATGCCGAGCAGGACCGCGTCGACGATGTAGTGCTGGATCGCGGCCAGGAGGAGGCCGGTAATGATCGTCGCCATGGCGCCCCAGCGGAACCAGAACAGGGCGGCCGGCGCGATGAATTTGCTGATGGCAGGCTTCTGCTCGTCCGGGATCTTCGGCATGGTGGGGATCTGGGTGAAATTGAAGTACCAGAGATGGCCGATCCACATCACGCCGCTGATCACGTGAAGCCAGCGAAACAGGAAGGCCCACCAGCCTTCATTGCCCAAGGAAGGCCATCCCCCGGTGACAATGCCGACCACGATGATGACCACCACCGCCGCCACGAACCCGGCGATCACGGTGTTTCTCAGTGACGATAGAATGCTCTGCATGGCTCCCCCTCGAGACTCCAGTTTCCGTTGCCGGTAGGCTAGCGCAAAATCCAATGGCTTCAACGGCTTTATTGAATAATTCTCGTATGGGGAGTCGGGTTTTTGGCGCCTCCTGACAAACCGGGTCTGAGCTATTGCGCGGCGCTCTTGCGCCGTCACGATCCGGACCGGTATCTGACGGCTCTTTTCGCGCCGGCTGCGAGGCGCGAGTCGCTGTTCGCGCTCTACGCGTTCAATCTTGAGATCGCGCGCACGCGGGAGGCGGTTCGCGAGCCGATGATGGGCCGCATCCGTCTGCAATGGTGGCGCGACGCCCTGGCGGACGCGGCGGCCGGCCGGCCCTATCGCCACGAGATCCTGGAGCCCCTGGCGGCGGCCATCGTTGAACGATCGCTGACGGCGGCCTGGTTCGAGCGGCTGATCGAGGCGCGCGAGCAGGATATCGATAGCGACGTTCCCGAAGACATGTCCGCCTTGCTTGGCTACGCGGAAGGCAGCTCCGCTGCGCTCACATGGCTGGCACTGGAAATATTGGGCGGTGCCGCCGGCCGCGCGCCGGCCGCGATCGAGGCCGGCCGCAAGCTCGGCATCGCCTGGGCCCTGACCGGCCTGCTCCGAGCCGTGCCTTACCATGCGCGCCAGCGCCAGCTCCATTTGCCGGCAGATCTCCTGGCGCGTCACGGCGTCCGTGCGGAAGATCTGCTGGAGCTGCGCAAACCCGAGGGACTGCAAGCCGTGGTCCGCGAGATCGCGGGCGAGGCGTCGCACCAGTTGGGCGCGGCACGCGAAGCGGCGAGGGGGCTGCCTCGGTCGTTACTGCCGGCTTTGCTGCCCGGCACGCTGGCCGCGCTCTATCTCAAGCGCCTCGCGCGATCCGGCTTCGATCCTTATGCGCAAGCCGTGCAGGACGCGCCGCCAGGACGCGTCTGGCGGCTGACAACGCACAGCTTGATTGGACGTTTCTGAGTTTCACGCGCTCGCCGGCAGTTTGTTCAACTGATCGCGCGTGAGCCAGGCGGTGAGATCGGCTCGCGCCCGCGCCACCATCGCGGGCTTGCGCTCCGCCTTCGCCCGCTTGCCGACCGAGGCGATCGGCGCCGGCGGGAACAGGCCGAAATTCACGTTCATCGGCTGGAAGCTCGAGGCGTCGGCGCCGCCGGTGATATGGCCGAGGAGCGCGCCCAGGGCGGTCGTCACCGGGGGCGGCTCGACCGCGAGGCCCAGCGCCTGCGCCGCGGCGAAGCGGCCGGCGACGAGGCCGATGGCGGCGCTCTCGACATAGCCCTCGACGCCGGTCACCTGGCCGGCGAAGCGCAAGGCGGGCCGCGCCTTCAGCCGCAATTCGGGATCGAGCAGCTTGGGGCTGTTGATGAAGGTGTTGCGGTGGAGCCCGCCGAGCCTGGCGAACTCCGCATGCTCCAATCCGGGGATCATGCGGAAGACGCGGGCCTGCTCGGCATATTTGAGCTTGGTCTGGAAGCCCACCATGTTGAAGAGCGTGCCCAGCGCATTGTCCTGGCGCAGCTGCACCACCGCATAAGGCGGCCGGTCCGCCCGCGGGTTGGTCAGCCCCACGGGCTTCATCGGCCCGAAGCGCAGCGTATTGACCCCGCGCTCGGCCATGACCTCGATCGGCAGGCAGCCCTCGAAATAGGGCGTGTTCTTCTCCCATTCCTTGAACTCGCCCTTCTCGCCCGCGAGCAGCGCCGCGACGAAGGCCAGATAATCCGGCTTCTCCAGCGCGCAATTGATGTAGTCGGCGCCACTGCCGCCCGGTCCCGGCTTGTCGTAGCGCGACTGGAACCAGGCCTTCTCCATGTCGATGCTGTCGCGATGGACGATCGGCGCGATCGCGTCGAAGAAGGCGAGGGACTCTTCGCCACTGAGCTGGCGGATGGCCTCGGCCAAGGGCGGCGAGGTCAAGGGACCGGTGGCGATGATGACATTGCGCCAATCCGCGGGCGGCAACCCCGCGATCTCGCCGCGCTCGATGGTCACCAACGGTTCGGCCTTGAGCCACTCGGTCACGGACTGGGCGAACAGGTCGCGATCGACCGCCAGGGCGCCGCCGGCCGGCAACTTATGGGCGTCGGCCGCGGCCAGGATCAGCGAGCCGGCGCGCCGCATCTCCTCATGCAGCAGCCCGACCGCGTTGCTCTCGGCATCGTCCGAGCGCAACGAGTTGGAGCAGACCAGCTCGGCGAAGCGGTCGGTCTTGTGGGCGTCGGTCGCCCGCAGCGGGCGCATCTCGTGCAGCACGACCGGCACGCCGGCGCGCGCCAACTGCCAGGCCGCCTCGCTGCCGGCAAGGCCGGCGCCCACCACATGGACCAGATTGTTGTCACTCATCGCCCGAACAGATAGCGTCTGAGATCGGATTGGGCAACCGGCGCGGGATTTGGCCGGGAAGCCCGACAGGAGGGGTGAGGATGACCAAATTTCTCAATCCGAGCGGCGTGGTGAAGCCGTTCAGCAAATACAGCCAGCTGGCGATGACCCCTGGCAATTACCGTTGGGTGCATATCTCGGGACAAGTGGGCGCGACGCCGGAAGGCAAGCTGGTCGAGGGATTCGAGGAGCAGGCGCGCCAGACTTGGCACAACATCATCGGCTGCCTCGATGCCGCCGACATGGATGTCGGCGACATCGTCAAGGTGACCCATTACATCACGCGGGCCTCGGATGTCGCCGCATCGCGGGAGATCCGGGACGAGATGCTGGACGGTCAAACCCCGACCTCGACCCTGGTGGTGGTCGCGGCCCTTGCCCATCCGGCGCTGCTGGTCGAGATCGAGGTCATCGCGGCCAGGCCCGACGGCGGCAGGGCGATCAAGGCGTCGGCCGCGGAAAAGGCGCCGGCTGCGGCGGCCCCGAAGGCTGCCGCTCCGAAGTCTGCCGCCAAGGGCAAAGCCAAGCGCTGAATGCCGTCCTACTGCGTAATGCCCTGCTGTTCCAGCATGCGGGCATAGGCGGGCCGCGCCTTCACGGTCGCGATCAATCGGCCCAGAGCCGGGAATTCCTTTGCCGGCTTGGCGCAGTTGCGCGACCAGCGTGCCAGCATGGTGAGATAGATGTCGGCGGCGCTGAAACGCGCACCCAACAGGAAAGGACCCTTGGCCGCGATCTGGCCATCGAGGAAGCGCCACATCTGATCGAGATTGCGTTCCGTCGTCTCGGTCATCGCCTGCTGGCAGCGCGGGTCGGAGCCGACATAAGCCTCCGCGTGCCACCAGTGGCTCAGCTCCTCCTGCACCGTATTGGTCAGATAGGTCAGCCATTGCAGGAAGAGGGGGCGCTGCCAGGTACCGGGCGCCGGCGCCAGTTCCGCGCCCGGATGACGCTCGCACAGATACTGAACGATGGCCGCGGATTCATACATGACCATCTCGCCCTCGACCAAGGTCGGCACGCGCGCATGCGGATTGAGCTTCAGATATTCCGGCGTGCGGGTCTCGCCCTTCTTGGGATCGACGAGCTGCAGCTCATGGGGCACGCCCAGCTCGATCAGCACGGCATGCGGGGCCATGGCCGCCGATCCGGGGGTCCAATAGAGTTTGTACAAAGCGCCTCGCTCCTGAATATCGCCTTGGTGAAGAGACTGTTTCGGCTTGCGGGCCGGCAGCATGCCCTCGCCGGCCGGCCGGGTCGAGGGGCGAAAATCAGGTTTGCGGCGGGCCAGGGCGATAGGGGGCAGGGCGTAGCATCGGGCGGCCCTTTGCGGTAGCCTTTCACCGGTCTCGCGAAGGGATCGGGGTGGAGAGAGGAACCGCCGATGCCAGTCACGCACGAGCCGTGGTTGGTGGCGCTGTCGCTCGCCGTCGCCATCCAAGGCAGCTATGTCGGATTGAGCCTGGCGGTGCGGCTGGGCGCAACCGAAGGCCTGCGCCGCCGTTTGCGGCTTGCGGGAGCCGCCCTGTCGCTCGGGGTCGGCATCTGGTCGATGCATTTCGTCGCGATGCTGGCGGCGCGGCTGCCGGGCACGGTGGATTTCCTCGTCTTCCCGACGCTGCTCTCCTTCCTCGTCTGCGTGATCGTGGTCGGGCTGGCGCTGGTCGCAGCCAGCTTCGGGCAGCCGACACCGCCTCGCATCGCGGCGGCCGCGGTCTTCATGGGGCTGGGCATCGTGTCGATGCACTATATCGGCATGACGGCGCTGCATCGCAGCCTCCATCTCGATCATGATTGGCGGCTGGTCGCCGCCAGCGTGCTGATCGCGATCGCGGCATCGTCCCTGGCGCTGTGGCTCGGCTTTGGCGCACGCCGCCACCCACCGTTGATCGTATCGGCGACCGCGCTCGGCCTCGCCATCGCCGGCATGCATTACACCGCGATGAGCGGTCTCGCCGTCGAGCCCATGGCGATGGCGACGACGTCGCTCCCGCCAGCGCTCTCGGTCGATCTGCTGGCAATCGTGGTCGCCATCGTCGCGTTCCTGGTCTCCGGCATCTTCCTCCTGACCCTCGTACCGGATCGCCTGGCAGCGGCTCCGCAACTGCAGCCGCGAGAGGCGCCCTCACCCGTGCCGCAGGACGCTCTCGAGCCCGCCGCGCCGGCGCCCCTGGTTGCAGCCGTGCCGAGCGGCCCGGCGCCCTTGGGCGGGATCGGGCGCCCTCCGCGGCGCAATGGCAGCCGGATCCCCGTGGAGCGGGCTGGTGCCACCCATCTGTTAGCGCCGGAAGAGGTGTTCGCGGTCCATGCGAACGCGCATTACACCTACGTTTTCAATGGCACCGACGACCTCTTCTGCAGCCTCTCCATCAGCGAGCTCGAGGGGCGGCTGGACCGGACGCAGTTTCTCCGGGTCCATCGCAGCCATATCGTCAATCTCGGCCGTATCGTGGCCATCCGGCGGGCCGGGGATACAGGCCAGGTTGAGCTCGCGGGCGGGGCCCGGCGCATGGTGCCGGTGAGCCGGTCCAAGCTTTCCGGGCTTCGGGCCCAGTTCGAGGGTAAAGCCCCCGCCCATCTGGACCATAGCGCCGCGGAATAAGTCAGATAATTTGACGCAATTCGTGCAGGGCCGCCGCATTTCGTGCGGTTCCCGGCGCTTTGGTGCAGCCGTATTTGGCACTGGTCCGGCTCCGTCCGACCCTGTGGCCTGACCGGCCGCCGGGCGATTCCCGATTTAGGGCACCGTTCGGCCAAGCCAGGATGCGTCATGCATCGTGGCGGTCACAAGTTCGAAGACGCGCGCCGGAATCCGGCCCCAGAAGGGGCAGGGCGGCGCAACCAGGGAGGATGCCGTGATACCAGGCAGCTTTGCCTACCATCGGCCGAAATCCGCCCAAGAGGCGGTGAATCTGCTGGCCCAGCTGGGCGACGAGGCCCGGCCGCTGGCCGGTGGCCATAGCCTCATCCCGATGATGAAGCTGCGTTTGGCGAAGCCGGCGCACCTCATCGATTTGGGCCGGATCGGCGACCTCAAATTCATCAAGGAGGAAGCCGGCGCCATCGTCATCGGGGCGATGACGACCCAGCATGAGATGATTGCCTCGGAGCGCCTGACCAAGGCACTCCCGATCCTGCGCGAGGCGGCGCTGCTGATAGCGGACCCCCAGGTCCGCTATCAAGGCACGATCGGCGGCAACGTCGCCAATGGCGATCCGGGCAACGACATGCCGGCGCTGATGCAATGCCTCGATGCCACCTATCACCTGCTGGGCAAGGGCGGCGAGCGCAAGGTCAAGGCGCGCGACTTCTATCAGGGCGCCTATTTCACGTCGCTCGAGCCGGGCGAGCTCCTCACCGCGGTCCGGATCCCCGTTCCAGCCAGCGGCCATGGTTACGCCTATGAGAAGCTGAAGCGGAAGGTCGGCGACTATGCGACGGCCGCGGCGGCCGTCGTGCTGACCATGCAAGGCGGAACCTGCAAGTCGGCCGCGATCGGGCTCACCAATCTCTCCGAGACGCCGCTCTTCGCCGCCGACGCGGCCGCGGCGCTGGTCGGGAGCGATCTGGGCAAGGCCGCGCTCGACAAGGCCGCGGCGGCGGCCGAGGCGCAAGTGGCGCCGGCCTCGGACGGGCGAGGTCCGGCCGAATATCGGCGGCGCATGGCGGGCGTCATGCTGCGCCGCGCCGTCGAGCGCGCCAAGTCACGCGCATCCTGAGGCGGCGGGGAAGGAGAGAAACAATGGCAAAAAGCCAGGTGACCATGACGATTAATGGCCGCAGCGTCGATGCGCTGGTCGAACCACGCATGCTGCTGGTCCATTTTCTGCGCGAGCAGCAGAACCTGACCGGGACCCATATCGGCTGCGAGACCACGCATTGCGGGGCCTGCACCGTCGACATCGACGGGCGCTCGGTCAAGTCCTGCACCATCTTCGCAGTCCAGGCCGACGGCGCCTCGATCACGACGATCGAGGGGATGGCGAAGCCCGACGGCACGCTGCATGCGCTGCAGGAGGCCTTCCGCGAGAAACACGGCCTGCAATGCGGCTTCTGTACGCCCGGCATGATCATGCGGGCACACCGCCTGCTGCAGGAGAACACCAACCCGACCGACGAGGAAATCCGCTGGGGCATCTCGGGCAATATCTGCCGCTGCACCGGCTACCAGAACATCGTGAAGGCGATCCGCTACGCCGCCGACAAGCTCGGCGGCCGGCTGACAAAGGAGGCCGCGGAATGAACGACACCTCCCCCACGCGCGCGGAGCGCGAAGCCAAGCTCGAGGGAATGGGCTGCTCGCGCCGACGCACCGAAGACGCCCGCTTCATCCAGGGCAAAGGCAATTATGTGGACGATCTGAAGCTGCCGGGCATGCTGTTCGGCGACTTCGTCCGCTCGCCCTACGCGCACGCCCGCATCAAGAAGATCGACGTCTCCAAGGCGGCGGCGCTGCCCGGCGTGAAGGCGGTCCTGACCGCCAACGAGCTCAAGCCGGTCAAGCTCGACTGGATGCCGACGCTCGCGGGCGACGTCCAGGCGGTGCTCGCCGGCGACAAGGTGCTGTTCCAGAACCAGGAGGTGGCCTTCGTCATCGCGGAGGACCGCTATATCGCGGCCGACGCGGTCGAGCTGGTCGAGGTCGAGTACGAGGATCTTCCCGTCGTCATCGATCCCTTCAAGGCGATGGACCCCAAGGCGCCGGTGTTGCGCGAGGACATCAAGGACAAGACCGAGGGTGCCCATGGCAAGCGCAAGCATTGGAACCACATCTTCACCTGGGAGATCGGGGACAAGGTGGGCGCCGATGCGGCCCTGAGCTCGGCGCAGGTCAAGGTCAAGGAGCTGATCTCCTATCAGCGCGTCCATCCGAGCCCGCTCGAGACCTGCGCCTGCGTGGCCTCGATGGACAAGGTCCGCGGCGAGCTCACCGTCTGGGGCACCTTCCAGGCCCCGCATGTGGTGCGCACCGTGGCGGCGCTGCTCTCGGGCATCACCGAGCAGAAGATCCACGTCATCGCCCCGGATATCGGCGGTGGCTTCGGCAACAAGGTCGGCGTCTATCCGGGCT
>Ga0335084_10001116_pt1 | contig 24487 bp, 21 predicted proteins | sample Lox_Sample_44_FD_206721 | JGI IMG/M metagenome (GOLD analysis project Ga0335084, IMG submission 206721) | Soil microbial communities from Loxahatchee National Wildlife Refuge, Florida, United States - Lox_Sample_4.4 | ecosystem: Environmental > Terrestrial > Soil > Wetlands | place: USA...
CACTATCCTCATCGCAATGGTGGCCATGCTGTTCACCGCCATCAGCTATGGCCGCATGGCGCGCGCCTATCCCAGTGCCGGCTCGGCCTTCACTTACGTCGGCCAGGAGATCAATCCTGCGCTCGGGTACGTGACCGGATGGTCCATGGTCATGGACTACATGCTCAACCCCATGATCTGCATCATCTGGATCAGCCAGCAGGCGCATGTCTTCGCACCTGGGATCCCTTACTGGGGTTGGGCGGTGTTCTTTTTCCTGCTCATCACCGGATTGAACATTCAAGGAGTCAAGACTTCTGCCCGTGTAAATACAGGCCTGGCGGTAGGTATGGGCGTCGTAATCGCGATTTTTTTTGTGACTGCGGCGCGCTACATCTTCGGCAACCCGCACGATGGAGCGGGATTCTTTGCCCGCCCGTTCTACGATCCGCAGTTGTGGAACACCAAGGCGGTGCTGGGCGGAACATCCATAGCCGTCCTCACCTACATCGGTTTTGACGGTATTTCGACGCTCTCCGAGGAAGCCGAGAACCCGCGGCGCAACATTCTGCTGGCCACCGTTCTCACCTGCCTGGTGATCGGCATTCTGTCGGCCTTTGAAGTTTACGCCGCACAACTGATCTGGCCCGCATCCGAGCCCTTCCCCAACGTGGATACGGCGTTTACCTTCGTGGCGGGACGGGCGTGGCTGCCTATGTTTGTCATCCTGGGATTCACCCTGCTAGTGGCCAATTTCGGCTCCGGCATGGGCGCGCAACTCGGCGCCGCCCGCCTGCTTTACGGCATGGGACGCAGCAAGGCCTTGCCGCAGTCGTTCTTCGGCGCCGTCGAACCCAAGCGCCATGTTCCCCGCAACAACGTGATCTTTGTGGGCGTAGTCGCTTTGATCGGAGCATTCATTGTCAGCTACGGACTAGGCGCGGAGATGCTGAACTTCGGCGCGCTCATCGCCTTCATGGGAGTGAACCTGGCAGCCTTCATGCGCTATTTCGTCCGGGCGAGTGAAAAGAAAATCAGCAATTTCGTTCCGCCGCTTGCCGGCTTTCTGATTTGCCTGCTGCTGTGGCTGAACCTCAGTCGTCCGGCCAAGATAGCAGGCTCAATCTGGATGGCGGTGGGAATCATCTTGGGCGCGATCAAGACCCGAGGCTTCCGCGGCAACTTGATCGACTTCGAACTGCCGCCGGAAGAAGGATAGAAATTGTTGATTGGAGATTGATAATTGTTGATTGAAGTCTGATTGAGCAGGTTCCCCAATCGACAATCGACAATCGGAAATCAACGATTGGTAGTTACTCCACGTTCCACCCACTCAACTCGACCGCAGGTTTCGCCGTGCCCAACTGGCTTGCCCGGTAGCTGGCGGTCAATTCCCGTTTCTCTCCCGGCAGCAGGGAGATGTAGTTGTCTTCCCAGAGCACCGGCAGAATCTCCTCGCCGTGAAGACCTTTGTTGACCTTGAGCCGGACGAAGAAGGCGAGGTTTTGGCTCGGATTCTCCAGGGTCACGCGGGTAGTGGCGTTGTCCCGTTCACGCTGGGTTTGGCTTGAGACCTTCAGCTTCACCTTAGGCAACTGCGACAAGGCTGTGAAGTCGGCGTAAGAAGTCGTCGGTGTGGTGTACCAGTTCGACTGGTCCCAGTCGAGCGTTTCCGATCTAGTAGACAACCAGTAGAAATTTGACCCCACCAGCTTGCCTGCGGAGTCTTCCAGCCGCAGCACCAGGAAGTAAGTTCCACTCAAACCCTGAGTATCCGGCAGGGTCAGGACTTTTTCGGTGCTGTCGGCCGGCGCATTCAAGGTGACCTGCTGCGAAAACTTCTCAGTCATACTTAAGTCGAAAATCTTGGCGGTAACTTTCAGGTCGTTGGCATCTGCGTACCGACTGCTGACTACCCAAATGGAATGGTCATCGTATCCGTAGAGCGGGTGCAGCGCCTCCATCGCTTTCTTGGCGCCGAAGTAACCTCCACCCGGGCGCAGGTAGTAGTCGTAGAGATGCCAGATGATCGACGGCCAGGCATTGTTCAGCATCCACTGGATCACGCCGGTCGAAACGTACTTATTCCGGCTGTAGCCTTCGTACATGGCGCGGACACCTTCGTACGTCATGAGCTGCGACTTGAAGGCAAAATCCTCGACGTTGTCACTCCGGCCGTAGCGCGCGTTCAATGCATTGGAAAACAAATGAATGTCGGAAAAAACATTCGCGCCGGCATGGTAATTCCACCAATCCCCGACAGGCCACAAGTGCTCTTTGGGAAGCATGGCACGCAGGCTTTCAATGGGCGGGACGGCCGCCCCCATGCTGGTTTCCGTGTTGAACCCATAGCCTCCGCCGCAGCCTCCGGCTTCGCACTCCTTGTGAATGCCAAGGGTGTTGACTGAGTCTTGCTGCCAATACCCGGGTGGGACGTAATCATAAGGGCCGCTCATCTTTACGCCGCTCACCCCACTTACGCTGCTAATCTTCGCCGTCGCGGAGGACACGACCGGATTGGGCCAAAGTAATTCTTTCTCGACCCGCAGATAGGTTTGCTCCACATCCGGAGGCGGAGGATTGTCGCTGCCATTCATCCACAGCAGCATGCTGGGATGACCGCGCAGGCGGTAGATCTGGTCGCGCAGGGACTGCGCGGCAATCACAAAGTCCTGCGGCTTCCAGTTCGCCCAGTGCTCCCAGTGGGAGCAGCAGACCCATCCCGCAATGACCAGGATTCCATAGCGATCTGCGGTATCGAAGAAATCCTCTGTTTCGAGCATGCCTTCGAGGCGAATGGTGTTCAGCCCCATATCCTGCACGTAGCTGAGTTCGTCCTGCATGCGCTGCGGGTCTTCGCGCAGCATCATGTCCATTGCCCAACCGCCGCCACGAATCAGCAGCTTCTTGCCATTGATCGAGAAAACTCTGCCGTTGGTGGGGTTGCGCTCGGAGGTGATTTCACGGATGCCAAATTTGCTTTCGCTTTGGTCGGAGACCTTGTCGTCTACCGTGAATTCCATGTGGAGTTGGTAGAGATTCGGTGTCCCCATCTGTGCCGGCCACCACAAGCGAGGGTGGTCGAGATTCAACTGGTGGAACTGGTCAGGATTGAAGTTCACGTCTTTTGATTCTCCCGGCGCCAGTTCGACAGTCTGGAGGACTTTGATTTCGGGCTGAGACGCAAACTGCGTCTCTACATTTCTGATCTTGATGCAACCGCTGAGCGTGCCTTTGACCGGCTGATCGGTGGCGTTCTTCAGCAACGCGGTGATCGTCAGGTGCGCCTTATCGTTTGCAGGCGAATCGACTTTGGAGATCACGCTGGGGTAACGCAGTGCAACCGGCCCGCTGGCTGAGATCTCCACACCCCGGAAGATCCCCATTTGCTTGTCCGGGGGCGCGGGATTCCAGTCCCAAAAATTGACTGAGAGATCGTTTTCCAGGGGCGAGAAAACTTCGACGGCCAACACGTTAGCCCCGCCTGGGCGGGCGTCGGCGGTTATGTTGAACTCATAAGTCCGCCAGGCTCCCGCCACCTCGTCGGATTTCGCAATCTGTTTTCCGTTCAGCCAGATGTTGGCGCGGTAGTTGATGCCGCCAAATTGCAGCCAGATCGTCTTACCACGGAAACTCTGGGGAACGACAAATTCCTTGCGATACCACCACGGAACCATGAACGGGCTGTCTTGTGCCATGGGGAGGCTGACAAAGCTCCTCCCTGCGGGATAATTCATACCCGGCAGCCGGCGCAGGTTCATCCCGAAGTACGGGTCTGGATAAACCTTGTGCTTCACCAGGGCTGCCACGACCGTGGTGGGAACCGTGACCGTGTACCACCCCTGGGGCTGATATTTTCCCGTGGAGACGATTTCGCCCGGCTGATCAACCTTATACAGAGATTGCAGTGTCCAGCCATCCCTGAGGACCATTGCCGTCTGGTGTGAGGAGTGTGCCGGTTGTTGCTGAGCAAAGCAGACTGCTGAAGCGAACAGCAGGGACAGGCGCAAGAAGCTGGACCTCTTCATAGAATGTGCCCTCAATCGCACGCGCGACACGTTTCATTAATTCGTTTCAATGAGTGATTTTTCAAATGCCAGGCTCCAGGCGGTTCGCCTCTTCCCAACAACCAGGACGCCAGCTGTTCCTTAAGCAACTCTAGGAATGCTCTTAGTTTATAATCAAAAATCCGCCTTTGTATCCTGGAGTGATAAGAAGATGATTCGATTTTTGCAGACCCCTGGGCCGATCAAGAAAGTTGTGTTGGGCGGCCTCTTGACCATCATTTGCGTGTTTATGGTGGTTACCCTCGTCCCTGGCTTTGGCAACACAGACTTTTTCGGTGGGGGTGGGCCCGGTCGCGGTGTCCTCGCTACGGTCGCTGGCAATGAAATCACTACCCTGGAAGTGCAGCACCAGGCCAAGCAGATGGTCCAGCAACAGTTTCCCCGGGGCGGGGCCCAGGCCTCCATGTTGCTGCCCTATTTCGCTTCGCAGGCGGCGGAGCAGTTGATCACTCGCAGTGCAGTCGTCACAGAAGCCCAGCGTCTCGGTCTGCACGCGACCGACGAGGATGTGCGCGACGAGTTGCAACACGGCCGCTATTCCCAGGTGTTTTTCCCCGATGGCAATTTCGTCGGACAAGCGGCCTATGAGCAGCGCATCCAGCAGGCGGACTTGACCGTACCGCTGTTCGAGCAAGGCGTGAAGGATGACATCCTGCTGGAAAAGCTCCGGAATCTAGTTTCGCGCAGCGCCATCGTGACCGATGCAGAGGTGCGGGAGAAATTCGAGACCGACAACACCAAGATCAAGTTTGATTATGCGGTCCTGCACAAAGACGACGTACTCAAGACCATCCATCCCACGGACACCGAACTCAAAGCATATTACGAGCAACACAAAGCGTCTTATGCCAATTCGATTCCGGAAAAGCGCAAGATCGAGTATGTGCTGATCGACAATGCGAAGGTCATGGGCCGGACACAAGTCAGCCGGCAGGAGGTTGCCGCCTATTACGACGCACATCGCGACGAGTACCGTGTGCCTGAGCAGGTCAACGTTCGCCACATTCTGATCAAGACCCCGTTGCCCGGCCCCGATGGCAAAGTCGATCAGAAAGGGGTTGATCAGGCAAAGAAGAAAGCCGACGACGTCGTGAAACAACTGAAGTCGGGCGCGAACTTCGCCGACCTGGCGAAGAAGTATTCTGAAGACGCCAGCAGCGCCAAGAACGGCGGTTCCCTCGGCTGGATCCAGCGCGGACGTTTCCCCTCTCCGGATCTAGAAAAGGCGGCGTTTTCTCTGCCCAAGGGCGGCACCAGTGACGTAATCAGCACTGGTTACGGTTTTGACGTGATCCGTGTGGATGACAAGCAGGATGCCCACGCCAAGACGCTCGACGAGGTCAAGGACCAGATTGAGCCCATCCTCAAACAGCAGAAAGCCACGCAAGCGGCCGACACCGAGGCCACCGCATTGCTCTCCCAGGCACGCACCGCAGGCTTGGAAAAAGCCGCCTCGGCTAAGGGTTTGCAGGTGGTGGCAACCGATTTTCTCGGCCGTGCCGACTCCTTGCCGGGCATCGGAATTTCGCCGCAGTTCATAGACGCTGTCTTCAACGCGGCTGAGAAGTCTCCGCCGGATGAAGTGCAGTTGTCGCAAGGGTCTGCCATTTTTCAGTTGGTCGCTATCCAACCCCCAGCAACACCTGGCTTTGATGCGATTCGCGACCGGGTGGGGAATGAGTTCAAGGAAGAGCGTGCCACCACGCTGCTTTCACAAAAGACACAGGAACTTTCCGATCGTGCCAAAGCTAGCCATGACTTAAAGAAAGCGGCCAAGGAGTTGGGGGCGAGTATGAAAACCAGCGATTTTGTGCTGCCTGACGGACAGGTTCCGGATATTGGTTCGATGTCGGGTCCGGCGTCGGTCGCCTTTTCGATGAAGCCTGGCGAGATCAGTGGGCCGATTGACAGCGGCACCAGCGGAGTCGTGCTTGCGGTCGTGGAGAAACAGGAGCCAAGCGAGCAGGATTTTGCGCAGAAAAGGGACCAGACTCGCGAATCTTTGCTGCAGAGCAAGCAGGGGTATTTGTTCGGTCTTTTCGTAAGCAACCTTCGCTCCCAAATGGAAAAGACCGGAAAGATCAAGATCAACCAACAGGAACTGAAGAACTTGACCAGGCAACAGGGCGGGCAGGACGAGGGCGAGTAACGCGAGCACTCCTCGTCCGGTTGCAGTGGGTCCATGCACACCATCCCGCAAGGAGATGCTGCATTCGGCCGAGACTCTTAGGACACTCTTGTGAATGTTGCACCGCGCGATTTCATAATCCGCTAATCAGGGCCGTGATCCAAGGAAAACGATGTCATTCCCCCGCTTGACAGGCATTCTGCTTCATCCCACTTCGCTGCCGTCGCGAGGCGGCATCGGTGATTTCGGTCCTGCGGCCTACGAATTTCTCGATTTTCTTTTCTCTGCGCGCCAGGGGTTGTGGCAGGTGCTGCCTCTCGGGCCGCCAGCGAAGGGAAACTCTCCCTATTCCTCGACTTCGGCGTTTGCCGGCAACCCATTGTTGATCAGCCTGGAGCGATTGGCGGAGCGCGGGTGGACCGACGCCTCCAAGCTCCGGTGCTTGCCCGAAGCCCAGGGTCCCGTGGATTACGAAGCGGTCAGCGCATACAAGCTGCCACGTTTGATCGAGGCGGGACACAAGTTCCTGGAGTCCGCCAGCACGAATCAACGTTCGCGCTTCGAGCGATTCTGCACTGAAAACAAGTGGTGGCTGGAGGATTTTGTTCTTTACGATGCCTTGCTGGATCGTTACGGCCCCCAGTCGTGGAAGCTCTGGCCGAGCGATCTGGCTCGCCGGGAACCGAAGGCGTTGCAAACGGCCCGCACTGAACTTGCCTCGCAAATGATGGTTCGTCGCGTCATTCAGTTCTTCTTCTACGAGCAGTGGCATGCGCTGCGGCTGTATTGTGCGCAAAAGTCCATACGCGTGGTCGGCGACATAGCCATTTTTGTGGACTATGACAGCGCCGATGTCTGGGCGAATCGTGACCTGTTTCGCCTGAAGGACGATCTCGAACCCGAAGTGGTTTCTGGCGTTCCTCCCGACGCCTTCAGCGCGACCGGCCAACGCTGGGGCAATCCGCTTTACAACTGGGACGTCATGCGCGCGCGCGGCTATCAATGGTGGGTACAGCGCCTGCGCTGGGCCACCCAGACCTGTGACTTCATTCGTCTGGATCACTTCCGCGGCTTCGCGCAGTTCTGGGAGATTCCCGCAACCGAGGAGACGGCCATGATTGGCCGGTGGGTGGATGGTCCGCGAGACGATTTCTTCAACAAACTGCGCGAGGATCTGGGCGGGTTGCCGTTCTTTGCGGAAGACCTCGGGTACATAACCCCCGACGTTCATGCCTTGCGGGAAGCCCACAAGATTCCCGGCATGGCCGTGTTACAGTTCGGCTTCGGCGACCCTGGGGCACACGTGTATCTGCCGCACCGCTTGAGCGCTGACCGCGTCGTCTATACCGGAACTCACGACAACGACACTGCCCTGGGCTGGTGGAATTCCGCCAGTGATTACGAGCGCCGTTCGGCGGAGGCATATCTGGGACGATCGGAGGACGGTATCAACTGGGCCATGATTCGCGCCGCCCAGGGCTCCGCGGCCAGCCTGTCAGTCGCTCCCTTGCAGGACGTGCTCGGGCTGGGCAGTGAGGGTCGCTTGAACGTCCCCAGCGTAAAGACCGGCAACTTTCGCTGGCGCTACTGTCCGGGGATTCTGACGCATGACCTGGCGGAAAAGCTGGCAGCGCTCGCCGAGGTCACCGATCGCCAGCCACAACTGGCGCGGGTCCCACCCGATGAAGACTTCGCGGCGTGAGACGCGCGGTTGTCAAATGCCGTGTACGGTTGTCCCTGGAATGAAGTGGCGTCCGCACCCGCTTTCCACTGCGGCGGCAACCGTCAACACCATTTCCTCCTCCCACGGACGCCCCGCAATCTGCACGCCGATCGGCAGACCCTCCGCGGATTGGCTGACCGGCACCACTGCCGCCGGACACCCCAGCAGGTTAAACCACTCGGTGTAGCTCCAGGCGTCGAGATAGCGCACGGTTTGTCCTTCCACTTGCCAGCTTCGTTCGCCATGCCGAAAAGCCGGAACCGCAGCCACGGGACAAAGAAGAACCGGGAAGTCTCGCATCTGCCGGAAGATCTGCATGCGCAAGCTATCGCGCGAGATCCAGGTATCAAGCAGTGTCTGAGCGGTATGCGGTGTTTCCGCTGCCACCCAGCCGGAAAACTCTTTGAGAATAGGACTGAGGTCGGCGTCTCGTCCCTTGGTCATCGGACCCAGCAGCATTCCCCCAGCGACACCAAACCATTGCCACCAGAGTTGCCGGGCCCGTTCCAGCCCCTCCGGGCGAAAAGGTTCGACCTTGAAACCGGCCCGCTGCAACGTATCGGCTGCGGCACGTACCGCCGCCCGAGTCTCCGCGGTTACGGGAGTACGGCCGTCATCCTCGAAATATCCAATGCGGAGATGCCTCAGGTCCTGGCCGGTGGGCCAATGCACCGGCACGGGCGCAGCCGAGGGATCGCCGTCGTCCGGCCCCTGCATTACCTCAAACAGGACTTTCAGATCTGCCACGGTGCGAGCCATCGGACCAACCACACCTAGCAGCGCGAACGGACCCACGGAGTTGGGAAAGTGGCCGGTGGCTGGGATACGGCCCGGTGTCGGTTTCAGCCCGCAGATGCCGCTGAAATGTGCCGGCACCCGAATCGAGCCGCCACCATCACTGCCGACTCCGCCGGCAGAACACCCGGACGCGATGGCCGCAGCTTCCCCACCGCTGGAGCCGCCCGCGGTGCGTGAAAGCGCCCACGGATTGTTGGTTCGCCCGTAGAGAAGGTTGTCGGTCTCCCAAGCCATAAGCAATTCCGGCGTGTTGGTGTTGCCGAGAATGATCGCGCCTGCAGCGCGCAATCGGGAGACCAGCGCCGCATCATTTTCGGCAATCAGTCCGGTCCGCAGCTTCGTACCTGCCTCGCATCGCAGCCCCTTTACATCAATTGAACTCTTGATGCTCAGCGGAACGCCATGCAGCGGACCCACCGTCTCGCCCCGCGCTACTGCGCTCTCCGCCAAACGGGCCTGTTGACGGGCCCCCTCGGCATCGACCTGCACGAAAGCATTCAGTTTCGGATTCAGTCTTTCGATCCGCGCCAGATGTGCCTCGACCAGCTCAACTGGAGAGAATTTCCTCTCACGGATGTGTTGCGCCATGGTTACAGCGGGAAGGAAGGTCAGTTCAGACATGCACTCGCCACTCAAATGAAGAATGAGAGTCTAGCATGCACCGGCGGGAGGAAGGCAAAAAGCCAAACTCGCTTACGCGCCAATCAGCCTTTCCAGGCCGGCCCGGTTTTGGATCAGCAGGGTGGAACCCCTCAGTTGGGCCAAATTGTGCTCGCGGAACTCGCCAAGAACGCGCGTCACCGTCTCACGAGATGTGCCGATCAACTGCGCGATCTCTTCATGAGTGAGAGAGACCTTGATGCGGATCCCGTCTTTGGTGGTTTCGCCGTCCGTGGCCCACTCCAGTAGCAACCGCGCCAACTTTTCGGATACGGAATGCGACAAGCCGAGGGAGCGAATCATCTCATAGGCGTTCTGACAGTTTTGGCTCAGATGCTGTGCGGCATTCAGGCATGCGTCGGCGTGCTTCTGAAGGAAATGCAGGAAGTCGTCGCGCTTGATGAAATCCAACTGGCAGGGCTGCAAGGTTTCCGCGGTCAACTCGTAGGGCTTGCCAGAAACGGTGGCGTGCAGTCCCAGGACCTCGCCGGCCTCTGCGATCCGCACAATCAGGGTCTTCCCGTCGCGCGATGTGGTGGAGAGCTTCACCCTCCCGCTGCAGATGATGTAGGCGCCCCGCGCCGATTGCCCCTCGACAAACAGAATGGCCCCCTGCGGATACGCACTGGCATACTTGATCTTTTCCAGGTCTTCGACTGACCCCTTGGGTAACTCGCAGAAAAAGCCTGAGTGCCGCAACTTACAGATAAGACAGTTCTCCGTGATCTGCAGCCCGTAAGGTGCGCTCATAGCGGGGGTTTGCCTCCCGTTGGGGATGACTATATCACCATTTGTTGAGATTTGTGACCTTGGGGAATGGCCGCACACAGGTTCGACTTGCGGACAGGACATGGAACGAGTCCTTTCGTAATCTGCCGTGTATTCAGGTGGAAATGCGATAGTTATGCCAACCCATGAGTAAAGTTGACCGAAAACGGAGTGTCAACCGCGCTCCCCGCGTGAAACTCGCAGGGACGGTCCTGGTTTTGATGCGCTTGGAAAACGGGCGGCAACTCCGGGCAAAACTGCACCAGCTCTCGACCAGCGGAGGTCTCCTGCATCTGGAGCAGCCACTGGATGAAGGAATTAAAGTCGAAGTGATCTTCCACGTGGGCAACAGCACGGTCCGCACCAAGGCCCGCGTACTGTTCCCCATGTGGGCCACCCAGGGGTATTTGCAACCGTTCGAGTTTGAAGATCTGGGAGAGTTGGATCGCCGGGAACTGCAGATAGACTTGCAGAAACTGCTGGAGAGTTCGGCCGCCGCGGTCATCCCATCCCCGGATCGCATGGACACCCAGTTTTCCGACTCCCCGTCCCCGACCCCAGCTCCTTCGCCCCAGCAGACCGACTCCGAGTCAGAGTCCCACCCAACCCAATCTGTTCTCGATTAGCACCCAAGCTTCGGCGCTCCCTGGTCTCCTCCGATAAAATCATTGCTGGCCGTATCTTTATCTTTCCGGCCGGTTCCGAAACTTTCCAGGTCGATATGGAGGACTTATGGCCCACCAACATTCACCACGTTTTCTGAAGATCGTTGACGACGCCAAGGCACGGATTCAGGAAACAACCGTCGATGACGTCAAAGCCAGACTCGATCGGGGCGAGAAATTTCTCCTGATCGACGTGCGCGAAGAAAGCGAATACGCAAAAGACCATCTGCCCGGGGCTGTCCACTTGGGCAAAGGAATCATCGAGCGTGACATCGAAGCACGCGCGCCCGACTTGGGTACGACAATGGTCCTATACTGCGGCGGCGGTTTTCGCTCTGCCCTGGCCGCCGACAACCTGCAGAAAATGGGGTACAACCGGGTGATCTCCATGGATGGCGGTATCCGAGTCTGGCGGGAAAAGGGATTCCCTCTGACCAAAGGCTGATGAGGACAGCCTGGTTCAAGCCCCTGCGCGGATCACGGGTACCTCGGTAACTTGAACGAACGCATTCCGCAGGTCACCATGGTGCTGCAGTTCGGTGTATCTGTCAGATTCTTATTGAAGCTTGATCGAAAGCGATATGGCAGGAAAGTCACATTCCTCTCGAGGTGGTGCGGCAGCCCCGGCTTTGGCTTCGGAATCTTCCTTGGAGTTTGTACTCGCGCAGGCGAACACTCCGGAAAAGTTTTGTGCGGCGCTGTCCAAACTGTTCGGGGTGCGGCCCAAAGAGGTTGCCCTGTTACGTCTGGAGAAAGGCCTGCTCAAGTTTCTCTTTCCCGAACAACTGAAAACTGCCGGATCGATCCCGGTTTCGAGTTCCTCATCGGTAGCTTCGCATACCGCGTCCACCAAGAAAACGGAACTCTTCAACACCTTCGCCAAGATCAAGCATGCGCGTGTTTTCGAAACGGTGAAGTTGACCACCGCCGAAGAAGCCGACCATTCGGAACAGGCCTCCATTCAGAAGCTCATGTCGGCGCCAATCCTTAGCCCAGACCGCAAAGTTTTGGGTGTAATTCAGGTTTGCCGCAAGGGTTTCGAGCTGGCTTCGGCCGGGCCGGATTTCACGCTCGATGATTTACAGCAACTGGAAGTCGCCGCGAAGGTGGCTGCTACCCTGCCTTTTCTCAAGGATGCTCCCGAGTAGTAGAACTACGATAACTTTCCGAATCAGTTTCTCTGCTAGGGACGCGCGCGGATTTGTCCTTCATGACCGCGTCCAGTTGCTGTTTTTCTTTGCTGGTCAACCGTCGCGAAGCGCCTTTTGAGAGCTCGCCCAGAGCAAGCGGCCCGATCGCAACTCGCACCAGGCGCAATACTTCAATGCCCAGGGCCGCAAACATGCGGCGGATGTGGCGGTTCTTGCCCTCATCCAATACGATCTCCACCCAGGAGTTTTTTTTCCCAACGCGCACCATCCTTGCACTCTTTACTCGGAGAAAGTCGCCGTCCCTAGCCTTTATCCCCCCGCAGAGGTGCTTGAGCAGGGCGTCGTCGGCAACCACCCCGATCTGCACGTGATAGACCTTGTCCAGATGGGTCTCCGGCGCGAGCACCCGCGCCGCCCATTCAGAATCGTTGGTCAGCAACAGCAGACCTTCGCTGGCTTTGTCGAGACGTCCGACCGGTCCCACCCAGGGCATGCCGTCTCCGAGATCTGCGTACACGGTTTTGCGGCCCTTTTCATCGGAAGCGGTCGTAAGGGTGCCGCGAGGCTTGTTGAGCATGAGGTAGATCTTCGTCGCCGCTGCAACCGCCCGGGCATCAATTGCGATTCGATCCCTCTCCAAACAGCACGGTAATTCCGGGTCGCGGAGGATGGCGCCGTTCACCCTGACGCGCCCGTCGCGGACCAGCCGGACTGCGGCAGACCGCGAACAATATCCCAACTTGGAAAGCGCCCGCGCCAGACCAACACGCCGGCGCTGTTTCATGCCCCCCACACCGTCTCCTCAATCGCTAGTTCCTGCCCGTTTATCACCTTCGCAAGCCGTGCGTACGGGTTTCTTACAAACACCGTAGCCGTGTTCAGTGTGCCCCGGCTGTTCTTCTCATCGCGGATGTGGGCTTTCCGCCTCTATGCACCGTCGCGAATAGTCTGCTAGATTGAAATGTTTTTTCACCCAAGGAACCCCGAACTATGTTCAATCGTACTCTCCCAGCTCTCCTATTGTGCGCAGCGGCAATTCTAGCTTCCCTCGTGACGTTTTACCCCGCGGTCTCTGTTGCCCAGGCCGGACCGTCATTAGCCTGGGTGAAGCTGAATCCGCCCGTTTCCCCTCCGGCTCGAGACGTCTCCGCAATGGCATTCGACCCGGTCGCAAAGAAAGTCGTGCTGTTCGGCGGCTTCGGTGCCCCGGGCTATCTCAATGACACTTGGACCTTCGATGGCTCAACGTGGAAGCAGGAGAACACAGCCGTCGCGCCGCCTCCACGTACATCCGCCATGATGGCCTACGACTGGGAATCCAAGAAGCTGGTGCTGTTCGGAGGTTTCAACGGCTCTCAATACCTCGGTGATACCTGGATATGGGACGGTGCCACCTCGACCTGGACCCAAGCCAGCCCGCTGTCGTCCCCCAAGGCCGTAGCCGGCGCTATGCTCTTTACTGACCCCAAGAACGGCCACGCCGACCTGTATGGCGGCTTCGATGGGTCACGCTATCAGCTCGACACCTGGCGCTGGATGGGAACCACTTGGAGAAAATTGCACCCTGGCACGGCACCTTTTGCCCGGGCTTGGGGCCTCATCGGCTTGGACCTGTCAAGAAAGAATGTTGTGGTTTCCGGAGGGCTGGGAGACATCCGCACCGATAATACCTGGACTTGGGACGGGGCTGACTGGACCCAACAATCTCCCGCGCACCCAATACCGAAGATCTTCAACACTGCGGGCGCTTTCGATCCCCGTTTGCACGGAGTGGTTGTCTTCGGAGGTGATGAAGGGGGTGGCCCATTGGGCACAACTCAGGGCTGGACAGGTAGTGACTGGCTCCAGGTGCAGCCACAGCAGTCCGCCCCACCACGCGAGTCTTTGGGCATGGCCTATGATTTCTCCAGCCACCAGTTGCTGATTTTTGGCGGGGACAATGGCGATGCTTTTCTCAATGACACCTGGGAGCTAGTCCGGCAATAACCTAGTTCGCTTGCGTTTTCCTTCCCTGAGCTGGGAGAGACCAAATTTCTCCCAGGGCTTTCCCATGGTATCCTCGCCTCTCCTATGGCCACTCCCAAGAACGAACGCCGTTCCCAAAAGCGTATTCCCGTGCGTTTGCCGGTCTCGATCGCGTCTGGCCAGAGCGAGGCGGCTACTGGCCATACCCGTGATCTGAGCTCGAGCGGGATATTTCTCTACACCAGCCAGCAAATTCGCGAAGGCAATGAGCTGGAAGTGATTTTGATTCTGCCGCCGCAGCTCACCCACGGCGAAAAGCGCTGGGTGTGCTGCCTGGCTTCGGTCGTTCGGGTGGAACAGACCCGGAGAAGTGGGCAACTTGGTGTCGCCGCCAGCATCCGCAAGATGGCGACCCTACCCGAGATTCCGTGCTAGAACGGGAAACCGCCAGAAAACCACACCAATTTTGGTGCAATTGCACAACAGCCAGAAAGCCTGCCCACAAGGGTCCTCGTATAAAAATCTGAGGAAAATCAAAAATCTGCTTCCCTTTGCATCACCTTTGGTGCAATAATGCTGGCCCTTGAATTGCTCTGGTTCAAGGATGTAGAAATCGAAGGATCGGGTGGATCTGCTCATGCTGCTGGATAAGCTCTCTCAAGGAGTGCTCCGAGTGCTCACCCCACTCGGACCCCGCTATGTAAACCCTTCTCTGCTTCAGCGCCTTTACCTCCTGTGGATTTTCCGGAATTTCCACACTTTACCTGCCAAGGTGCTGAGCCTGCGCCAACGACGATGGATCGATCGGATGTGTGCCGTACAGGGATTCGTCGCCCTGATGGAACTGAACGGCTTCGGCGATATTCCCATCCTTGGAACGTTGGAGCAGCGGCCTGTCATGGAACCCGAAAGCTTGCCGCCGCGCCGACCCAGCCAGAGCGTGACCGGCTCGGTTCCATTCGCCGCCGATGCGCAACAACGCTCCTGAGAAGGTGTGCACACTGCCTAGGCGATACGGCCTAAGAATCTACTGCGGGTTTGGGTGACCTGGGAACAGGGCAAAAAAAAACGCCCTGAACCTGTAGTTCAGGGCGCCTGGCAGCCCTCCCCCGGAACTGCCAAAACACAATCTCATCCTAGGGTGGGACGCGATTCCTGTAAATGCTACTTCGGTAACGGATGATGAATCACAGGTAACCGACTATAAGCTCCCGGAAGTAATCAAAGGGTATTACCGGCCTAGACTCCCAGCTTGGCCACGGGCCAGGCTGGATTATTCATCATGAGTAGCTGGCGGCACCGATCAACCCCGTGGGGTCATGAAATACTCCAGGCCAGGCTTTTGTTGCAAGACACCATTAGTGATCGCCTCTAGTATATTGGTGTCCCTGCCCAGGAAATTCACCGGCGCGGTTTGGATTATGAAGCAAGGGACCAGCACGGGCGCACCCAGATTCTCTGTTTCCATTCGAAAGCTCGGCAATCGGTTCATTCGAGCCAAGGGAGCGCGGGTTGGATTGACGACTCTTGTCGTGCTGGCAGCCGGCGTTTCCGGCTCAGCGCAGCAGAGCTTGAAGTTATCGTTGCAGGAAGCTTTGATCCGGGCGGAGCGCCAAAATCTCGACTTGGTGGCGGCCCGGGAAAAACGCGCTTTTGCGCTTGCCGGCATCCAGGTGGCCCGGCAACGGCCCAACCCCGTACTAAGTTTTTCTGCCTCCCGCGACGCGCCTCACGAAGGGTTTATACTCGACCAGCCATTAGAACTGGGCCCCAAACGCAGCGGGCGGATTGAAGTGGCGCGGGATGAGGCTGTGCTCACCGACCTGGAAATTGCCGCTCTCTCGCGGCAGGTGCGTCACTCCGTGCGTGACGCTTTCTATCAAGCCCAATTCACCCGGGCGGTATCCGAACAGAAGGCACAGTTACTGACCCTGGCCCGCCGCCTGTTGCAGATAGCCCAAACGCGATTCCAAGCCGGCGACGTGGCTCACCCCCTCCGGCACTTCCCTGGCCGAGACCGGCCGCATCCTGCGCGATATCGAGGCGCGTATCCAGAGGCTTCCAGAGGTGGCATCTTTTTCCCGCCGCACCGGTGCCGAGATGGGCCTGTTTGTGACCGAACAGAACCGCGGCGACGTTCTGATCAAACTGAAGCCCCGCGCCCAGCGTGATCGCGGCACCGAAGAAGTGATTCAGGATCTCCGCGCCCAGATTGAGAGGTCTCACCCTGGCGTGTTGGTCGAGTTCGTGCAAGTCCTGCAGGACATGCTCGGCGATCTCGAAGGGTCCCCCGAGCCGGTTGAAGTGAAATTGTTCGGAAGCAATATGGCGGTCCTGGAAGATGCTGCCGGCAGGGTTGGAGAGAAGTTGCAGAAGATATCCGGCCTGGTGGATTACAAAGCCATTCTTCGTGGCAACCCCGAAATTCTGTTTCACGTCGACCCGGCGGCAGCGGCACGACTCGGAATGACCGTGGAGCAAGTTACTCAGCAAGTTAGTGCCGGATTATTAGGGCTGAGCGAGTCGTCGCTGCGGCAGGCGGACCGTACGATTGACATTCGGGTGCGCTTCCCCGACCAGTTTCGCTTCAATTATGACAACCTCCGCCAGTTTCCCGTGGTCACGCCTGACCGCAAGATCGTTCCCTTAAGTTCGATGGCGCGGATCGAGGAGCTCCGCGGCGTCAACCAACTGAACCGCGAAAATCTCCGGCTCATGGTTTCGCTCACCGCGCGCCTCGAGAACCGCGACCTGGGCAGCGCAATTCACGACGTACAGAACGTGATGAAGAGCACCGCGCTGCCCACAGGCTGCACCTATGAAATCGGCGGCCAGTATGCCACCCAGCAGGCGTCGTTTCGTGAGCTGCTGTGGGTGCTCACACTGGCTCTTGGCGCAGTGTTCACCGTGCTGGTGATTCAGTTTCGCGCGCTTGCCCCCGCGCTGATTATTCTGTCCGCCGTACCGCTGTCGCTGGTGGGTGTCTTCGCCATGCTCGAGTTGACTGGGACGCCACTCAATGTCTCGTCTTTCATGGGAATCATTCTGATGGTGGGCTTGGTGGTTAAGAACGGAATCATTCTGTTTGAGTATGTGCAAAAGCTGAATGCAGATGAACAGCTTCCGCTGCGGGAAGCTCTGGTGCAGGCCGGCCGCATCCGGGTGCGGCCAATCCTGATGACCACCCTAGCGACCTTGTTCGGGTTATTGCCTCTGGCATTGGGGCTGGGCTCAGGAGCCGAACTTCAAAAACCACTGGCCCTGGCGGTAATCGGCGGTCTGTTGCTTTCGATGTTCATCACACTGCTGGTCATGCCGCTGCTGTATTCGGTGTTCGGCGAGTCGCGCGGCGCAGATCAGGCTGCGGAAAGCGTGTGAAGTTCGAAAGTTTTATGCGATGGAAATCACGCCGGACAGCCTGCGCCGATTGCCAGCCTGTCGCGGCGGATGCTAGTCTTACTGGCAGGCGTATTTTCTTGCCGGGCGCGTAGCTCAATTGGCAGAGCAACTGACTCTTAATCAGTAGGTTGAAGGTTCGATTCCTTCCGCGCTCACCATCTCCTTATTCGTCAATGAGTTGAGTTTCTTAACTCAGGCCGCTGGAGCCGTTTTCATAACATTTCGTAACAACTGCTCCAGAGGTTGCTTGAACTCCCGCGTGTCCAGGTAATCGTACGTCTTCCTCGCAACAGCAATTCCACTGTCTCCGAGCATCCCTGAGACCACCTCGGATGCACCTCCGCTCCCCCGCATCGTGGTTGTCATCGTGTGCCGGGGGCTGGGGTGGCAGCCCAGCCGCAGATCAATTCGACGTCGTGCGTTGAGAGCTTGGCGTTGCGATGCATCATCGTGTACTCAGGCAGCGGCATCCTGCCGTCGGACACGGCGTCGCAGATCAGCATGCGTTCGTCCGCCGAGTGGGGCTGATTCGCCCATTGGGAGAAGTCCAGCATCTCACGGCCCTCGCTGACGTGCTTGGAGACGATCCAGGAGACGGGCGCGACGCGGCTGTACCATGGCCAGGCCGTGCGGCTCGAGTGGCAGTCCTGGCATGAGCGGTCCAAAATCGCGCCCACCTGCGGATTGATCACCTCCGCCATGTGCACCCCAGTCGTTGCCGAGGGTTTGGGCTTTGTGGCAATCGGAACGAACTGCATTCCGAGAAAGACAAAGGAAAATAAGATCGAAGTAAGTTTTGCTAGTTTACGCATGATCTTGTGCCTCTTGCAGGCAGACTAAAATGGCTACCCAATTCGCTTGTCATCATCCCGTCAAACTGGAGTCATTTTTGTGTCCGGCAGGATGCGGCACGCCCGCTCAGCAGATGGCGCCCGTGGCGAGAGAGGAGCGGCCTAGGATAATGAGAGACAGGAGTTCCGCAGGGCTTTGACGCGAGGGACAGGCACGTTACAGCGGCTTCCGGCAGTGGGTAACTGCCGCTGGGCAAGGCCTTCCGTGATCTTCTGCCGCTGACCGGTGCGTGCCATACTCGGGTCAGATATGAGCTCTCCTCCCTCGCCGCGCTCCAAAGCGCGTGCGCCACGCGCGCAACCGGAAAGCATCACTCCTGCGGTGTTGCGATTTTCCGACGGCCGCCGGGTCGCCGGTGAATTGCAGGTGGTTTCGGTCACCGGCGGATTGCTTGGCTTACCCAGACCTCTGGACCGGGGTTCAGTGGTCAAGTTGATGTTCTTGACCCGCGCTGGATCAGTTTTTGGTGCGGCCGAGATGTTGCCTCCGGTGTCCTGGGTTCAGCAGCCCTTCCGCTTCGGGACCCTCCATCATGACGATCAGTCAAGACTGCAGGTGGCGGTCCAGGGATGGCTCACCCAGAGCCGTCGTGACCACTCGCAGAGCCGGCGCGGCCACGAACAGGTGGAAAAACACCGAGCCTGGTAGGCCTTGCGGACGAGATGTCCGTCGCTGAGCGCCCTGTGACCTGCATCACTTCCCTTATGTACATGGCTATGGAAGAATGGAGTGCGTTCGCAAACTGTGATGGCTCCTACTGGCCTCCAACTCGCGCTGTTCTCGGCGGCGGTTCTCGGATTCCGGCACGGCTTTGATTACGACCACATTGCCGCTATCTCCGACATCACCAGCGTACAGAACTCCGCCCGTCGGGCTATGCAACTCGGGCTTCTCTATGCCTTGGGACATGCGGCAACGGTCGCGGTTCTGGGAAGTACGGTTATCTTCTTTCAGCTTTCCCTGCCACACGGAATCGACCGTCTTGCCGAGCGACTAGTCGGGCTGACCTTGGTCTTCTTAGGGATTTACGTTCTCGGCTCCTTGTTCCGTGGAGAGTACGTTCCGCGCAGCCGTTTCGTCCTGCTGGCGAACTTGCTGAGGTGGCTGCACTGGAAGGCTGCGACCCGCTGGCACAATCACGACCTCCCAAAGCCCCAGACTTCGAACTGGAATTACGATATGAAGACGGTCTTCGGGATCGGCATTGTCCATGGATTGGGAGCGGAAACGCCGTCGCAGTTGCTCATCTTCCTGCTGGCGGCCAACCTGGGCGGTGTGGGCAAAGGCTTTCTCGGGCTGGGCATGTTTATCGCGGGACTGCTGATCATGAACACGCTCATGACGGCGTCCGCCGCCGGATTGTTTGGCTTCAGCACCCGTGCACCTAGGATCCAGTACGCCATCACGGCGGTTACCGCGGTTTACAGCCTGGTCGTAGGCTCGATCTTCCTGTGGGGTTCGGCGGCCTCTCTGCCGCCGATCGGGTAGGCTCCATCCTTCCGGTCACTTCCAGCTGTGTCGCCCATCACAGACCCCAGTAACAAGGCTCGATGTACAGTGTTCTGAGGAGAGCGGCTGTGTGCCTTGCTATTCCAGGGAAGATTCTTGAAGCCCAGGAAACTGGCGGCCTGCGCGTGGGCCGGGTGCAGTTCGGCGGCGTGGTGCGCCAGGTTTCTCTGGACTTTGTCCCCGAGGCCGCAGTCGGGGATTACGTGATGGTCCACGTGGGCTTCGCCATCAGCAAAGTGGACGCGGTCGAAGCCGAGCGAACCTATCAGCTTCTGCACGAGATGGGAACCCTGGTGGACGAACTGAACGTGGCGGACGACAGTCCTTCGAAATAACCCCTGTCAACTGCTTGAAATGACTGGGTCTTTTCCTTCCTAGCTCACAGGTCTATGTGACTCCCATCACCGATAGGGTGTTCGTCACTATTTAGAGTTTCAGGTGGGGCGGAACCCCATGAAATATCTCGACGAGTACCGCGACGAACGCATTGCCCGGGGATTGGCTGAACAGGTTGCAGCCGTGACCACCCAGCCCTGGGTACTGATGGAGATCTGTGGTGGACAAACCCACACTCTCATGCGCTATGGGATTGACGAACTTCTGCCCCGCGGTCTGGAACTAGTCCACGGCCCCGGCTGCCCGGTGTGCGTCACGCCGCTCGAAACCATCGACAAGGCGATTCAGTTGGCGCTGCGTCCGGATGTGATCCTGGTCTCGTACGGAGACATGCTGCGCGTGCCCGGATCCAGCTCAGACCTGTTCCGTGCCAAGGCACAGGGCGCGGACGTTCGCCTTGCCTATTCACCGACCGAGGCAGTGAAGATCGCGCGTTCCAGTCCTGACCGACAAGTCGTATTCCTCGCCATCGGTTTTGAGACCACGGCTCCCGCCAACGCCATGGCCGCGTGGCAGGCCAAGCGTGAAGGCCTGGCGAACTTTTCCATGCTGGTTTCGCACGTGCTGGTCCCGCCCGCGATCCGCGCATTGATGGTTTCGGAAAGCAATCGGGTGCAGGGTTTCATCGCGCCTGGGCATGTATGCACGGTGATGGGGTGTGGGGAATATGAAGATCTGGTGCGCGATTTCCGCGTACCCATCGTGGTCGGTGGCTTCGAACCCGTCGATTTGCTCGAAGCGATTCTGATGTTGGTGAAGCAACTGGAGGCGGGCCAGGCGAAGCTGGAAAACCAGTATGTACGCTCGGTCAGCTATCAGGGGAATCTCCTCGCACAACAGATCATGCATGAGGTCTTTGAAGTCGCGGACCAGAAGTGGCGCGGCATCGGAGCTATTCCGCGGAGTGGTTTGCGCTTGCGTGAAGAGTTCGCGAATCTCGATGCCAACCGGGTTTTCGACCTGGGTGAATTCACCGTAGAGGAACCCGCCGAGTGCATCAGCGCGCAGGTTTTGCAGGGACTAAAGAAGCCAACGGATTGCCCGGTGTTTGGCATGCGCTGCACGCCGGAAAATCCGCTAGGCGCACCCATGGTTTCGTCCGAAGGCGCATGCGCCGCCTATTATCAGTACCGGCGTCATGCGGTTGTCAGTTAGGAGAGAGGACATGTCGTCAGCGACCAAGACCGTCGCCGAATTGAGTTGTCCGACGCCACTTCCGGCCAAGGACAAGGTGTTGCTCGGGCACGGCAGCGGCGGCAAATTGAGCGCTGAGTTGATCCGCAATGTGTTCCTCCCGGTCTTGAACAACCCCACGCTGGCACGTCTTGACGATCAGGCAATCGTCAACATCAACGGCCAGCGGTTGGCAATCACGACCGACTCGTTCGTAGTGAAGCCGCTGTTTTTCCCCGGAGGCGACATCGGTTCCCTCGCGGTTCACGGAACCGTGAACGACTTAGCGATGGGGGGCGCAACGCCGCTCTATCTCAGCGCGGCCTTCATCATCGAAGAAGGCTTTTCGATAGAGCAACTCTGCCGCATTGTGGACTCGATGCACCGTGCTGCCACCGAGGCTGGTGTGCAAGTCGTGACCGGGGACACCAAGGTTGTTGAAAAAGGAAAGGGCGACGGGCTGTTCATCAATACAACCGGAATCGGAATCGTACCTGATGGTCCGGAACTCTCCGCGAATCGTGCTCGCCCCGGCGACAAGGTACTGCTCAGCGGATCGATCGGCGAGCATGGCATTGCAATTCTCGCCCAACGGGAAGGGTTAGAGTTTGAAACCACAATTCAAAGCGACAGTGCGGCCCTGCATACGTTGGTTGCTGGAATGCTGAAGGCAACCCCTGAGATTCGCTGCATGCGCGATCCGACGCGGGGCGGGGTCTCCAGCACACTGAACGAAATTGCACAGCAGTCGCAGGTGGGTATTGAGCTGGAAGAACGCAGCATTCCGGTGCGCGAGCAGGTTCGCGGCGCTTGCGAGATGCTGGGTCTCGATCCACTCTATGTCGCGAATGAAGGCAAGCTGATTGCGATCGTGGCGCCCGAGGCCGCGGAGGCCGTGGTACAGACCATGCGAGGTCATCCGCTGGGCTCAGAGGCGCGGATCATTGGCACAGTCAAGACAGCAAACCCTGGCTTGGTGACCATGCGGACGGCATTCGGCACGACCCGTATTGTGGACATGCTGGCGGGCGATCAGTTGCCAAGAATTTGTTGAGGGAATATGCACGAAATGGGGATCGCATATTCGGTGTTGGCGGCCGTTCGAACCGAGGCGGCACGATGTCCGAACAAGACCCCGCGCAAGGTTGGCGTGCGGATTGGGGAACTGTCCGCCCTGGATCCCGACGCCCTTCAGTTCTGCTTCGAAGCGATCACCCGCGATACGGATTTGGCAGGCTTGGAACTCGACATCGAGATCTGCCCGTTTCGCTACCGGTGCCGGAAATGCGGACACGAGTTCGTGGTGCAGGATTACCAGTCGCAATGTCCCCAGTGTGCAAGCCTGGAAACCGAGTGCATTGGCGGGCAAGAGCTGGATTTGGCCTACCTGGAGGTTGAAGAGTATGGAGCGGCTACCGCTGGAACGAAAAGTACTCAGTGAGAACGACCGCATCGCCGCGGAACTGCGGACGAGGTTTCAGCAGCACGCTATCCTGTGCTTGAACCTGATCAGTTCGCCCGGTTCAGGCAAGACCAGCCTTTTGGAGTGCACTCTGGAAAGGCTTCCAAGGCATGAGCGGGTGGCGGTGTTGACGGGAGACATCCAAACTGACAATGATGCGGCGCGTCTTAAACGCTTTCATTTTCCGGTAAAACAGATCACCACCGGCGGCACCTGCCACCTCGACGCGCGCATGATTGAACGTCATCTGGCGGACTGGAAGCTGGAGGACCTGGACTTATTATTTATTGAAAATGTCGGCAACCTGGTGTGCCCTGCCAGCTATGACCTTGGCGAAGCCGCCAAGGTTGTGGTGCTGAGCGTGACCGAAGGCGAGGACAAGCCGCTGAAATATCCGTCCATATTCTTCAAGTCGGACTTGCTTATCCTCAATAAGGTTGACCTGCTGCCGTACGTGCCCTTCGACATCAACGCTGCCGCGGAAAATGCGCGCCGCGTGCACCCCGGCATGGAAGTCGTGAGGGTCTCCTGTCTGACTGGAAACGGCCTGCACGAATGGATGAAGTGGCTGGAACAGCGCCGCAGGGCCTGCAAGCTTTCAGCGCGAGAAACCGTGATCTCATGACGTATGGAAGTACGCCGCCATATCGAAGTCTCAGGAATCGTGCAGGGGGTGGGATTCCGGCCTTATGTGTACCGCCTCGCCACCGGGCGGCATCTTACCGGGACCATCTGTAACACCGCTGCGGGGGTCACCATTGAAGTTCAGGGGCCGTGCGAGGCGGTGCAGGACTTTGTGGACCATCTGCCGACAGAGGCTCCAGCGCTGGCACGGATTACTAGTCTCTCCGTCCATGAAGCTGCGTGTAGTGGCGACCGGGACTTCCGCATTGTTCACAGTCTGGAGGGAGAAGAGGTCCGCACGCTCATCTCTCCCGACGTCGCGATTTGTCCGGAGTGCCTGCGCGAATTGTTTGACCCGCGAGACCGGCGGTATGGCTACCCGTTCATCAATTGCACTAACTGCGGGCCACGATTCACCATTGTTCGCGACATTCCCTATGACCGGTCGAGCACATCAATGGCGATCTTCCCCATATGCCCAACCTGTCGCGCGGAGTACGAAGACCCGCTGAACCGCCGCTTCCATGCCCAGCCCAACGCGTGCTGGGACTGCGGGCCTCGGGTCGAACTGTGGGACAAGGCGGGCCGGCGGATCGAGTGTCGCGACCCTATTACAGAGGCCGCTCTGGGGATTCACGCAGGACTGGTCGTAGCAGTGAAGGGTCTGGGCGGATTTCACTTGGCGGCAGATGCCACCAGCGCTGCTGCTGTTTTCCTTCTGCGCGAACGCAAGCACCGGGTGGAGAAGCCGTTTGCGGTGATGGTTCCGGATGTGGATGCGGTACGGGAAATCTGCGAAGTGGACGAAACGGCACAAGCAGGGCTGGAGTCGGTGCAGCGGCCCATTGTTTTGCTGCCGAAGAAGACTCCCACCCCCATAGCGGAAGCCGTCGCTCCCTTTAACCGCTACCTAGGCGTGTTTCTTCCCTATACCCCGCTGCACCATTTACTGCTGCGCGAGGGTGGGTTCAAAGCTCTGGTGATGACCAGCGGAAACCTGAGCGAAGAACCGATTGCGATCGACAACCGCGAAGCAGTCTTACGACTCGACGGCCTCGCCGACTACTTCCTGGTGCACAACCGGGACATCCTGTTGCGCTGCGACGATTCCGTAGTACGGATCGCAGGCGGCGTGACACGGCAACTGCGACGCTCGCGCGGGTTTGTT
>Ga0335084_10001118_pt1 | contig 24455 bp, 21 predicted proteins | sample Lox_Sample_44_FD_206721 | JGI IMG/M metagenome (GOLD analysis project Ga0335084, IMG submission 206721) | Soil microbial communities from Loxahatchee National Wildlife Refuge, Florida, United States - Lox_Sample_4.4 | ecosystem: Environmental > Terrestrial > Soil > Wetlands | place: USA...
CCGCGACGGCGAGGGCCATCGACAGGACCGAGATGACGACCGTGACACCGGCTCCCTGGAGGAACAGACGCACGTCGTGCCACCCGAGCCCGCGCGCGCTCGGAACCGCCGTCGCGCTCCCCGCGTCGCCGAGCCCCGCCTGGCGGTCGTCCCACAGGTGCCAGCGTTCGAGGATCGAACGCAGCTCACCCCGCGAGCGCAAGCCCGCGAGCGCCTCGTCGACCGCGCCCGCGAGCGTCACGTCGGCGGGTCGGGTCGCGACCGCGTAGGTTCCGCTGCCGACCTCGGCGGCCTGGACCAGCCCGTCGCGCGTGAGGCCGTAGCGCGCGGCGATGACGTTGTCGAGCACGACGCCGTCGACGCGCCCCCGCTCGAGATCGATGTACGGCTCCTCGACGCCCTCGTGGAGCACCATCGTCACGCCGGGCGCCGCCTGCACCACGTCGGCCGCGAGCGATCCCCCGAGGGTAGCGACCCGGTGGCCGCGGAGATCGCCGAGCCCGTGCACGCGGGCGGCATCCCCCTGGCGCACGACGAGCGTCAGCGCGAAGCCGTAGTACGGCCGGGAGAACCCGACCCGTGCCGCGCGCGCCGGCGTCACCTCGAGACCGTTCAAGACGATGTCGCAGTCGCCGCGCTCGAGCGCGGGCACCAGCATCTGCCAGTCGTTCTGTACGAACTCGGCGCGGACGCCCAGGACGCGCGCCAGCGCGTCGGCGATCTCGACCTCGAAGCCGACCAGCCCGCCGCCCCCGCGCGGATCCTGGAACACGTAGGGCTCGCCACCCTGGAGGTCGCCGCACCAGCGAAGAACGCCGCGCGCCCGGACCGCATCGAGGCCGTCTGCCGCGGCATTGCCGCCGGCGACCAGCGCCACCACCACCGCCATGACGATCCCCGCGCGCGTACGGAGCCGTTTATCGAGCGTCCTGCGGGCTCGCAAGGCGCGCGCGACGAGCCCCCGCCGACTGTGCTATGCGGGCGCGCCATGTGGAAGCTGCTTCTCCCCGCGATCGTCACCATCCTGGTCGCGGGCGCGCCGCCGTGCGCGCGCGCGGGCGACGCCGTCGGCTCGCTCGCGCCCTACGAAGACCTGCTGGAGGTGCTAGCGCCCCTCACCTGGCACCTGAACGACGACCTCTACCGCTATCCGCCGCCGAGCGACCCGACGGGCCACGACCTCTTCCAGCTCTCGCTCGCCCGCCTCGACGGCTGGGAGAAGCGGTATCCGAGCAACTTCCGCGACATCACCATGTTCGCGCGGGCCGAGGCGCTCGAGCGGATGGGCGAGTACCAGAAGGCGACCGACGCCTACCGGCAGGTGGCATCGGCCTCCGGCTCGCCGCTCGCCGACGCCGCCAGGACCAATGCCAATCGGACCGCGACCTTCGCCGAGGCGGCGGCGATGCCCGAGGACGGCGACGACCTCGAGAAGCAGCTCTCGGTGCTGCGCAAGAAGCTCGACGCCTGGGGCAAGATCGTCGACCAGCAGGCCGGCACTCCGTACCAGTCGTTCGCCCTCGTGGAGGAAGAGCGCCTGGAGCGCATCACCTCGGGTCTGGTCGTCGAGCATCGACGGCTCATCAACAAGGGTGACGAGACCGCCGAGCGCGCGCTGCGCTTCCTCATCGAGAAGCACGCCGAATCGAAGAAGCTCCCGCTCCACATCCTGCGCCTGGGCGACCTCTACGCCGCCCTCGCCCACGACTACGCCGACGCGCACGAGCGACCGCTCTCGTTCAAGGAGGAAGACTTCATCGCGCGCACCGATCGCGCGCTCGACGTCTACCGCAAGGTCGCAACCTGGGACGGCGTGAAGGAGAAGCCCGAAGGACAGGCCCGCTTCGCGGCCCTCGAGACCTACAAGACCAATACCCTGGCGCGCTATCGCTGATGCGGCGGACGGTTCTCATCCTGCTCCTCGCGGTCGCGTCGTGGAGCCGCGCCGGCACTCTGCTCGACGAATCGTCGCAGGTCGATCCGCAGGCCGTCGACGTCGTCAGGCACGCGGCGGTCCATGCGCTGCTCGCGCAACCAACCCCGCTCGCCGACGACGCGCACGACGTCGAGGCGCTCGACAGGTCCCGCCGCGATCGCGGGCTCGCCCCGACCGGGCTCGCCGACGACGTGCGGCTGCTCGCCGCCGGCCTTCGTCCGACCCGCGACGCCCGTCGCGATGCGCTGGAGGAGGTCCTCGACGACGATCCCGACCCGGCCGTCGAGCGCTTCGCGCGCTACGCCCTCGAGCACGAGGACGACGCCGGCGCCGCCGACCAGCTTCTCGCCGACGATCGCCACAACCGGCGCGCCTCGATCGTGAACGACGCCATCCGGCCCCTCGGCGTGTTCTCCGGCGGGGTCCTCCTGGCGGCCGTGAATCCGTTCCTCGCCGCCGGCAGTGCCCTCGACAGCGTCGTCACGACGGCCGTGAACCTCTACCACTACAACGACCTGTCGCCGCGCGAGCGCGAAGCCCTGGTCCGCTACCGCCGCCAGCTCGCCAAGGATCCGGACACCCAGGCCGCGCCCGACATCGTCGACACCGTCCGATCGATCAACGCCAAGCGCACCGAGGCCGTGTGCAAGGACACGGTCTCCGCCGCCGAGAAGGCGCTGGACGCCAAAGATCTCGATGCGGCGCGCTTCTACGTCGAGAGCGCCGGGCGCCTCCCCGGCTGCGACGACAAGGTGGCGAAGGTCCGTGACAAGGTGTCCGAGGCGCTCGCGATCCGCTCGACGCGGACCGAGGCCGCACGCTGGCCGGCCGACGACCTCGAGCTGCCCGAGGGAGACGAGCGCGCAGACTACGAGGCCGTCGCCACCGCCACGGTCCTGGGCGATCCCGCGCGCATGATGGAGGCCGCGCAGCGCTTCACGCAGCGGCACGACGACAGCGACCACGAGCGCTCGGTGACGCTCGTGGTCGGCGTGGCGCGCGATCTGGCCGGCAATCGGGACGGGGCGCGGGACGCGCTCGATTCCATCGCCTCCAAGAAGTCGGAGACCGGACGCACGGCGCAAGCCATGCTCGACGATCCGCGCTTCAACGGTCTCGATCCACTCGACGCCGCCGAGCGGCGGCACGCCGGCGACGTCGCGAAGTACGTGCTCATCGGCGGCGGTCCGACGGGCCGCAGCGCCATCTACACCGCCGCACAGCTCGGCGCCGAAGGCGCATCGGCGGCTCAGACGCTCGGCATCTTCAACGTGATCGGCATGCTGACGCGGGCGTGGAGCGCCTGGCGCAACGATCCGGCGTCGAACCAGGCGATCATCGACGAGGGGGAGCAGTTCCTCGCGCGCGAGCCCGATTCGCCCGACGCGTCGGACGTGCACGAGCGCCTCGCCACGGCGTACGAACGGGCGGGCCACTACGACCGCGCCCTGCTCCACTATCGCGCCGTGGCCAACCCGAAGTCTTCCCGCATCGAGAAGCTCGAGGGGAAGATCGCCGATCAGCTCCTCGAGAATGCGAAGAAGGACGGCGGCGAGCCCGTCCTTCTGGCCGCGATCGTCCGCTACTACCCGGACTCCGACGCGGCGACGAAGGCACGCGAGGCGCTCGAGAAGCTGCCGAAGCCGGGAGCCATCCCGCTCTCACGCGACACCCTGGTCGCCCATCCTGCCCTGCTCGGCCCAAGCGGCCTCGATCTCGATCCAAAGCTGCTCGACGGCGATCGCGACAACGGCGAGCTCGGAGAGGCGGGCGTGACGGTGCTCCCCGGCACTCTGGAGCTCAGCCTGCGAAGCCATACGGGCGGCGACGACTACACCGAGCGACGCCCGATCTCGCCCGAGGCTTACACCCGCGCGCGTGCGGCCGCCGAGGACGCGCTGTACGCGTCGGTGTTGGTAAAGGATCCGCGCGACCCCGAGATCGGCCGCTTCGAGAAGTACATCCCCGTCTACATCAACGGCAGTCTCGGCGAGAGCGGCGTCGCGATCACGCCCGGCATCAAGATGCGGCGCGACAACTCGGAAGATCGCGCGCTCTATCAGTGATGCACGATCCGGGGCTCAGCCCTGGAAGCCGACCTTCTTGTGGGTACCGTCGCAGAAGGGCTTGTTGGACGACTGGCCGCACCGACAGAGATAGATGGGCTGTTCGTCAGCAGGCCGGTTTTGCCCGTCGCTCCCCACGAGCTCGACCGCGCCCGATACTTCGAGCGGGCCGTTCCGCAACGCCTTGATCCGTACCTCCGCCATGGACACCCCCCTTCGATTCTCTTGCCCGCCCGGTCAGGCTTGGTCAATTCGACACGTTGAATACCCCCGAAGGGGTGCACGTCGGCGTGCTTCGGCGCCAGTCCGGGCAGGATTGCAGGGTTTTCGGCCTCGGGAATACGCGCCAAGGCTCGGCACAGTCTTCGCTAAGGAGACTGTCATGGTTCGTACCGGAGCTGAGGCGAGGTTCATGGAGGCCGATCAGGGGTTGGCGGAGGGACGCGTTCACATCGAGGAGGACTGTCTCGAGCTCAGCGCGCTGTCGCCCGAAGAGCTGACCGTGATGCGGGCATGGATACGCCGCATCAACGGGGCTGCGTACCCGCAGCCGTTTCTCGTCGAAGGGCCGCCGGGTCGCTTCCGACTCTACGTGGGCGACGCGGCCGAGCGCGTGCGCACGGCGCGCGGCATCCAATAGTCCGGTCCGGGTTCGGCAGGAACGGAGAGGGAGGGATTCGAACCCTCGGTAGGGTGTTACCCCTACACACGCTTAGCAGGCGTGCACCTTAGACCACTCGGTCACCTCTCCCCTGCCAGAGGCGAGGGCTGTAGCACGTCGCCCGAGGGGCTGCCACACTCCGCGCATGCTCCGCACGGGCACGATCCTCGTCGTCGCGCTGCTCGCGGCGATCGCGTCCGCGCAGCATCCGCCCACGGTCACCGTGCATCGCTCCACGCTGCTGCAGCTCGACGGCGCGTTCGTCGAGAGCCGCGAAGCGGCGCGCCGGCGATCTGGCGAGGGCGTCTCGATGGGCTTCGGCAAGACGGTCCGCTGGTTCGCGGTGGACGAAGCGCGGACCGTGGGCGGTGATCCGACGCCGAGCGGACGCGACGTGTTGAACGCGCTCGCGCCGCTGCAGCCGAACCTCCTCATCCTGGGTCCCCCCGCGCTGCGCGAGCAGCTGAGCGCGATTCCGGACGGCACGCGCGTCCGTCTCGAAGGCCTCGTCGATCGCGGGGCGCGCACGTGTCTCCTACGTGAGGTGAAGGTCGCCGGCGATGCGCCGGCCACGCCATAGCTCCCCGCACAGCGCTCGCGATTGACGGCGACCGCCCTCCTGCGTGACACATGTGCCATCGTGCGGAAGGCGGTCATGACCGAAGGCAGGGAGCGCACCCTGATGCTGCTCCTGCTCCTCAACCTCTCGCTCCAGGTCTTCGACGGGGTCGCGACCTACTTCGGCGTGCAGGGTGGGATGCCCGAAGGGAATCCCCTCGTTGCCGCCGGTCTGGTGCACCTGGGGATGATCCCGGCGCTCCTCCTGGTGAAGGCGTACGCCTGCGCGTGCCTGATGCTCATCTGGCGCCTCCGCCAGCAAAGCCGGCTCGCGTTCTCGGCGCTGGTCACCACGGCCGCCGCCTACACCGTGTGCTCGGCGGCGCCGTGGAGTGCCGCGCTCGCGGCCTTCTGAGAACCCGCGCTCAGCGGTGATCGTACATCGCGTCGTACATGCCGGAGCCGTATTGCACGCGGCAGTACGCGCTGGGCGTGTCGGCGTAGTCGCTGCCGAAGAACTCGAGAGGCTCTTTGCCGGCCAGCTGGTCCGAGGTGAGGAAGTAGTTCCCGCCGGCAGCCGGCACCCAGAACGCGTACGCGGCGCGGGTGTCGCCCCCGTTGAGCGTGCCGGCGACCGTTCCGGCCACCAGGCCGGCGCCTGCCACGATGAGCTTCGACGGGATGTAGACGAGGTTCGTGAAGGCGGCGAGCGAAGAGTAAAGGATCTCTTCGCCCGGATCGACCGCCCGCGAGACCGCCGGCATTCCCACGAGGACGCCCAGGAGCGCGAAGGTCGCAATCGTTTTACGCATGTCGTTACCCTCCTTCGAAAGGGCCGTCCCTGGCAAGTGTCGACGTTTGGTCTGCCACGGGCCCACGAAACCCGCAACCGCAGACGCCACTACAGGTGCTGCAGCGTCTCCGCGTAGACGGCCAGGTCGCCGTCGCTGAACAGGACGAAGCGAACGAGGTCGAGCGGGGGTTGCCCCACGTCCAGAACGTCCACCACCGTGCGCAGTGCGATGCCGGCCGCCTCGCGAATGGGGAAGCGATACGCCCCGGTCGAGATCGAGGGGAATGCCACCGAGCGGAGCGCGCTCTCCATCGCGACCTCGAGCGATCGCCGATACGCCGACGCGAGCAGGGCCGGCTCGCCGTGGCGGCCGTCGCGATAGACCGGCCCCACGGCATGGATCACGTGACGCGCGCGCAGCCGGCCGCCGCCCGTGATCTTCGCGTCGCCCGTCGCGCAGCCGCCGAGGAGGCGGCATTCGGCCAGAATCTCGGGCCCACCGGCGCGATGGATCGCGCCGTCGACGCCACCGCCACCCAGCAGCGTCGTGTTCGCCGCGTTGACGATCGCATCGGTCGTCTCGAGCACGATGTCGCCACGCAGGAGCTCGATCGCCGCAGTGCCGAACGCGCGCCGCACGTCGGCTTCTTGTAGCGCGACTTGCGCAGCCTGCCCACGGGCGCTACACACGCCCTGGACGGTCGGACGGACGGGAGGACGGCATGTGGAACGCGGTGGTGGAAGAGCCTCAAGCCGTGGTCTTCGTCAGCGACCGCTCCGGCGCGGCCCTTCGTCGCCGTGAGCGGTGCTTGAAGCTGGCCGGCATCCCGCACTCGATCGAGGCCGAGCGGCGGCCGTCGGGAACCTACTACAAGCTGATCGTCCGTGAGCAGGACGCCGTCGCGGCCCACCTGGCGCTCCAGATGGGAGGCTGTGGTCGATCCCTGAAGCTCCAGGACACCACCCCCACTTTCGGGGCGACCATGAAGGAGCTCGCGCGCACGGTCTGGGACGAGATCGCGCTCCTCGCCGGCAAGGTGCTCGACCTCGTCTGGTCGGTCGCGCCCAAGCTGCTCACCGGGCCCGGCTCGTCGTCGGACCGCGCCGCCGAGTCCTGAGGCCTCCCGTTCGGGGTTGACCCGGCGGAGGAACGTGCGCAGGTTCGGGGCCCTATGGTCGACGCCAACCGGATGACGACGAAGCTGCAGGAAGGCCTGCAGCAGGCGAGCACGATCGCCACACGGCGGAATCATCAAGGCATCGACGTCGAGCACCTGTTGGTCGCGCTGCTCGATCAGGAGGGCGGCCTCGTCGGGAACATCGCGGAGCTCGCCGGGGTAGCCCCCCGCGCGCTGCGCGACGCCCTCGAGCAGCAGCTCGACCGCCGCCCGCAGGTGAAGGGGCCCGCCGCCGGCCCCAGCCAGGCCTACCTCACCCAGCGCCTCGCCCAGGTCCTCGCCAAGGCCGAGGACGAGATGGGCAAGCTGAAGGACGAGTACCTGAGCGTCGAGCACGTGCTCCTGGCGGCGATCGCCGACGGGGTGCCCGCGCTCCGCGACGTCGGCCTCACGCGCGACAAGGTCATGGGGGCCCTCCAGAAGGTCCGGGGCAACCAGCGCATCACGTCGCCCGATCCCGAAGCGACCTACGAGGCCCTCGAGAAGTACGGGCGGGACCTCACGCAGCTCGCCAAGCAGGGCAAGCTCGACCCGGTCATCGGCCGCGACGAGGAGATCCGTCGCGTCGTCCAGGTGCTCTCGCGCCGCACCAAGAACAACCCGGTGCTGATCGGCGAGCCCGGCGTCGGCAAGACGGCGATCGTCGAGGGCCTCGCGCAGCGCATCGTGAAGGGCGACGTGCCCGAGAGCCTGCGCAACAAGCGCCTCATCACGCTCGACCTGGGAGCACTGGTCGCCGGCGCGAAGTTCCGCGGCGAGTTCGAGGAGCGTCTGAAGGCCGTCCTGAAGGAGGTCCAGAGCTCGGCGGGCGAGATCATCCTGTTCATCGACGAGCTGCACACCGTCGTGGGCGCGGGCGCCGCCGAGGGCGCCATGGACGCCTCGAACCTGCTCAAGCCCATGCTCGCGCGCGGCGAGCTGCACTGCATCGGCGCGACCACCCTCAACGAGTACCGCAAGCACATCGAGAAGGACGCTGCGCTCGAGCGCCGCTTCCAGCCGGTGCTGGTCCCGCAGCCGTCGGTCGAGGACACCATCTCGATCCTGCGCGGCCTCCGGGAGCGCTACGAGGTGCACCACGGCGTGCGTATCAAGGACAGCGCGCTGGTCGCAGCGGCCACGCTCTCCGATCGCTACATCTCCGATCGCTTCCTCCCCGACAAGGCGATCGACCTGGTCGACGAGGCGGCGGCGCGCCTGCGCACGGAGATCGACTCGAAGCCCGAGGAGCTCGACGAGGTCGACCGCAAGGTGCTCCAGCTCGAGATCGAGCGCGAAGCATTGAAGAAGGAGACCGACGCGGCCTCGAAGGATCGCCTCGCGAAGCTCGAGGAGGAGCTGCGCGAGCTGCAGGCCAGCGCCGAGACGCTGCGCGCCCAGTGGGAGGCCGAGAAGGGCGGCATCGGCAAGCTCCGCGAGATCAAGCAGAAGATCGAGGAGACCCGCGTCGCCATCGAGCAGGCCGAGCGCCAGTACGACCTCAACAAGGTCGCGGAGCTGAAGTACGGCACCCTCGCCGGCCTCGAGCGCCAGCTCGCCGCCGAGGAGACGCATCTCCACGATCAGCAGGGCGGCAAGCACCTTCTCAAGGAAGAGGTCGACGAGGAGGACATCGCCGAGGTCGTCGCGCGCTGGACCGGCATCCCCGTCTCGAAGCTCGTCGAGGGCGAGCGCGAGAAGCTCGTGCGTCTCGAAGAGCACCTCCATCAGCGCGTCATCGGCCAGGACGAGGCCGTGACCGCGGTCGCGAACGCGGTCATCCGCGCCCGCGCCGGCATCAAGGACCCGAACCGTCCGATCGGCTCGTTCATCTTCCTGGGGCCCACCGGCGTCGGGAAGACGGAGCTCGCGCGCGCGCTCGCCGAGTTCCTGTTCGACAGCGAGCAGGCGATGGTCCGGATCGACATGTCCGAATACATGGAGAAGCACACCGTCGCGCGCCTGATCGGTGCGCCGCCCGGCTACGTCGGGTACGACGAGGGCGGACAGCTCACCGAAGCCGTGCGCCGCCGGCCCTACTGCGTGCTCCTGTTCGACGAGATCGAGAAGGCACACCCCGACGTCTTCAACGTCCTGCTCCAGCTCCTCGACGACGGGCGGCTCACCGACGGCCAGGGTCGGACCGTCAACTTCAAGAACACCGTCGTCATCATGACGTCCAACCTCGGCAGCCAGGCCATCACCGCCGCGCGCGGCTCCTACGACGTGATCCGCGACGAGGTGCTGCAGGCGCTCCGTGGCCATTTCCGGCCGGAGTTCCTGAACCGCGTCGACGACATCGTGGTCTTCCACGCGCTCGACCGCGAGCACCTGCGGTCGATCGTCGACATCCAGCTCGCCCGCCTCGGCAAGCGGCTCGCCGACCGGGGCTTGACGCTCGAGGTCAGCCAGGCCGCCAAGGACCTCCTCGGCAATCGCGGCTACGATCCGGTGTACGGCGCGCGCCCGCTCAAGCGTGTGATCCAGACCGACATCGAGACGCCGCTCGCCCAGCGCATCGTCGGCGGCGAGATCCGCGACGGCATGCGGGTGGAGATCGACGTCGGACCGGGTGGCGAGCTCACGTTCACGCCGGTCGTCGAGGCCGAGGTCGTCAGCCAGGACGACGGGCGCCGGCGCCGAGCCGGCTGAGCGCAGCCCCCGCCGCGCGTCGAAGGGCCTCGTCGGTCGAGGTCGCCGCCTCTTCCAGCGTGCCCCGGATCGCCGGAGAGTCGACGCCGAAGCGGCCGAGGGTCGCCGCCGCTGCGCGCGAGACGCCGGGATCGGCGTCGCCGACGAGCCTGGCGATCCGCTCGGCGACCGCCGCGTCGCCGGGGGCGAGGATCGTCGCGGCGGACATGGCAGCCAGTCGGACGGCGGCGTCGCCGTCGTCGAGGGCGGCGGATGCGATTGCGCGGCTCGCTTCGTCGCGCGCCCCCGCGTCGCGCAGACAGTAGAGCGCCATCTTGCGCTGGAGCGCCGACGATGACGTCGCCAGGCTGCGGACACGGTCCAGAACCTGCGGGGCCGAACCGGCGATGCGGGTGACGATCGTCGCCGACGCCCAGCGCAGGTCCCCGTCGTCGGCTCCGAGCGCCTCGAGGAGCACCGGGACGATGTCGAGCGGCGCGCGCTCGGCGAGCGAGAGCGCGTACGCGGCGCCCCATCGAAGCCGGGGCGCCGGCGCCTCGAGCAGGCTTGCCAGGCGATCTCTGAGATCCGGGTGGCTCTGCATCTCCGCGGCGAGCGCCTCGGCCGCCGGACGCTGCACGGCCTTGCGCGCATCGCCGAGGCCGGCGAGGAGGTCGTCGACCGAGCTCATGCCGCCGTGTCGCACGCCTGCATCACGACGTCCGCGATGACGTCGAGAGGCTTCACCCCGAGCAAGAAGTCCGTGGGCCCGGCGAGCGCCTCGTTCACACGATGCAGGATCGTCGAGCGATCGGGAACGACGTCGCGTAGGCTCCTCTCCATCCGGGCGATCGTCGCTGCGCTGGCGATGAAATCCCCGGTGAGGCGCAGGTCGGCGATCCGTCCGCCGCCGAGCGCGACGCGCGCCTGCAAGCTCCCGAGCGCCGTACGCGCCGCCCCATAGCGGTCGAGATGGGGCGCGAGACGCCCGGCCAGCAGCCACTCGTCGTCGGGGTCGACGGGCGGCAGGGGCTCTTCCGCGGGCACGCACGCGACGCCGAGGCGAGCGACGAATCCGGCGGCGACGGCGTCGGCAAACGTGTCGAGCGTGGCCCGCAGTCCAGTCTCCTCGGCGATCGACGTCGCGTGGCCCGGCAGCACCACGTCCGCTGGCACGACGCCGGTGGGATCGGCGCGGTCGAGAAACGACGTCACCTCCGCGAAGCTGCGGTTGGCCGCAACGGCCATCTCGACCAGCGCTCGGCCACTCGGCTCGATCTCGAGCGTGAGCGCACCGATGATCTTCCGCCCGGCCGTCACGAGGTCGCGCCCGGGGTAGTAGGCGGACACGCCGAGCGTCTCGAGCGCGGCGAGGACGCCACGTACCGCGCGGTTCAACACCTGTTCCGGCTGGAGCCGCACCACGCCCCCGGTCGCGAGCGTCGACACATCGGGCAACGCCAGCGTCACGCCGAAGTAACCTTCGCCCAGCGGGACCGGGCGTCCGCCCCCGAAACGTCGGTGCAGGCGGACCTCAGCGCCCTCCGGAACGTCCGGAACGGCGTGGAAACGCCCCAGCCCGAGCACATCGCCCAGGCATTCGTACACACACAGCAGGCTCGCCTCGGCGGTCGCTTCCGCGATCATGAGAAGCCGCCGGTCCCTGGCAGCGATCGTGGCCGGATCCGCCTTCGGCACCCGATATGCAACCAACACCGACACCCGACGTCCTCGATACTTTTCTACGGTTGCCCGCGGGCGACCTCAACCAGCGCCGACATCACCTACCGTCTTTTTGGGATCGTTCCCCCCGCCATTCGGCGATTGTAGCAGCGCTTGCTTTGGAGTCAGCTACGAAGCCCGGGATTCGATGCTAACCAGGAGATCAGACAGCGGCGTCTGGGTATCCCTGGACGACGCCATGTTCGCGCTGGATCACGACGGTCGGCCGGCCGTCGGCGAGCGGCGTCTCATGGTCGCCGTCATCGCCCACGCGCTGCGGAGCCTCTTCCGGGACGCGGCCCAACCGGGACGCGGCGCCGCCCGTCGCCTGCGCCAGGATCTCCAGTGGCTGACGAGCCCAAATCGGAATGATCCCTTCGCGTTCGAGCGCATCTGCGAGGCCGTCGGGCTCGACCCGACTCGCATCCGCGACCGCATCCTGCAGGAGCTCGGCATGCGGACGGCCGTCGATGCGAGGACGCGGCTCGAGCTGCGCAGCAGCGCCTTCCCTTCTCGACCCGCGGCCGCCGTCGGCTGAGCGCGCTCGCATCACGCCCCCGGGCGATCGTGACGAGCGTCGACCAGCCGACGGCCCACCCGCCCCATCGCCTTGACGGCCTGGACGCGGGAGAGTCCACGCCGCATGAGGAACGCACCGAGGCGATTCGCGCGCCCCGGAATCACCCAGGGCCCATGGCCGAGCGCGACGAGCGCTTCCTCCACCACCGCCGATGGCTCCATCTCCGGCGGCGACCATCGGCTCGCGGTCGAAGGTCGCGCGGACAGGTATCCCGGCGTCCGCGTCGCGCCCGGACAGACCGCGAGCACGTCGACGCCGTACGCGCGGCACTCTTCCCACAGTCCCTCCGCCAGCACGAGGCTGTAGGCCTTCGTCGCGGCATAGTGGGCGAGGAACGGACCGCCCTGGAAGCCCGACAGCGACGACATGAGGATGATCCCTCCACGCCGTCGCGTCCGCATCGCCTCGCCGTAGCGCCGCACGAGCAACGCCGGCGCGAGGCAATTGGTCATGACGATCCGTCGATGATCGTCGGCGGGAACGTCCAGGTACTCGTCCGTCGCGCTCTGCGCGGCGTTGCACACGAGCAGTCCGATCTCCTTCCCGTCGGCGACCGCGGCGATGCGCTCGACGACGTCGGCGACGCCGAGGTCGGCGATGATCGTTTCGACCGCCACGCCATGCGCCTGGCGGAGGCGCGTCGCCACCGATCCGAGGGGCTCCGGGGAACGATCCACCAGCAGCAGGTGAAGACCTCGGCGGGCGAGCGCCGCCGCGTATGCGGCGCCGATACCCTCGCCCGCTCCGGCTACGAGCGTCCATGCTCCGTAGCGGACACGGAATCGTTCGTCTTTCGACATGGACGCACCAAAGCATGCGCCTGCCGACGTCGCGACTCCCAAGCATCTGCGTTGGACAGCGCGTGTTTCGACGTCGTCGAGACAGAATTCCGCTTGACCGGTCGGCGTCCCCCCTTGGTAGGGTACAGGCGGAGTGCCTCCGTAGAGGGCCATCTTTCCGTTACGTTGGAGAGCTAACAATGCGATACGTCCTCATCATCTCGCTCACGATCCTGTCGGTCGCCTACGTGCCACGTGCTGCGGCGCAGGTCGCGTCGCTGTCGGCCACGACGGTCAGCTTCCGCAGTCAGGCGGTGTTCACGACCGGGACACCCGTCAACGTCACGCTCCGGAATACCGGAGCGGCGCCGCTCGTGATCTCCAGCATCGCGACCACCGGCGACTTCGGCCAGACCAACAACTGCCCCACACAGCTGATCCCGAATGCACGATGCACCGTCGCCGTGTCCTTCACGCCCCAGGTGCTCGGGCTCCGCACCGGCACCCTCACGTTCACCGACAGCGCGGCACCCGGGACGCAGATCGTGACGCTCCAGGGGACCGGCATCGCCCCCGTCACGTTCAGTCCGACGAGCCTCAGCCTGGGGACGGTCGTGGTGGGCGTACAGAGCGCCCCTCGCACGACGACGCTCAGCAACAACCTGCCGACGCCGCTCACCATCGGCTCGATCGTCACGAGCGGCGACTTCGCCGTGCAGAGCACCACCTGTGGTGCCCAGGTCGCCTCGCGCGGGACGTGCACGATCTCGGTCACGTTCACGCCGACGGCGACGGGCAGCCGCACGGGCCAGATCATCGTCAGCGACAATGCGACACCGAGCCCGCAGACGGTGAACCTCGCCGGCACGGGCAGCGCGGTCCGCCTCACCTCGATCGCGATCAGCCCCGCTTCCCCGACCGTCCCGAAGACCACGACACGGCAGCTCCAGGCGATCGGCAGTTACAACAACAACACGACCCAGGACCTGACCAGTCTCGTCAGCTGGACATCGTCGGCCCCGTCGATCGCCACGATCGGCAACACATCAGCCAACAAGGGCTTCGTGACGGCCCTCCAGGTCGGCACGTCGACGATCACGGCGCGTCTGTCCCCGATCACCAGCACGACGACCCTGACCGTCGGCCCGGCGCCGCTGACCTCGATCGTCGTCGCCCCGGCGACGGCGTCGGTCGCGGCCGGCGTGGCACAACAGTTCACCGCTACCGGCCACTACGCGGACGGCACGGTGCAGGACGTCACCGCCACGGCTGCGTGGGCATCGTCGAACCAGACCGTGGCCTCCGTGAGCGTAACCGGCCTGGCGGCCACCGCGACGGAGGGTACGGCCAACATCACGGCCTCGATCGGGCCCGTCAGCGGCTCGGGACAGCTCACCGTGAGCGAGGCGGCCCTGACGTCGCTCTCGGTCGCCCCGGAGATCGTCTGGGTGGGCGTGGGCAGCAACCGCCAGTACACGGCGACGGGCACGTTCACCGACGGCAGCAGCCGCAACGTGACCACGTCCGTCATCTGGTCGACCAGCGACGCCGCCCTCGCGACCGTCGACGGCTTCGGCCTCGCGACCTCGACGGGCGACGGCGTAGCGACCATCATCGCCACGGCCGGCACGGTCAACGGCTCCGCCACCATGGTCGGCATCGCCGGCGGCTTCGTCGACTGTGACGCGCGGGTGCGTGACATGAAAGCCCTGGTCGTGACGAACGGCCGCACCGAGGCCGACTTCCCGGCCATCACGCAGGCGCTCGAGTATCTGGGCACGCCGTACGACGTATTCGACTTCAGCCTGCCCGGCGCCGAGATCACGCCGGAGCAGCTTTCGAACGGCTGCCACGGCAACTACCAGGGCGTCTTCTTCACGATCGCCGGCTGGCGCTATCTCATCAACGGCGTTTGGAACCTCGATGCCTACGAGCACGACTTCCAGGTGCGTCACGTGAACTGGTTCAGCTTCCCGGATCCGAACTTCGGCCTGAACTACCTCTCGGGCCTCGGCTTCAGCCCGACGCCCTACCTGGCGCACTACACGCCCGACGCGGCCACGATCTTCCCGTACGCCAACACGGCGAATCCGATCGGCATCACGTTCGCGCAGATCTACCTCGCGAGCGCGGTCCCCGGCGCGACGCCGCTCCTCACCGACGATGGGGGCAACGTGCTCGCGGCCCTCTATAGCCCGCCCTGGGGCTCCTATCAGCACCTGACGCTCACCTTCGACAGCAATCAGTACCTGCCGCACAACCTGGTCCTCGCCTACGGTCTCGTGAACTGGGCGATGGACGGCGTCTACCTGGGTGAGCGCCACGTCTATCTCACGCCGCAGATCGACGACGTCTTCATCGAGGACGAGGAGTGGGTGCCGGGCACGCCGTGTGGCACCAACGTCGACGCGACCGGGCAGACCTTCCGGATCGACGCGGCCGACTGGCAGAACGTCATCGATTGGCAGACCGCGCGGCAGGCCGAGCCGACCACCGCCGACTTCGTCCTCCACATGGCGTTCAACGGCGAGGGGACGACCGGCATCTATGACCCCGACGACCTGACGCCGTACGTGCAGACGCACCAGGCGATGTTCCCCTGGATCAACCACACCTTCAGCCACACGAACCTGGACGCGGTGAGCTACCCGACCGCGCTCAGCCAGATCCAGCAGAACAACACCGTCGCGACGGCCCTCGGCCTCACGCGCTACAGCATCGTGAACATGGTGACGCCCGACATCTCGGGCCTCACGAACCCGAGCTTCCTCCAGGCGGCCGTCGACAGCGGCATCCGCTATCTCGTCACCAACACCTCGCTGCCGGGCTACGACAACCCGACGCCGAACACGGGCATCGTGAACCCGATCCAGCCCTCGATCCTCATGATCCCGCGCCACCCGAACAACCTCTTCTTCAACGTGGCGACGCCGGAGGACTGGGTCGCGGAGTACAATTGCATCTACCCGCAGCTCGGCTACGGCTACGCGCAGATCATCGACAACATCAGCGACTCGTTCATCGTCAACATGCTGAAGGGGAACATGGATCCCGAGATGTTCCACCAGCCGAACCTGAACGCGTACGACGGCACGCACACCCTGCTGACCGACCTCCTCGACGCCACCTTCGCCAAGTACAACGGCATGATGACGCTGCCGATTCTGTCGCCGACGCAGGACGCGATCGGCGCCGCGATGGCCGCCCGCGCGCAGTACGACGCCGCCGGCGTCACCGCGACGCTCATCCCGCATCAGCGGATCAGCATCACCGCCCAGCACGCAGCCACCGTGCCCGTGACGGGGCTGCCGACCGCGGCGGCGGAGACGTACGGCGGCCAGCCGATCTCGCACGTGAGCGTCGGCGCCGGCCAGACGGTCACGCTCCCGCTGCCGTAGCGATCGCCTCGCCGCCGCGACCCGTCTCCCTTCGGTGTCGCGGCGGCGAAGCGGTCGTGACGCTTGCTGCATGGGTAGCGCCACCCGGGAGGGTGAACGCCCTCGCCGCCATGCCGTCAGTGATTGTGCGTGAGTTCCGGGGTGAGGTTCACGAACGGGACGGTACCGCTTCCCGAGAACTGCGGCAGGATGCCGTTCCAGCGGTCGATTGCCTTCGACTGGACGAGGAGCGGGTTCAAGGTCTCTTGAAGGAGCCGGTTCGCCTCGGCTTGCGCCTTGGCCTTGACGAGCGTCGCCTGCGCATCGCCTTCGGCCTCGGCGACTTTCGCCTTTGCGAGCGTCTGCTGGCGCTGCAGCTCGTACTCCGCCTGCTGGGCTTGCTGCTGCGCGGCCATCTTCTGCTGCATCTGCGCCTCGATCGCCTGCGGCAGGTGGCTCGCGCCGAGGTTCACCTTGTCGACGACGAAGCCCATCTTCTCCATCTGCGTCCCGAGCTGGTCCTGGATCGCGTCCTGAAGCGCCGTGCGCTGGTTGGAGATGAGGTCCGTGAGGGCCATCTGTCCCGCCACGTTCTGCGAGACGGTGATGATGGTGCGCCGGACGAAGGTGGCTTCGATGTCCTCGATGTCGGCGCCGCGGAAGGAGCGGAACACGTTCGCCGCCTTGTCCTCGCTGGTGTTGTAGGTGACCGAGATGTCCTGGCGGATGTGCTGTCCCTCGCGGGTCGGCAGGTCGATCGAGTCATCGCCCTGTGCCGATCCCTCCCCGGCGCGGGCGACCATCGAGTAGGTGCGCAGCGCGATCGGATAGGATTGCACCTGGGTGATCCATGGAATCCGCCAGACGACGCCCTGCCCCGCGGCCCGCAGGCTTCCCGACCAGCGGTTGAAGACGACCCCGACGTTGCCGGGTTTGATCACGGCGAAGGAGCTGTACACCGCGGCGAGCACGAGGGCCACGATCGCAACCGAGACCAGACTGCTCGCCGCACGCGCCTGCGCGCGGAGGTCGAAGCCCGTGTCACCGCTCGTCGCCATTGGTCTTCCTCGTAGGCGGCGTGAAGACGCCGTCGCTGTTGCGGATGAGCGGGACGACCCGTCCCGTCCCGCGCCCCCGCCGCCGCAGCATCCACCGTTCGAGCGCGCGACGCAGCGGCGCCAGCGCGGCATAGCATGCGCCGCCGATCACCAACAGGACTGCGAGCTCGGCCGCGCCCATGGGGAGATTGTCACGAGCATCGGAAGGGGGGTCAAGCCGCAGGTCGTCGCGTGCCTGCTCCCCGAGCCTCGGCGGTGGCCGACCCACCGCCTCACGTCGCCGGCGTTTCGGGCTCTCCGTAACGCTTGCGGAGCTCCACCTTCGCCCCGACCCTCGGGGGACGCGGTCTATCGAGCCCCCCGATCGAGCGCGAGGTTCAACAGCAGGACGTTGACGCCCGGCTCGCCGAGCATGCCCAGCGCGGGCCTGTCGGTGTGCTCACTGATCAGCCTGCGGATCGCGTCGTCGCTCAGGCCCCGCGCCCGGGCGACGCGCGTCGCTTGGAGACGCGCATTTTCGGGGCTGATGTGGGGATCGAGTCCGGAGGCGGAACGTGTCACGGCGTCCGCCGGCACGACCGCGCCGTCCGCGAGCCCGTTCTCCGCCCGATACGCCGCGACGAGGTCCTTGATGCCGTCGAAATTCCCGCCCGGGTTCGGCGTCCCGTCCTCGTTCTTCGCGTCGTGGATGCCGTTGAGCAGCTTGTCGCTCAGTGGGCCGAGATTCGTCCCGCCCGAGCTGGCCGCATCGTATCCCCCGCCCGCTGCGGAAGGCCGCGGATGGAAGTACTGCGGCGCAGCGAAGCTCTGGCCGAGCAGAGCCGAGCCCACTGCCTTCTCGGGATCGGCCGTGAAGGCGCCGCTCTTCGTCACGAGCGAGCCATTCGCCTGGATCGGGAACAGGACCTCCGCGATTCCCCATACCAGGACCGGATACAGTCCGCAGCAGATCACGATGAAGACCACCGCGAATGCCGCAGCGGCGTGCAGATGCGCCAGGAAGGACCAGGGCTCGGCGGATTCCGCCGGGATAGCGACCGTCCTGGGCGCGCCCCCGAGTACAAATGGCGTTGGCTGCATCCGGTCCGATCCCTGCGCCCCCGCGATGCTCGGTACACGGATCACTGCGGAAGCCCTCGTCTCTTTGCTCATGTCGTGTCGTCCTCGAGTCATGGTTGAAGGCGCTCCGATCCTCACGCCAGATGAAGAAGGTTGTGAACGACGAGATCGATGGCCTTGATCCCGATGAAGGGCACGACCAAGCCGCCGAGCCCATAGATGAGCAGATTCTGTCGCAGTACGACCGCGGCGGGCAGCGGGCGAAACTTCACACCACGCAGTGCGAGCGGAACGAGGGCGATGATGATGACCGCATTGAAGATGACCGCCGACAGGATGGCGCTCGCCGACGTTCCTAGGCGCATGACGTTCAGCGGTGCGACCTGGGGGAAGGCCGCGACCAGGACGGCGGGGATGATGGCGAAGTACTTGGCGACGTCGTTCGCGACGGAAAAGGTCGTCAGCGCGCCGCGGGTCATGAGCATCTGCTTGCCGATCTCGACGACCTCGATGAGCTTGGTCGGATTGGAATCGAGGTCGACCATGTTGCCGGCTTCCTTCGCGGCCTGCGTCCCGGTGTTCATCGCCACGCCGACGTCGGCCTGAGCCAGCGCCGGCGCATCGTTCGTTCCGTCGCCCGTCATCGCGACCAGGTGTCCGTCGGCTTGCTCCTTGCGAATCAAGGCGAGCTTGTCCTCCGGCGTGGCTTGCGCGAGGAAGCCGTCGACGCCCGCCTCGGCGGCGATGGCCGCCGCGGTGAGGGGGTTGTCGCCCGTGATCATGATCGTGCGGATGCCCATCTCGCGGAAGTGGGTAAAGCGCTCGGGCAGGCCGCCTTTGACGATGTCCTTCAAGTGAACGATGCCGAAGACGTGCGGCGCCTCGGCCACCACGAGCGGCGTGCCACCGTCGCGGCTGATCCGGTCGACGATTTCCCTCACCTCGGGTGCGTACGGTTTGCCCAGCCACTGCTCCACGCTGTCGGCCGCGCCCTTGCGCACGCTGCGCCCGTCGATGTCGATCCCGCTCATGCGCGTCTGCGCGGTGAACGGAACGAAGGTCGCGTATGGGATCTCGTGCAGCTCGCGCCCACGCATGTTGTACCGCTCCTTGGCGAGCACGACGATGCTACGACCTTCCGGCGTCTCGTCGGCCAAGCTGCAGAGTTGCGCGGCCTCGGCCAGCTCACGGTCGCCCGTGCCCGGCGCCGTGATGAATTCCACTGCCCGGCGATTGCCGAGCGTGATCGTCCCGGTCTTGTCGAGGAGCAGGACGTCGACGTCTCCCGCGGCTTCGACCGCGCGCCCGCTCATTGCGAGCACGTTTTTCTGAACCATGCGATCGATTCCGGCGATGCCGATCGCGCTCAGCAGACCGCCGATCGTCGTCGGGATCAAGCAGACCAGGAGGGCGATGAGCACGGCGACGGTCACGGCCAGATTGATGGTCTCGCCCGCGAAGGTCGAGGTGAAGATCGCGAAGGGCTTGAAGGTCATGCACACGATCAGGAATATGATCGTCAGCGTCGAGAGCAGGATCGACAGGGCGATTTCGTTCGGGGTCCGCTGACGCTTCGCCCCCTCGATGAGCCCGATCATCCGGTCCATGAAGCTCTCGCCGGGGTTTGCCGTCACGCGGACCGTGAGCTCGTCGGAGAGCACCGTCGTGCCGCCGGTGACGGCCGATCGGTCCCCGCCCGATTCCCGTATGACGGGAGCCGATTCGCCGGTGATGGCCGACTCGTCGACCGTGGCGGCGCCCTCGACGACCTCGCCGTCTGCCGGGATCGTCTCGTGCGCCGACACGATGAAGACGTCGCCCTTGCGCAGGCTTTCGGCCGGGACGGTCGTGATCGTTCCGTCGGGGCCGCGCTTCTTCCCCGTCGTCGTGTGCCGACTCTTCCGCAGCGTGTCCGCCTGGGCCTTGCCTCGCCCCTCGGCCATCGCTTCGGCGAAGTTCGCGAACAGGACGGTGAACCAGAGCCAGAGACTGATCTGAAGCACGAACGGCAACGCTCCCCCGCCGCGATTGAAGATCAGCTCCAGCGTGGTGACCGCCGCGCCCACCTCGGTGACGAACAGGACCGGGTTCTTCCACAGGTGGACCGGGTTCAGCTTCTTGAAGCTTGCCGCGATGGCCGGGCCGACGATCTCGGGATCGAAGAGGGGCCGTGCCTGTGCGTGCGTCATTCTTGCTCCTCGCTTCTCGCTCGACACCGCATCAGAACGTCGTCGAGCCGCCATGCATCAGGAAATGTTCCACGATGGGCGACAGCGCCAGCACGGGGAAGAACGTCAGCGCACCGATGATCAAGATCGTGCTCACGAGCAGCACGACGAACGTTCCGCCGCTGACCGGAAAACTCCCTGCGCTCTGCGCGACCGCCTGCTTCTGCACGAGCGTGCCGGCCAGCGCCAGCACGGGGACGATCATGAAGTAGCGCCCGACGAGGATGACGACGCCGCCGAGCGTGTTGTACCAGGGCGTGTTCGTCGTGAGGCCCGCGAACGCGGATCCATTGTTGCCGCTCGCGGAGCTGAAGTAGTAGAGAATCTCGGCGAGCCCGTGGGGCCCGTTGTTGTTGAGGCCGGCCGTGCCCCAATCGCTCACCGACGCCCACGCGGTCGGCACCAGGACGGCGAAGCACGTAACGAGCACGAAGAGCGAAGCGAGCTTGACGTCGCGCGTTTCGATCTTCTTGCCGAGGTATTCCGGCGTACGGCCGATCATGAGACCGGCGATGAAGATCGCGACGAAGACGAATACCAGCATCCCATAGAGCCCCGAGCCGACGCCGCCGAAGATGACTTCGCCCAGCTGCATGTTGATGAGGGGGACCAGCCCGCCCAGGGGCGTGAAGCTGTCGTGCATGCTGTTGACCGCCCCGCAGGTGGTGGCGGTGGTCATCGCGGCCCACGCCGCGGAGTTGAACACGCCGAAGCGGACCTCCTTGCCCTCCATGTTGCCGGGGGCCGAGGCCACACCGGCCGCGTGCACGAGCGGGTTGCCGGCACTCTCCGCGTACCAGCAGAACAGGATGCCGCCCAGCATGACGACGAACATCGCCGTCCAGATCGCCCAGCCGTGCCTCTGGTTCCGCACCATCCGGCCCAGGTAGTACGTGAGCGCACTCGCGATCAGGCCGAAGATCACCATCTGCAGGTAGTTGCCAAAGCCGGTCGCGTTCTCGAACGGATGTGCGGAGTTCGCATTCATGTACCCGCCGCCGTTCGTGCCGATCATCTTGATGGACACCATCGAGGCGATCGGCCCCTGCGCAATCGTCTGCTGAGCGGGCTCGGCCGGGCTCGCCGCCACCGACTGGTCCACCGTCGTCACGACGCTGTACGGCCGGAAGTTCTGGGGATCTCCATTCCAGACGAGGAACACCGCGTACGCGAGCGCCATTGGCAGCAGCAGATACAGGCAGAGCCGGGTCATGTCCCGCCAGAAGTTTCCGATCGTCCGGCCCTGGCTGACGGCGATGCCACGCACCAATGCCGCCGCGATCGCGATTCCCGCCGCCGCCGAAAAGAAATGGTGCATCACCAGCGCGACCATCTGCGAGAAGTAGCTCATGGTCGACTCACCGCCGTAGCTCTGCCAGTTCGTGTTGGTCACGAAGCTCACGGCCGTGTTGAAGGCGAGGTGGGGGCTGACGGCGGGGAGATTCTGCGGATTCAGCGGCAGCTTGTCCTGAAGGCGAAGCAGGGCATAGGTCAGCAGCGTGGTCAGGGCGCTGAACACCAGGACTGAGATCGTGTACTGGAGCCAAGTCTGTCCTCGGTCCGGACGGACGCGGAGGATGCGGTACACGAGCCGTTCGAGGGGTCCCAGCACCGGATCGAGGAACGTTCCGCCTTCCCGCTCCGGGTCGAGGACCTGGATGAGGTACACCCCCAGGGGCTTGGTGAGTAGGGTGAATGCGCCGAGGATCAGGGCGAGCTGAATCCAACCAGAGGCCGTCATCTACCTCGTTCCTCCGTGGTCGATGTCCCGCGTTCGCATCAGAAGTCCTCCGGACGAACGAGGGTCCAGAACAGATACATGATCAACACTACGCCGAGCATGCCGACGAGCGCGTTCTCCATTGCTACAACCTCCCGCACGCGTAGGCGTATGCCGCGCTCAGTGCGAAGAACCCGAGGATCACCAAGGCATATGTCGCGTCGATCATAGTTCGTCTCCTGTGTCGCGGCGTCGAACGTCCGCGACGCTCTCTCGCTCCCGAGCAACAGCGGTGCCGTGTTGGGAAATCCCGGTCGTCCGTAGTGCGCACGTCGCACGAAGGGCTCGACGTATTGCAGGACGAAACGGCCGCGTGCAGGATGCAATCAGGCGCTGGCGTGGGGTGCCCTACGCCGCCTCGATGCTCCTCCTCGAGACCGCGTGCCATGTGATGCCGATGCCGCATGCGGGAGAACCTCCGCATGAACCGTGCCGCGCCGGTTGTCGCGATGCGCTCGGCGACAATGCGACGCGAAGACAATCGCTTGTGCTGCGCGCGGCCGCCAGGCGGACTCGGCCCGCTACCTCCTCGTGCTCACACTCCGGGCACCCGTCGCTCACGCCGCACCCAGCGACGGACAGCATGCGAGCTGATAGCCATCCCTACTCACGCGCACGAGCGTGAGCGTTCCAACGTCGGCGGCGTTCACCGCCGCCGCCGCGTGCGGGGCCGCGCCGCGACCACGATGGCACGTCGCGACCTTCCGCAATTCCGCACGCGCGGGCGACCGCGCGTCGCATGCGCCGGGCGAGCGCGCGAATCCTGACGCCGACGCGTCGTCGAAGGTTCTCGCGCCGGCTCAGCGCGCGACGCGCTGCCGCTCTCGCCGCAGCCATCCGCGCGCACATCGCCTGAGGACGCCGCCCCCGGAGCGGATGCGCCGGAACGTGTCTGTCGCTCGAGGAGGGAAGACGGCCTGCCCGTCTTCGCTGCTGCCACCCCGTCCGGGGGCAGCGCGCGCTACGCGACGCGGCGCGTGGGCTGGACCGGCACCGACTCGATTGCGGTGCGGCCGTGCTCTCCGGTGCGAATGCGCACGGCATCCTCGACGGGCAGAACGAAGATCTTCCCGTCACCGATGCTGTCCGTCCGTGCCGCCGTCTCGATCACCTCGACGACCGCGTCGACGAGATCGTCGGAGACGAAGACTTCGAGCTTGATCTTCGGAACGAAGTCGGCGACGTACTCCGTGCCGCGGTAGTAGCTGGTCCTACCCTGCTGCCGGCCGAACCCTCGGATCTCGAGCACGGTCATTCCCTGCACGCCGGCCTCGATCAGGCTGTCCCTCACGTCGTCGAGCTTGTGCGGCTTGATCATCGCCTCGATCTTCTTCATCGGAACCTCCAGGCCTCTCGCACGTCTTGGCGATCGTGTTGGAGAGGGCCGCTGTGTCTTGGCAACTGCCCCCATCAGCATTTCGTGTGCCACGGCGTCGTGGCCCGGACACGTCGGCCGTTCCGGGAGCGGCGTCGCCACGCAATGCAATCTGGAAGAGCTGGACTGCGCATCGCGATGCGGCGATCCGACGTCGAGGCGCTACGCTTGCCCGCGCGGAACCGCGGTACTCCCTGCCGGAACCTTCGCCACCGCGCGGGGCGGAGCAGCCGAAGGTGAGGCGGGCGAGTGCCCCTTCACGGGGGTCAGCGCGACGACCGCCTCCGCGGAGAATACGCGATAGTGGCCGTCTCCCAGGCGTAGACGCCACGCCCCGGGATGTCCGGTCGCCCGGTGAACCGTTCCACGCAGCACGACCACGAGCTCTACGACGGCCCCGCTTTCGGCGGCAGCCATCAGGGGCGCATCGGCGCTTCGATCGTAGGTGACCACTTCGGGGTTCGAGGCTGTCGTCTCGGGACATACGGGAGATCGTCGCCGCTCGATGGCGGGAACTTCCGGGCGCGGAGCTCCATCCGTCGCCGCCAGGCCGTCGAGTAGACTGGGAGCCAGACGCATCGTCATCCACCGTCCGGGCGCATTCGGTGCCCCGTCACTCGAGCCCCCATCGCTTGCGCATGCGCCAGAGCGTCGACGGATCGATGCCGAGCCGTGCGGCCGCTTCTCCCAACGTG
>Ga0335084_10001120_pt1 | contig 24409 bp, 22 predicted proteins | sample Lox_Sample_44_FD_206721 | JGI IMG/M metagenome (GOLD analysis project Ga0335084, IMG submission 206721) | Soil microbial communities from Loxahatchee National Wildlife Refuge, Florida, United States - Lox_Sample_4.4 | ecosystem: Environmental > Terrestrial > Soil > Wetlands | place: USA...
TCCGCATATTTCATATTGCGACACAGCCCCTGAAAAGGGTCATCCGGCATTTTCACCGTTGTCTCACAGACACCTTATTCCCATTTTTCGGCACAGGGACTGTATTTTTTGATATTCAAGCCCCCCTTCATTCATTGCCCGAGTTCCAATTTCAGAGAAAGAAATGCTAACATATCCTTGAGCGTAATGACGCCAACCACCCGATTCCCTTCGACGACGATCAGGCGGCTCGACCCCGTTCGCGCCATCAGGGAGAGGGCCTTCATGGCATCGGCTTGAGGTTCGATCGTATTTTCCGGTGAGCACTGCGTCGCCAGGTCTCCCACCGTCTTGAGGTTCCACTCTTCCCGGGGAACTCCGTCCAGCTGCTTTGTCGTAACGCAACCGATCAGTTTGTCAGGACCCTCGGTCACGGGAAACATCTTGAAATGGTATTTATAGATATAATCTTCGACAAGCTGCCTGACGGAAGCCGACGGCGGCACCGTCAGCGGATCGCTCTTCATAAACCGACGGACCTGCTCTCCTTCCAATGCTTTTCGGACAAGGACTTGTTGATACGACATCCGGGCGGCCCCCTGCAGAAATACTCCGATCAAGAAGGACCAGATACCTCCGATCAGATTTCCGGTGAAGAAAAATTGAAACACGCCGAAGAACATGAGAAGGAGGGCAAACCCCGAGCCAATCTGCGAGGCGATGCGGGTTGCCCATCGAAGGTTCTTCTTGAAAGCCCACAAGGCTGCCCTAAGCATTCGGCCGCCGTCCAGGGGAAAAGCGGGCAAAAGATTGAAGGCGGCCAGAAGGCTATTGATATAGGCCAGGTACAGGACGACCCCATCGATCGGTAGGGGCCACCCGCCCCCACGGATGCCCAGAATATGGAATCCATAACAGGCAAGGGCGATGGCAATGCTGGAGAGAGGCCCCACCACCGCCACCAGAAATTCAGTTCTGGCGCTCGGGGGTTCTTCTCCCATTTCAGAGACGCCGCCAAAAATAAACAGGGTAATCCCCTTCATGGGAATCCCAAATTTCTTGGCAACGAGAGAGTGGAAGACCTCATGGAAGATAACGGAAAGAAAGAAACCGATCGCCCCCACCACCCCCATCCCCCAGTAGGTCTGTACCGAAAGGTTCTTATACCGGAATGGGAAAAAGCCTACGGCAAGAGACCAGGCAACCAAGACCGCAATAATGAGCCAACTTAGGTCGATCCGGACCTCGAAGCCGAAGAGTTTAAATAAGGTGATTCGTCTCCCAAACATGGTTTCCCTCCACAGCGATCCTTCACGGAAGGAACGGTTTCGCTGCCTCGAAAATAAACCCGTTCCCTTGCTAATTCTCCACTCTGTCCCTTGAGGCGTAAATAAGGAGAATGTCGTATTTTTTCTCTCTAAACCCTGTATTTTCGAGCGAACCCATCTACAGACTCGAATGGTTGTTTAAGAAAGGTATCGACAGCCCCTCGAAAATACACCGTTTATTCCAAAGAAATACAGGGTTTACCCCATTTATCCCCGCCGCTGCTGGCTGTAAGCTTTGGGTTGACGAGCGCCTGTTGATCAAAAAGAAGATCTTGAAAGAAAGGCTTGAAAAAGTCCTCCGGGAAAAAGATAATGGAAACTGGACCCTTCACCGGCACCGTGGAAGCCCACAGGTGCCCCATAGTTGGCTCACTTAGGAATTGAGGCAATGATGGAACCGATGCCAAACATCAATGTTCTTTCCCCATGGCAGCCGGGTGTTCTGGCACTGGGCATTTTCGCTGTGATGAGTCTGGTCTTGATCGTCGCCTTTCTTTTCCTTGCGAGCTGGCTCGGTGAAAAAAAACCGAACCTTGAAAAGTTAAGACCCTATGAATGTGGCATCATTCCAACGGGCACGGCTCGATTTCCCTATCCTGTGGCGTTTTATCTTACCGCCGCTTTTTTTCTCATCTTCGACGTTGAAGCCGCCTTCATTTTTTCATGGGCCATTGCCTTCGACCGCCTCGGATGGCCGGGTTGGCTGCAGATTTCCTTCTTCATCGCCATACTGATGATCAGTCTATTCTATCTCTGGAAAAAGGGAGGCCTGGAGTGGGACCCGACAGCCCGGAGAAGCCCAGTTTCCCCGGAAACATCATCCTTGCCAAGCTCGACGGGCTGATTAATTGGAGCCGTCAGTACAGCCTCTGGCCTCTTTTTTTTGGGACATCGTGCTGCTTCATCGAGATGGCGGCCGTTTTCACACCCCGTTTTGACCTGGCCCGATTCGGGGCCGAAGTCCTGCGCGGATCTCCCAGACAAGCCGACCTTTTGATCGTGGCAGGCACCGTTTTTAAGAAGGTCGCCCCTGTTATTTTAAGACTCTATGAACAGATGGCCGAGCCTAAATGGGTGATCTCGATGGGGTCATGCTGCAATTCCGGCGGGATGTACGACGTTTACAGCGTGGTTCAGGGCTTGAATCAAATTATCCCGGTAGACGTCCACGTGACAGGCTGCCCACCTCGGCCCGAGGCCCTTGAGCATGCGTTGACCATCTTGCAGAAGAAGATCCTTTCGGAGGAAAAGCCGGCCCGCTCGATTTTGCACCTGCAAGGTGGAACCCAGGGAACAACCAAACCCGTCCTGGTAGACGGGGAAAGCAAATCCAGGGATACACGGGGCCCTGGAATGGAAGGCATACCCATTCGCGGAACATCCGTGACACCGCCTCTATTCTGGGACAGTCGCTCCGACCTGATGTGGACGCCGCCTCCTCACCGGATCGAGTTGCGTGAAGGGGACAAATCTCTCGCTCAAGTATTGAAGGAAAAATTCGGTGATGCGATCCGACAGACGCCCGAGACTTCAGACATGCCGACTTATCATGTGGCGGAATTTCGTTTCAAAGAAGTCCTAAAGTTTTTAAAAACCGAAGCGTCCCCCAAATACCCGCGGCTCGATGATTTAACGGCCATTGATGAATCAGCACGACGCGATCGAAAGCCTATTCCCAATTACGACGGAACGGTGGCGAATGAGATCAGCCAAAACGGGGAGTCCCATCGTCCTGACAAAGGGATCTATCCGGATTACACCCTGGTTTATCATCTACTCTCTTTTGACCCTCCGGGTCGTCTCCGCTTGAAAGTCGGGTTGACGGGCAAAGATCCGGCGACCCGGACTATCACCGACCTGTGGCCTTCTGCAAGCTGGTACGAGCGAGAGACTTATGAGATGTTCGGAATTCGCTTCGAAGGTCATCCCGATCTCCGGCGACTGATCTTGCCCCATGATTGGGAAGGATATCCGCTGCGCAAGAGTTATCCCGGTCGCGCCACGGAGATGGCTCCCTACACGCGTGCCTCTGCGGTCGAGCATCAGCCCCTGGATGCAGGAGCCTTCGTCAAGCAAAGGGAAGGGGGCCAAGACCTCTTGGTGTTGAATATGGGCCCGCAGCACGTGGGCACCCATGGGGTGATGCGGTTCATTGTCGCCCTGGATGGAGAAAAGATAGCCGACATCAACCTCGATATCGGCTACCATCACCGAGGGGTTGAAAAGATCGGTGAACGCCAGTCATGGCATCAATTCATTCCCTATACGGACCGGGTGGATTACATGGGAGGGGTGGCCAACAATCTTTCCTATCTCCAATCCGTAGAAACCCTCGCCGGGATCGAGGTCCCGATGCGCGCTCAGTTCGTCCGCGTGATGCTCAGCGAATTTTTCCGGATCAATAACCACCTCGTCTGGTTCGGCACCTGCTGTCACGACGTCGGGGCCATGACCCCAACCTTCTATACCTTCCGTGAGAGAGAGCAGCTGATGGACATTGTAGAACTGATCACGGGTGGCCGCCTTCACCCGTCCTGGTTTCGGATCGGGGGGTTGGCCATGGATCTCCCCGAAGGATGGAAGGAAGCGGTGGATGCCTTTGTCAAAGTCCTCCGGGAGCGTATTCGAGACTATGAGGCACTGATCACCAAGAATCCAATCTTCAAGGCGCGAACCCGGGGGGTGGGCGTCCTTTCGCTGAAGGATGCGATGGAATGGGGCGTCACAGGCCCCAACCTTCGGGCCTGCGGCCTCGAATGGGACGTGCGGAAGAAATTCCCATATTCGGGCTACGAGAATTTCAATTTTGAGATTCCGACAGCCACGGGGGGAGACTGCTACGCTCGTTATCTTGTCCGGGTCGAGGAAATACGCCAGAGTCTGAGGATTATCGAGCAAGCGGCCAGCCAGATGCCGGGCGGCAGAGTGATCACCGATGACTATCGTTACGCAGTCCCCGACAAGAAGGACACCTTAAAAGACATCGAAAGCCTCATCCATCATTTCATCAATGTCACTCGAGGACCCAAGATCCCCAGGGGTGAGGCTTATACGGCCACCGAGATCTCCCGGGGGGAGCAAGGATATTACGTGGTCAGTGATGGGCTCAACATGGCCTACCGGATGCGAATTCGAGCTCCCGGGTTTGCAAATGTTCAAGTCATGCCCCTCATGGCAAAGGATGGGCTTCTTTCGGACCTTCTGGCCATCATCGGTTCGATCGATTACATTTTGCCGGATATTGACAGATAAAACAGAAATTCGAAATACGAAGTTCGAAACAAGCACGAATGTTCAAAATACAAATGGTCCAAAAAATAGTCCCCTTAATTTTTGAAATTGGAATTTTGGATTTGTTTCGAGTTTCGATATTCGAATTTCGGACTTGAGGTTTTTGGATGTTGCCTAAAGAACTACTCGAAACATTGCAGGCGAAGATAGCCGGCGTAGAGCATCCTCGAGAGCTGGCCGTCGATATCATGCTGGCTTCGCAAAACCACTACGGGTATCTGAGCAATGAAGCCCTCGAAGAAGCGGCCCGGCTCCTCGATATGACGCCGCTTGAGCTGGAAGAACTCGCCACCTTTTACGACTTCATTTACCGGGAACCGGTAGGGAGATACGTCATTCACGTCTGCGATGGAGTCGTCTGCTGGATGAACGGGTACGCGTCGGTGCTCGATTATCTCCTGAAGAAACTCGGCATGAAGCCCGGAGAAACAACGGCGGATGGGTTGTTTACGATCCTGCCCACGGCCTGTATCGGTTACTGCGATCTGTCTCCGGCCATGTTGATCAACGGAAGGCCGTACGGTCCTCTCACCCCTGAAAAAATCGACGACATTCTCGACCGGTTGAGAGCCGAACCACCGAAACCAAGGATGGCAAGGTAAGCTGAATGATTCCGCAAGTGCTTTTCCAGAATCGTAAACCAAACCGGATTGCGACGATCGACGAGTATCGCCAGAGCGGTGGCTACGAGGCTCTGACGACGGCCCTTCAAAAACACTCTCCGAAAGAGGTGCAACAGGTGGTCGTCGATGCAAACCTTCAGGGTCGTGGAGGGGCCGGCTTTCCCGCAGGGATGAAGTGGAAATCCGTTGCGGACCATTTTCCCTTTCCGAGGTATATCATCAGCAACATCGATGAGTACGAGCCCGGCACTTTTAAGGATCGCGTGATGACACACACGGATCCGCACATGATCATTGAAGGCATGATCCTCTCTGGATATGCGGTCTCTGCGGAAACGGGCATCATTTTTGTTCGGCCTTCGTATGAAAACAGCGCCGTGATCCTCGAACGGGAGCTGAAGATCGCCAGACAGGCCGGCTACCTTGGCCGGAACATCCTGGGAAGTCCTTTCTCCTTCGATCTGATTGTCCATCGGAGCGGCGGCAGGTACATTTGCGGCGAAGGAACAGCTCAAATCAACGCCATCATGGGGAAGCGGGCCCATCCCGTTCAGTCCCCCATCCGTTCGACTGAAAAGGGATTATGGGATAAGCCCACGGTCCTCAATAACATGGAAACTTTGGTCAATGTTCCCCACATCGTGAGGCACGGAGCGGAGTGGTTCAAGAACCTGGCAAAAACCAAAGCCAGTTCCGGGACGAAGCTCTACTGTGTCAGCGGGAAGGTGAATCGACCCGGTTGCTTTGAACTTCCCATGGGGACCCGGCTGAGCGAAATTATCGATGAGTATGCTGGCGGCATGCTTCCAGGGCATAAATTTAAGACCTGTCTGCCGGGAGGAGCTTCCACCTTATATCTCCCGAAGAAATATTACGACGTCGAAATGGACTACGATTCGGTCAAAAAAGTCGGGAACCGTCTTGGAACAGGGGCCATTATTGTCTTCGATCAGAAGACCTGTCTGGTCGGGGCTACGTTGAATCTGATCGAATTCTTCGTCCGGGAGTCGTGTGGCTGGTGCACTCCCTGCCGTGAGGCGTTGCCTTTCATCCGCGATCTGCTCTGGCGCATCGAATCTGGGGATGGAAGAGAAGAATTCATTCCCATGCTCCGGCGAATGAGCCAGCACACATGGAAATCTTATTGCGCTTTTGCCCCTGGGGCGACGATGCCGGTCACCAGCTTGCTGGATCATTTCCCGGAGGAAGTGCACGAGCACATCAGCCAGAAAAAATGCCCGGATCAAGGATGATTCTTGTATAACGAAGCAATGGAGCGATGGAGTAATGGAAAATTGGGTTTACAGACTTTGATACTTTTCTCATTATTCCAATACTCCACTCTTCCAATACTCCGTATGTGAAAAGGTTATGCCCAAGCTAAAGATTGACGGTTTAGAAATAGAAGTTGAACAAGGAACGAAGGTGATCGAGGCGGCAGCGCGGCTCGGCATCATCATCCCAAGGTTCTGCTACCATAAGGGACTGGGTTCGGTCGGCGCCTGCCGCATGTGCGCCGTGAAGTTCCTGGAAGGACCTGTCAAAGGGATACAGATGAGTTGCATGGTGGACGCTTGCGACGGCATGGCCGTGTCGACCACGGATGAAGAGGCCGTCGATTTCCGCAGGCACGTGATCGAATGGCTCATGATGAACCATCCCCATGACTGTCCTGTCTGCGATGAAGGAGGGCACTGCCTGCTCCAGGATATGACCGTTGCTGGAGGCCATGGAATCCGGCGCTATCTCGGGAAAAAACGCACTTATCGTGATCAATACTTGGGCATCTTTGTCCAGCATGAAATGAATCGGTGTATCCACTGCTGGCGCTGCCGCCGTTTCTATCAGGAGTTTGCAGGCTATCGCGACCTGGGGGCCATGCAGATTGCTCATCATACGTATTTCGGCCGTTTCCAAGATGGACCTCTGGAGAGTCCCTTTTCAGGGAATCTGATCGATCTCTGCCCGACAGGCGTCTATACGGACAAACCTTCTCGTTTTACGGGGCGGCGATGGGATTTCGAACGCGGCCCCTCTCTTTGCATTCACTGCTCCCTTGGATGTCACACCATCACGAGCGCTCGTTATCGTGAAATCGTTCGGCTCGAAGCCCGTTTCAGCGAATCGGTCAATGGTTATTTCATCTGCGACCGGGGCAGGTACGGCTTCTTCTATTCCCATCACCCTCAACGGCCACGGCGCCCGAAGGTCGGGACAGGGGAGGTTTCCTGGGAAAATGCAATCCAGAGGGCGGCTGAAAAGTTATCGGAGATTACAGAAAACAGCGGAGCCCAATCCGTCGCCTGCCTTGGCTCGACAAGGAGCAGCCTGGAGAATCAGGCGATGCTGAAGCGCTTCTGCAAGCTCCAGGGGTGGCAGGAGCCCAGATATTTTATGGATCCTTCCGTCGCGCGAAAGGTTAGAAAAGCGGTTTCGAGGCTGGACCGGACATTGGCAATCTCCATGCGCGAGATCGAGCAGGCCGATTTCATCATCGCCGTCGGCGCCGACCCTGTGAATGAAGCGCCCATGTTGACTCTGGCCATGAGGCAAGCTCACAGACAGGGTGCGACGATCGTGGCGATCGACCCCCGACCTATTTTTCTTCCTTTCGAATTCCATCACTTCCCGGTACCCCCGGAAGAGATTGACCCTTGCCTGAACAACCTCATCAAAGAGGCTGTGGATCGATCCATTGCAGAGACCCTCGGGGGGGCTGCCCTGGACTTTTACGACGCCGCATTGACAAAACAATCTTCCACTGGGTTGTTCAATGGCCAGTTGGCTGCGCTGGGAAAGGAGCTTCGACAGAGTAAGAACCCGGTTATCGTTTGCGGCACTGAAATTACTTCCGAGACCACCCCCGGTCTTGCCGCCGACAATGCCTTACTGCTCCAGGCAGCAAAAAAACGAGCCGGCCTTTTCTACCTGATGCCCGGCCCGAATGCCTTTGGAGCGGCGCTTCTATCCTCTGAAGACGGCTCCCTGATGGAAATCATGGACGCGATCGAAAGCGGAACGGTCAAGGGCTTGCTGCTGATGGAAAGCGACCCCTTCCGGGACTTCCCGGATCAACAAAGATTGAAGCGGGCCGTCGGGAAGCTGGACCTGCTGCTGGTCATGGACTACCTTCCTTCCGAGGCGGCTCGCCTTGCACAGATTCTGCTGCCGACGCGTACCTTATTCGAGATGGAAACCAGTTTTGTAAACCAGGAAGGCCGTGTCCAGTTTGCCACGGCCGCTTATCGCGGTGGCATCCCAATCTCTCAGGTCACCGAGGGAAGCCATCCGCCGCGTCTTTTTCAAAGCGATATCCCGGGTGGAGAACCGGAGCCTGCCTGGGCCATACTGGCCAAACTCGTCCGTGCCATGTCCGTGCCAGGCCAGGGGAGGTTTTTCCCCTCCAGAAGCGAACTCTGGGAGTGGATCAAGAAAGAATATCCGGTTTTCTCCAGCGATCCGAATGCCGATCCCCAGCCGGAAGGCCTTCGGATCGATCTCGGGCAGGAAAAGGGAGAACCTTTCGCATGGCGAATTCCATCTAAGAAGCCGCGTCGAAGCGACGACGAATTAGAACTTCTGGTTTGCGACTGGACTTTCGGAACGGAAGAGCTTTCCACCTATTCCAATCTCATCCAGCAGGTTGAGAAAGAGCCCTGCCTTTTTATGAACCCGAAAGACGCTTCAAGAGCAGGGATGAAAGACGGAGAGAGAGTCACACTCGACATGAATCGAGGTCCCCTGTCCGTGGAGTTGCGTGTCGCGAACAACGTGGCGCCGGGCGTCATCGTTCTGCCGAAGCATCGACAGCTGGATTGGCAAAGGATGGATCGGGAGTCCGTGATCGTTGGTTTTGAACGGATAAGAAAGCAGGGAACGTGATGCTTTTGGATTGGATCTTGGGATTCATTTTCCTGGTCGTTAAATTGAGCATCGTGCTGATCCTTCTGCTGACGTGCGCCGCCTACCTGGTTTGGGTCGAGCGCAAGCTTCTGGGAAGAATGCAGGCACGGTTTGGTCCGAACCGGGCCGGGCATTATGGGCTCCTTCAGCCCATGGCGGATGTCATCAAATTGATTGCCAAAGAAGACACCGTGCCCAAAGGGGCAAGCAAGGTTATTTTTCTCCTTGCCCCGGGAGTGGTCGGCCTCGTGACGTTGCTCATTTTTTCGGTCGTCCCTTTTGGGAGGAATCTCACGCTTTGGGGCAGACCGATCCCCCTGGTCATCACCGACCTGAATGTCGGAGTCCTTTTCATCCTCGCCCTCTCTTCCATCAGTGTTTATGGGGTCGCCCTGGGAGGATGGGCCTCCAACTCGAAGTACAGCCTTCTCGGCGGCATTCGCGGCGCTGCACAGCTGATCAGTTACGAAGTCCCTCTCGGACTCTCGCTCGTTCCGGTGGTCATGCTCGCTCGTTCTTTCAGCCTGGTGGATATCACCGACGCGCAGAGCGGATATCCTTTCATCCTCGTCCAGCCGGTTTCGTTCATCATCTTTTTGATTGCAGCCGTTGCCGAAATCAAGAGGATTCCTTTCGATTTGCCCGAAGCCGAAAATGAGCTGGGGGCAGGGTATCATACTGAATACAGCGGCATGCGCTTTGGCCTCTTTTTTCTGGGTGAATATATCACGATGGTCATTTTGGGCTCGCTGGTAGCCATCTTCTTTCTGGGGGGATGGCGTGGCCCATTCCTGCCGCCCATCCTTTGGTTCCTTCTCAAGGTTGGAATGATTGTTTTTGCGCTCATCTGGTTTCGGGCCACCTTCCCCAGAATTCGGTACGATCAACTGATGAATACGGGCTGGAAAGTGCTCATCCCCGTCGCCCTCTTAAATATCATGGTGACGGGAGCAGTCATTCTGGCGAAATCCTAAGGGAGAAAGTGTCATGGAAGGAATAAGAGCGATGGTGAAAGGGCTTGCAACGACTTTGAAAATTCTTTTTCGAAAGCCGGTCACCGAACAGTACCCTGAATATAAGCGGCCCTTGCCGGCTCGGTCGCGGGCGATAATTATCCTCACCCGGGACCCGGACGGCGACGAGCGTTGCGTGGCTTGCTATCTCTGCTCGGGCGTCTGCCCTGTCAGCTGTATTTCGATGCAGTCAGCCGAACGATCAGACGGGCGCCGTTACCCCCGGTGGTTCCGGATCAATTTTGCCCGCTGCATTTACTGCGGACTTTGTGAGGAGGCGTGCCCTACGCTTGCCATTCAATTGACTCCTCATTTCGAAACAAGTCAGCGAGATATCTTGAAGCTTGTCTACGAAAAAGAAGACCTTCTGGTCAATCATGGCGGAAAGAACAAGGATTACAATTTCTACCGACATGCTGGCGTCACCATGGTGGGGGATAAAGGAACCCATATTGACGAACAGAAACCGGTCGATTTGAAGAGCAACCTGCCCTGACAAGTCATAAGTTCGGAGCTGGGAGTTCGGAGTTTAAAGATTATGGATGGCATCCAACCCATGACTCAAAACCGCACAAAGGTGAATCGTCATGAATCTTAGGCTCAGATTAAGTAAATTATTACCTCCGAACTCTGGACTCCGAACTTTGAACTATAAGTCCGAGGTGTTGGCATGACTCTTTATGCCGCTATCTTTTATGTGCTCGGCATCATCATCCTGACGGCAACGGGACTCGCCGTCACCCGGCGGCAACCGGTTCATGCCGTGCTCTATCTGATCGTTGCTTTCTTGGGCACGGCAGCTCTTTTCTTCCTGCTTGGAGCACCGCTCTTGGCCGCCTTCGTGGTCATCATCTACGCAGGGGCGATCCTAGTCCTCGTCCTATTTGTGATCATGCTACTTCAGCGGTCTCCCCGGGAGCCCAGTTTGCTGTCTGAGTGGGGTCCTGGTGTGCTTTTGGGAATCATCTTTCTCGCCGTCGCCGTTGCGACGGTCTTCAAGGACCCCGGCAGCAGAATCGTCCTCCAGGGCGCTGTCGCCCAGCCCCGCGACTTCGGTCGTTTCCTCTTCGACAGATACTGGCTGGCCATTGAGATCATCTCCATCCTGTTTCTCGTTGCCCTGGTGGCTATCCTTCACTTAGGTAAGAGAAGGGAAGTGGACGGCGACGAGGACGAAGTCAACCCCGTTAGAAATCCCAACGGGGCAAAGGAGGGCCACTCATGATCGTTCCTTTAGGCCATGTCTTTCTTTTGGCAGGGATTGTCTTCGCCATGGGCCTCGTCTGTCTCGTGGCCCACCGAAACTTAATTATGACACTCGTCGGTGTGGAAGTGATGATGAATGCGGCGGCCATCGCCTTCATCGCGGCGGCCTTGCGCTGGAGGTTGATGGAAGGGCAAGCCTTTGTCCTCTTCATCCTCGCGGTGTCCGCGGCCGAGATCTCCTTGGGGCTGACGCTGGTCGTCAGTTTGTATCGACGAACCGGCTCTATCGATCCGGACCGTTACGACATCTTGAAATGGTAATTAATGAAACTGGAATAATGGAGCGCTGGAATGTTGGAGTAATGGGAGAACCACAAAGAAAAACTCTTTCAAACCCATCGCTCCATTATTCCATCATTCCATCCGAGTCTTCGCCACCCTGCGGTGAATAGGTCGTTGTGCTTCACGCAACGATGTACTGAGACTGATTAATGATGACTTCCTGGTTACAAGATCCGAGTTTAATCGCAGCGATACTGACCACGTGGCTGCCCTTCATCTCTTTCCTGCTCATCATGGTGTTCACCAGGAATCATCGGCGCCTCTCAGGCGTAATCGCTGTTGCGGCAGTGACCGGCTCGGTCGCGGGGGCCGTCTTCCTGCTGACGCGACATTGGGGCGCAGGCCATCCCATCCACTACTCGTCAAGATGGCTCATCGCGGGCGATCTCTCCATCCCCTTCGGGTTTCTACTGGACCCGGTGAGCCTGCTCATGCTCCTTCTGGTGGCGGGCATCAGTTTTCTCGTTCAGGTGTATTCCTTCGGCTACATGGCCGGCGACCCGGGGTTCTCTCGCTACTACGCTTTTCAGTCGCTGTTCGCCTGGGCCATGATGACCTTGAGCATTTCTTCGGCCATGCTTCAGCTTTACGTTTTCTGGGAACTGGTCGGGCTTTCCTCGTATCTCCTTATCGGTTTCTGGTACGAGAAATTCAGCGCCACCCAGGCGGGAAAGAAGGCCTTTGTCATGACCCGTCTGGGCGACGTTGCGTTTTTCATCGGCCTTCTGCTGGTACTCCTTCACCTGGGGAATGTGGACATCCTGGAGATGAACAGTCCCGAGGCAGCGGCCAGCATGAACTCCGGGTTTCTGACGCTGGCGTCACTGTTGATCTTCGGCGGAATCGTAGGCAAGAGCGCTCAGTTTCCGCTGATGACGTGGCTGCCAGACGCCATGGAGGGCCCCACACCGGTCAGCGCCCTGCTCCACTCTGCCACCATGGTAGCCGCAGGAGTCTATCTTTTCGCCCGCCTGTTTCCTTTCTTCAGCCATTCGGCAGACGCCATGACCGTATTTCTGGCCATCGGCACTACCTCCATGCTCCTGGCCTCCACCATGGCCATGGTCAGCCGGGACATCAAGCGGGTCTGGGCGTATTCCACCATCAGCCAGCTGGGGTTGATGATCATGGGGCTCGCTGCGGGAAACCTCTTCGCGGGGACCTTCCATCTCACCACTCATGCGGGCTTCAAAGCGCTGCTTTTCCTCTGTTCAGGCATCTGGGTCCATCTGTACGAGACGAACGATGTATATGAGATCTCCAGGCGCGGAGGTCGACGGTTGAAGACTCCGGTCGTGTGTCTGGTCATCGCAGGAGCAGCCCTTTCCGGACTGCCGCCGTTCTCGGGCTTCTTCAGTAAAGAGGCCGTGCTCGGAGCACTGGCCGGACTGGAAAACCCCGTCTGGCTGGCGGCCGGGCTACTCGGCGTCTTCCTCACCGCTTACTACGCGTTCCGACTGATATTCATCATTCTCTTCCCGCGGGAGGAAATTCAGAGAGAGCCTGCCCATCATAGAACGAAAGGGATGGGCGCTCTCTACTGGGTCATGGGTTTACCGCTGCTCATACTGGCCGGTGCGACCGTGGTGCTGGGGTTTCTGGAGATTCCGCTCCGTGAGTTTCTCTCAAGGGGCATGACCGCCCACACGTATGGGGATCATACATGGCTTCCCTATATCAGCGTCCTGCTGGCAGTCCTGGGTGTGGGTATCGCCTGGTTTGAGTTTGGCCGCCGCGCTGCCCCTCAAGTCGGTTTCGTCGAGAAGCTCCCGGTACTTAAGGAGCTCTTTGCCCAACGCTGGTATCTGGATCATGCGTACCGGAGATTTGTGGACACCGTGATCGACGGTCTCCTTTCCAAGGGATGCGCCAAGAACGAAGACAGGGTGATCAACAAAAGCATCGATGGGTTCTGCGACTTCATTTTGGACAGCAGTTACCTGTTGTCCTTTCTGCAGTCCGGAAAACTGAGGTACAATCTTATCGTCATGTTCGCCGCCCTGGCTTTGGTGGCATTGTACTTTTTGTTGTCGTAGAGGTAACAAGTGAGATACTTGAAAACGCCCTCTCATCCCCTTCATCCCTTTTTAGAAAAGGGGGAAATGTTTTGCCTCCCTTTGGCAAAGGGAGGTGGGGAGAGATTTAGAAGGACTGTTTCAAATAACTAAATTACGTATAGGAAAAATAGATGAATGTTGAAGTGGCTCATTTTCCGTATCTTTCCGCCATTCTTCTCAGCTGCGTGGTGGGCCTTCTGGTCATCCTTTTCATTCCCCGCGAGCGAGAAACCCTGGTCAAGGGGGTGAGCCTGCTCTTTTCGGGGATCGCTCTGGCGCTTTCCATCTATGTTTTTTGCGCGTATAACAGGGCGCAGGGAGGCCTTCAGTTCGTAGAGAAAGTGCTTTGGGTGGAGCGGCTTGGAATTCACTACTTCAACGGAGCGGACGGCTTCAACCTTCCTCTGATCCTCCTCACCGGGATCGTGCACTTCACCGGCGTTTTGACGATGTGGGAAATGAAGGGACGGGTCAAGGAGTTCTTCGCCTTTGCCTTCGTGCTTGTCCTCGGCGTCTTCGGATTCTTCATGAGTATGGATCTCTTCTTTCTCTTTGTCTGGTACGACGTCTCCCTTTTCCCCATGTATCCGCTCATCGCCATCTGGGGAACGACGCGAAAGGAGTACGGGGCTCTGAAGCTCTTCCTTTACCTTCTGGCGGGAAGCGCCCTGGTCCTTCCGGGCATCGTGTATCTCGCGGTGGTCTCAGGGTTGACCACCTTCGACATCTTGGCCCTCATGCAGCCGGGGGCCTTGACGCCCGGGCAGCAGAGGTTTGCCTTCATCCTCTTTTATCTCGGCTTCGGGATCCTCGCGGGCGTCTGGCCTTTTCATACGTGGTCGCCCGTTGGCCACGTGGCCGCGCCCACATCCGTGAGCATGATTCACGCTGGAGTCCTGATGAAGGTCGGCGCCTTCGGAATTCTGCGGGTTGCGATTTTTCTCTGCCCGATCGGGTGGGCGTACTGGGCGCCCGTGATGGCCGTTTTGGCAACCATCGGCATCGTCTATGGAATCTTCGTCGGGCTGAGACAGACCGACCTCAAGTATGTGGTTGCCTTTTCCAGCGTCTCCCACATGGGGATCGTGGGGCTGGGGCTTTCCACAGTCACGGCGGAGGGGCTCAACGGGGCTGTCTTTCAGATGTTTGCCCACGGCATCATGACCGCACTTCTGTTCTCATCCCTGGGTTATATCTACGACAAGACGCACACTAAATTGATCCCGGAACTTGGCGGAATGAGCAGGGTCATGCCCGTGGCCTCGGGTTACTTCATCGTGGCTGCACTGGCCGGAATGGGGGTACCCGGTTTCGCCAGTTTCTGGGCGGAGGTGACGGTCTTCCTCTCTGCTCTTAAGGTCTACCCCGTCCTGGGCGTGCTGGCCATCTGTGCCGTGGTCCTGAGCGCCCTCTACATGCTGCGAGTGGTGCAGAAAACCTTCTATGGGGAACGGAACGAACGCTACGTTCATCTGCCAGACGTCTCCTTCAGCCTCGGCCTGCCCAGGATGATCCTGGTGGCGGTCATGGTTCTCTTCGGCCTGTTTCCCAGACTGATGCTCGATCTCATTCAAACGGCTGTCATTCCATTGATGGGAGGGGCGCCCAGATGAAGTGGTTGATCCTCGGGCCGGAGATTTACTTCCTCGCAGTCGCCGCCGTATTCCTCATCTTCTCCATGACGCGCCCGAACGGGAGGCGTGATTTCTCGGCTGCCTTGTTCCTCGCCGGCCTTGGGGTGGCGGTGACGCTGGCGGCCGTCCGCCTGGAGGGATCCCTTTTCCAGGGAGCTTATCGAGTCGATCTTTTCTCCCAACTCTTCAAGGGCTTGTTGTCCGTTGGATTCTTCCTTGTGGTCTGTCTCTGCTCAAACCTGAAAGGAATTCATGAGACAAAGCAACCGGAGTTCTATCTTCTGCTGGCAACCTGTACCCTGGGCATGATGTTGTTGGTCAGTAGCCTCGAACTACTGACCCTCTATGTCGCACTCGAGCTGGCCAGTTACTCGCTTTACGCCCTCGTTCCGTTGAGAAGCGGCAGTGGCCAGCAGATCGAGGCCGGGATCAAGTACTTTCTTATGGGGATCGCCACCTCGGCCCTAATGCTTTTCGGCTTAGCCTCTCTGTTCGCGGCGACGCAGACCACCTTGATCAGTGAGCTCATACTGAAGCTGCCCGCCTCGCTCAACACCCCCATGGCCTTCATCGGGCTGCTGTTCACCCTGTGCGGTTTTTTCTTCAAGCTGGCCCTTTTTCCGTTCCACGTCTGGGCACCCAGCGTGTACCAGGGAGCCGCAAATCAGGTGACGGCGTTTCTGGCCACTGCCACAAAGGTAACGGCCATGGCCATGCTCGTCCGCTTGGTATCCATGAGCGACGGGAACACATCCTTGGCCCACGTGCTCATCGCGCTTGCCATCGTCTCCATGACCTACGGGAACCTGGTCGCGCTGGTTCAGAAGGACTTCAAGCGCCTGCTGGCTTATTCGGCCATCGCCCATGCGGGCTACTCGCTCATCGGCATCCTTAGCATGAATCCAACCGGCTACGCCGCCGCGGTCTTCTACGCCCTGGCTTACCTCGCCATGACCTTTACTTGTTTCCTCGTCGTGGTGAAGGTCGCATCGGACGGCCGCAACCTCCCGATCGTCCAATTGGCGGGGCTTCACCGTCGCTCGCCGCTCCTGGCCATGGCGCTCATGGTGGGCGTGTTCAGTTTGGGGGGAATTCCGCCGACAATCGGGTTCACCGGGAAGTTCCTGGTCTTTAATGCGGCCATGGAGAGAGGGTACTTTCTGTTGGTCCTCATCGCCATGATCAACGTGGTCGTTTCTCTCTACTATTACATCCTGGTGGTGAAAGCGGCTTTCCTCCTCGAGCCGGACGAGGAGCTACCGCCCATTCATCTCTCTGCCCCTGCAACCATTCTCACTGTGGTGATGGTTCTCGTGATCGTCGTAGGGGGTATTTGGCCGGGCCAGCTCTTCGAGTTGGCTCGGACCGCCGTGCAAACACTCCGGTAGCCTTCTCTTCCATTGGTGACGTATGCTATAATGTGTTTAAAAAAATAACCGAAAGGAGGTCAGCATGAGGATAAAAGTAATTTACGGATGGGTATTTCTGGCAATGCTCCTACTCTTTCTTCTTCCCGTCTCCGGTTTAGCGGCAAAAAAGGAAAAATCTTTGGTGGGAGAGGAAGCGCTCTATTTCTCTCTTCCATCTACGCAGGACCGGCTGATTAGCTACGTCAATGAGTATTATGGAAAACACTACCTGATCATCACGTTTTTTCCGGCTGCCTTCACCCCCGTCTGAACGGGCGAAATGGAGGGTCATCAGAGGAATCTTCCCCTCTATGACCGCTTTAACGCCCGGGTCGTGGGCGTCAGCGTCGATGATGTGACTACCTTAAAATATTGGGCAAAAAGTCTGGATTTGACCTTTCCCATCCTTTCAAATGTGACAGGGTTCCTAGGGCCCCATTTTGGGGTGGGCCCTTCCCCTGAGGTAAAAGGATTTCCTGTTTTCAGCAGGAGGACGGTGATCATTGATAAGCAAGGGATCATTCGGTATGTCAAAGATGGTTCCCCTGACTTCAAAGATATTCTCCTCTTTCTCAAGAAAATGAACAAGGAAGGAGGAAAACCATGAGAAGATATCTCGGGATGTTTCTTTGTTTTGTGTGGATGGGCATGATGATTTCTGCTTGCGCCACCTCGGAAACCACCAAGAAACCCTACAAAATGAGCCAGCAGGGAACGGTCATCTGGAATGACGAGTATGAATTTAAACCGCCCCCCTCCGAATGGAGAGTCATTCAAGTGGAGGTGGGAGGTGAATTCGGCTTTGGCTTTTTGAGAGCCGATCGGGGCTCCTTCCCGTCTCAATCGATGTTTGTTTATGATGAAGAACCTTTCGGTTGTTCAGGTGAACTTGGTGAACGGGGGGACGAATTTTTTAAGCGTTATCTATGGTCCACCGCGATGATTGCGGATATGCAAATCTTGGAGAAAAAACAGGTCAGTTTGCTTGGGGGAGAAGGACTGGCCGTCGTGGCGGAAGGCAAGGACGCTGTGAAGAAAGAGAAGGTCAAGTCAAAAGTCGTTTTCGGAAAAAGAGGGGATCGGGTGGTTGCGTTCTATCTTACGCAGTGGCGGACCATGGACGGGACCTACGATCCTTCGGCCTTTGAAGTCTTTGATCGATTCTGGGGGTCTTTTAAATATCTCAAAAAATCGTTTTATCAAACCCTTGTCGAAGACCCTTAAACCCCGGATGCAAAGGTATCAGCCTAAAAGGGTGAGAGTTCTCTCACCCTTTTTTTTAATCATCACTGCCAGGACAATACAGAGCAGAAACCCCGTGAGCGAAACCATCAGGGTCAGTTGAAAAGAACCCGTCACGTCTTTGAGATACCCGCCAGAGATCGTCCCCAAGAATTGACCGATGCCGTGGATTAAAGTGACCAACCCGTAGACCGAAGCCCTTTTTTCACCGATCCGGTCTCCGACGGAGGCCGCCACCAGAGTGACCATTCCTAAAAAAGTCCCTCCGAAAAGAAAAGCAGAAATACCCATGACCAAAGGCTGATAGAAGAGAAGAGGAAGGAGGACGGAAAGCGAGATGATCCCGTTGTTCCAGAGCAACGCCTTTCGCCGACCCAAACGGTCTGAAAGGTATCCCCAAATCAACCCGCTCCCCGTGCACATCCAGCCAAAAATGGCCCAGATATCTCCTGCCGTTTTCGCCGTCAGCCGAATCTCCTCGATCATATAAGCGACAAAGTAAGTCGCATAAATGTTATAAGAGAATCCGAAAATAAAATAGATAATAAAAAGAGCCTTCAGGGTGAGTTCCTGCCCCTCTGTTTTGAAGAGGGAGGAACTCTTCTCTCCATCAAGACCGGAAGCGAGGAAGGCGGCCGGGCCCGGTTTCTCTCTCAAGAATATCGATCCGATGAGAGCCACGAGAAAGGTGATCAAAGCCAGAAAGACCCAGCACTGTCTCCACGCTTCTTTCCCCAGATGAAACAGAAGATAGGGAAGCAGGAGACCTGTGACAATAATGCCGAGGCCCGTCCCGCCTGTGACGACGCCAACCGCCCTGCCCAGTCTTCGCTCTTCGAACCAAACCATGGGCAAAGTGGTAATGGAGATGTGAGAACCCGCAGCTCCCGCTCCCATGGCGAAGCTGAAGAAGAGAAGGGGAGAGAATCCTGACAGCCTGCTCATGAAGAACATCGAAAGTGCCCCGCACAGGAGAGAGGCAATCACAATCCTCTTCGGTCCGAATCGTGTGGCCAACATGCCGCCGATGAGAGAAAAGAGAAGGTAACCCAGCATGATGGCTCCGCTCAAAAGCCCCATCTCGCTGTAATTGAACGCGAGAGAGGCCCTCATATTGGGCAGGAGCATGGGATAAGCAAACCGGCCAAACCCCAGGCTTGTCATCTTAACGAGCACCCCCACTCCGACAATCACCCAGCCATAGTGGATCGCTTTCTTCATTTCGACAAGTTAACTCTGTGTATTGACGATGTCAACTTTTTTTGATATGGATAAATAGAAGATCAATTGAAGGAGTTAAAGAAGATGAAAGTCAGCGTTCATCAATCCACTTTGGAAATCGTACAGGAAGATATTACTCTGCAGGACACCGAGGCCATCGGGAACGCTGCAAATTCAGCATTGGCAGGAGGAGGCGGCGTGGACGGTGCCATCCATAGGGCTGGAGGACCCTCCCTCATGTCGGAGCTGAAAACGAGATATAAAGGGTGCCCGACAGGATCGGCTGTGATTACCGGAGGTGGAAATCTCAAAGCCAAGTTTGTGATTCATGCCGTGGGTCCGAGATATTCGGGATCAGCTAAAGATCCCGAACTCTTGTCCGGGGCCTACCGAAAGAGTTTGGAACTCTGTACCCAGAATAAAATCTCCTCGGTTGCCTTTCCTTCGATCAGCACGGGAATTTATGGGTACCCCGTGGAGGAAGCTTCCCGAATTGCTTTAAAGACAGTGATGGATTATCTGAAGAATCACCCCGAAATCAAACTCGTCCGCTTCGTGCTCTTCGATTCAAGAACATTTGAAACCTATAAAGAAGCTCTAAAGGAATCGACCCAAGAGAAATAAAAAAGAGATACATCCCAATTTCTACGCCCTCCGGATTGATTGCTTAAACCAAAAATGGGATCTGTCCCTATTTCAAATCCCTTAACTTGGCCAATGTTAATAAACCCAAGTCCCGTCGATGGACCGTATCCTTAATCTTTTTATCGGTCCATTCGTAAAAGCCTTTTCCCGTTTTCACTCCGAGCAACCCATTGTCGACCATTCTCTTTAATACGTCTAAGGGTTTCAGGTCGCTGCACAATTCAGGGAACAAGTATTTTTGCACTTCGTGGCCAAGATCATGGCCTGCTAAATCCATGGTCTCAAACGCTCCGATAAAAGGAAAACGGGATCCAAAGCTGTATTTGACAACCCTGTCGATATCTTCAGCGCTCGCGATCCCTTGCTGAAACAAAGATAATGCCTCACGAAAAAGGGCCAGTTGCAATCGGTTTCCGAGAAAACCCGGGATGTCCTTAAGAACACGGACGGGTTCTTTTCCGACTCTCTTCATCAGATCCATGGCCGTCTGAAATGCCTCGTCCGAGGTATGCTCGCTCTTGATCACCTCCACACATGGCACGGTATGCGGGGGGTTCCAAAAATGGGTACCCACGACCCTGTCCTTATTTTGTAGGCCTTCGCTGATCTTTGCTATTCTGATGCCGGAGGTATTCGTGCAAAAGAGCGTTTGCCGGGATGTGTCCCTCTCCAAATCGGCAAAAACCAGCTGTTTCACCTCCAGCTTTTCGCTCACCGCTTCAATCACGACGTCCACACCCTTACACAGATCGGCCATCGTGTGACAAAGGGTGATATTCTTCAAGCAAAGTTCCAGATCGGACTCTTTAATTGTTTCCAACTCTAAAAACAATTGGAGATTTTCACGGATTTTTTCCGGCGCATCATTAAGGGCCCCCGGATCCTTATCGTAGAGGTTCACTCGATATCCTCTCATCCCAAAAACCTGAGCAATTCCATGCCCCATTAAACCTGCACCGACAATACCTACCGTCTTAATTTCTTCAACCTTCACGGATCTACCTCTCTGAGTGTAGTTTGCCAACGAGTTCTGGTGTTTTTGTCTTCTCACCCATCCTTCACGCCCCCGATGTATTTCCTGATCAATTCTAGCCAGAAAGGAGAGGCCATAAGCTTTCTCAGCCCCTCATTCAAAATCGCCAGCAGTTCGGCATTTTCCTTTCTGACTCCGAATACAAAGCCTTCCTCCAATGTTACTGATGTGCGGGCAGTCATGGCAAGCGGTCCTTTCGCAACCCCGACGGGATTGCTGTACCGATCACTCAACGTTGGTGGAGCTGAATCCTCCAGGCGAATGTGGTAGTCCCAGCCATCCCTCATGCCGTGACCTTTGAACCATTGGACCTTGAAAGCGCCGCTCAAGGTACCTATCTCCTGACTGAGGATAATATCGTTGATATCTAAGTGAGAAACCGACCGGGTCAGAGTCACCTGGCTAATCGTCAAATAGGGAATGGTGAAGGCCATTTTGAGAGAACGGTTCTCGCCTGCGACAAGGCCAGAGGCTATCAGATCGATCTCGTGGGTCTCAAGACTATCTTCAATGCCACTCCATTCTTTGGGTCGATGCTGGATCTGAAAACCTATTTCCCTCGCAATCCAGTCCAATGCTTCAACATCGAACCCCTTTGGATTTCCATCTCTATCGATATAGGTGAAGGGAGGGAAATGACTGTCAATGCCGTTGATATAGATTTTATCTGCTCCGATCACCGTGGCGGCGTTAAGAAGCCATGCTGAGAGAAAGATTACGAAAAATCCTCTTCCAATGGGCATGCTCGTCCTTAAGGGGTACCCGCGATAGGGGCCGTATGGCGGCCCCTATGCACGCGTTTCATCTCGGGGAACCTTCACCTATTCGACCGCGCGAAGCCCCGCTTTTGAAGGCGGGGAAGGAGGCGCGGCTCAGGGTGAACCTTGAGCAAGCCCCGGCCTTTAGTTCGACACGCTCACCATCTCTTAAGCCATCCCGAGCGAAGTCGAGGGACAGGCCGGGGAGTCGAAAGGTTCACTTGCCTACCCATTGTTGAGCGTTTTCCGGGACGACGGGCAAAAGCAGGTGAGACGGATATTTATCATTATGATAAATCTTGTGGAGTACTGTTTTACTGCTACAGACATGGTAAGGAATGTATTCTACATTGGTGGCACCTGCCATGCCGGTGGGGAGGTCGAGGCTGGTAATCTCCAGGCAGATACGATGCCCTTTCTTAAATAGATTGGCCGTGGACATGATTTCAATTTGATACTCGTTGATTTCTTCCGGCGCAACAGGCTTCTTCGATGCCCTCGTCAGCTTTTGCCAGGGCTTCCACGGTTTTGACCGTTGAGGATCCAATTCCCGGAGGGAGGCCTTGAGCCAGCCTCTCGTCAATTCTCTCTCCGGCAGATTGCCCGGGATTTCCAGCTCACCTTCCCGTGCCGTGCGTACTGATTCGTCCGGACCGACGTCCTTCAAGATGACGATCCAATTCGTGTCATCCTGATCGAGAGATGCATACAGGGTTAATGTGATCGGACCGGCGACCAGCGTGTCCTTCGGCAGAGGCTCGGTCAAATACCGGAGTCGTTGGATTTTATTGGTCTGAGTGGGCGGCATCTGAACGAAGGCATCGGGTTCGTCGTAGCCTTCACGGCTTCCGGGAATAAACGGCACGGCCTTCAGACGCTCCCAGCTATCCAGATAGAGTTTTGCCCATTGGGTCTGAGGAATAGGCCAATCGTTGGCATACATCCACTGGTTCGCACCCATGACCCAGAGTTTGACCGGAGGCTCTTTCATGATGCCCGTATCGATCCCCTTGAGCCAGTAGTCGTACCACCTCAGAATTTCCTTGGCGTTTTCGTGGAAGGGGCGCTCATAATGGCCGGGGCCGCCGATCATGAGTTTCTTAGGGACCTTCAGGTTTGCGTAATAGCTTTGGAATCCCTGAAAATGGGTCTTGTAGGTGAGCGCATACCAACCCGATCCGGTATAGGCGGGAATCTTAATCTTTTGGAAATTTTCCTCGGTCGTCTTAACGCTCGCTTCTGAATCGTAGGGGTCCAGCAGGGTATAGAACATCCGCGGAATAAGCTGCCCTTTTTGGGTCAGGATGTTGTAGAGCCGCGTGTGGATTTTGAAATCTGGATTGCTTATGGCCTCTTGCCAAAATGCTTCGAGGGGCGGGGGTAGTTGTCCGGGTTTGGTTTGGACAATATGATTGACGGCATCCGGGGCCAAAAGCATCCCGAACACATGGATGACGCCGCCGGGATTGGCATCCCGAAAACCATAGGCTGCGCCAGGATCCTGGGGCATAATGGCTTTCAAATGGGGTGGTTGCTGCTGAGCGGCTAGAAACTGAGCCGCTCCAAACGCAGACAAACCGGACATGCCCACGTTACCGTCGCACCAAGGCTGCTGCGCGATCCATTCGATCAGATCGTAATAATCCGGGTTGGCCGGGCCATCGTCCGATTTGCCAATTCCTCTGGGTTGGCCGAGGACATGGACGTACCCCCTGGAGACAAAGAACTTGGTATCGCCCACCTCGGTGCCTCCCCACCAGAGGTGAGACCAGGCCGGTTGAGGCGGCAACGTGTTCGCCAGATCAGGACCTTGAAGATCCTTGTTGTGTACTGCCATAGACAAGAGCGCGGGGAACTTGTCCGGCGCGTCAGGACGGCAGATATCCACGCAAATGCGAACCCCGTCACGCATTGGCACCATGATATCTTTCTCATAAATCATCTTTTCATACTTGACCGATGGGTTGTAGTCCGGCACGGTATTGTGGTCGGAATAAAAAAGAGGGTTTGCTTTTTCCGAAGAGGGCTGTCCCACGGCCCAGCCGAGCACCAGGAAGAACAAGCCGACCGTCGCCAAGACAAACAAAGCAGTACGTTTGGACATTTTTCTTACCTCCTTAAAGATTCGAAGATTTTCGGGTGATGGGATAACGCCACATCGCCCTATTCCTAAAGTATATTACTCAGATTGGTTGGGTTGAAAAGAGCCGCATTCTTCTTGGTCGTTCAGCAGTGATCGAAGCGATCCATGAACTGATGAGAACTTCCTCTGGAACGAGTCGAATATACAGAAAAGAGGATAGTAGGTCAAGAGAAATCGACCACAAGGCATGCCAGTCTCTTCCTCGTAAGCTCGATCGTCGATCCGGCAATAAATAAGGTAGGAAAGGGTTCTTAAAGTCGAGAAAAGAATCACGACGATTACCAAATCATCCATACCTGACTAAAAAGCAGAAAGACTCTCGTGCGGGGATCATGGTAGAATTGCGAAAAATGCAATACTTTGGCGCGGCTGGCCAGCCAAATAGGAGGATGGCGGCCGCACCAAGTACCGAGGCCAGCAGGATCTGTCCGACGGCTCCTGGTATCGCGATTTTCCTGACGGCGAGAAGGTTACTGAAATTAAAATGTAGACCAACCCCAAACATCAAGAGGATGCCCCAACCTCGGCAAAATCATGGGCCATTTTGGGGTCGGCGACAAAACCGGGTGTGCGTGGGCCAAG
>Ga0335084_10001121_pt1 | contig 24407 bp, 25 predicted proteins | sample Lox_Sample_44_FD_206721 | JGI IMG/M metagenome (GOLD analysis project Ga0335084, IMG submission 206721) | Soil microbial communities from Loxahatchee National Wildlife Refuge, Florida, United States - Lox_Sample_4.4 | ecosystem: Environmental > Terrestrial > Soil > Wetlands | place: USA...
CCGTGAGGAGGTCGAGGGCCGGCGGATGGTATGACAGGGCGGTGAACGTTGCATGACGCGCTTGCGCCAGTCCGCCGCCGGCGTACACTGGACGCGCACCGCAACGCTGAGCCCCGCGCTCCACCCCCTAGGGCCGCAGCCTGCTCCGCGACGCAGGGGATTCGTGTGTGCCGGAAGCCGATCCCGGCGCGCCGATCCTCCCGATCTTCATCACCCCAACCAAAAGGATGCAGACCATGGCAACGTTCATCACCCTCGTAAACTTCACCGACCAGGGCATCAAGGGCGTCAAGGAATCGCCGGACCGGTTAGTCGCGTTCAGGACGCTGGCCGAAAAGCTGGGCGTATCGGTGAAGAGCTCCTACTACACGGTGGGCCACTACGACATCGTCGTGACCGTGGAAGGTTCCGATGAGGCGGTGACCGCCGCGCTGTTGAAGGTCGGCTCGCTCGGCAACATCCGGACCGAGACGCTGCGCGCCTTCACCGCCGACGAGTTCAAGAAGATCGTCGCGAGCGTGCCGTAACGCGGCGAGCGCTCGGGCGGTCAGGCCGTACTGATCGGCTCCGCCTGTAGCGCAACCTCACCCGAGCGGCCCGGGATCTCACCGCTCACGACGCGACAGCGCGGCAACGCGGCCGTGTGCAGCGACTCGGCCATCGTCCGCAGCGGCACCAGCCGGTAGCCGAGCGCCTTCCATCCTTCGAGCAGGCGCTCGAAGACGCCGGCGAGCTTCATGCCCTCGAGCTCGGCGTGCAGCGTGAAAACGTGGCCCGACGCGGGGGCTTCGCGCGACAGGGCGAGCAGGCGGTCGGCGACGTTGTCCGGCGTGACCCCGTCCAGCCCGATCAGCTCGTCGAGCGTCGGGAGCGTCGTCGGAAGCTGCGGGCAGGCGATCGTTTCGCCTTCGCACACCGGCAGGAACGGCGCGCGGCCGCGGGTATCCGACGCGTACGCGAGGCCGAGCTGCGGCTCGAGGCGGTAGGCGTGGGCGTTCATCTGCCAGCCGGCCGCGCCGTGCACCCGCGGCGGCTCGCCGAAGATATCCGCGAAGCGCTCGCACGCGCGGCGCATCAGCCGCGCGGTCCAGCCTGCGTCGGCGGAGGCGACGCCGTCCTGCCACGCCACGTGATCCCAGGTGTGAACGCCGACCTCGAAGCCGGCACTGCGCACGGCCGTGAGGGTTGCGGCGCACCGCGCGCCGATGTCCGGGCCCGGCAGCACGGTGCCGTAGAGCAGCGTCGGCAGCCCATAGTGCTCGAGCACCGACGTGCGCGCGACCTTCTTGACGAAGCCGCGCCGGAAGACCCGGCGGATCGCGCGGCCGGTGTGATCGGGCCCGAGGCTGAAGAGGAACGTCGCCCCGGCGCCGTGGCGCGCGAGGATCTCCGCGAGGCGGGGTATGCCTTCGCGCGTCCCGCGATAGGTGTCGACGTCGACCTTCAGCGCGAGCTTCACGAGCCCGGCAGGTCGACCAACCGGCGGGCATCGGCGACGTGCTCGCGATACGCCTCGAAGATGTTCTTCACCGCCGTCCGCATGCCCACGCGCGGACGCCAGCCGAGGTCCTTGCAGGTGTTGTCGATCTTCGGCACGCGGTTCTGCACGTCCTGGTAGCCCTTGCCGTAGTAGTCGGCGGCGGAAGTCTTGACGAGCCTCACCTTCTTTGCCCGCGCGGCGTACTCCGGGTACCGCGCGGCGATCTCGAGCATCATCTCCGCGAGCCCACGCACCGACACGTTGTTGCGCGGGTTGCCGATGTTGTAGATCTTGCCGGTCGCGACGCGCCCCGGATTCTGGATGATGCGCAGCAGCGCATCGATGCCGTCGTCGACGTAGGTGAACGCGCGCTTCTGCTGGCCGCCATCGACCAGCTTGATCGGCTCCCCGCGCACGATGTGCCCGAGGAACTGGGTAATCACGCGCGAACTGCCTTCCTTGGCCGTGCTCAGGGAGTCGAGGCCGGCGCCGATCCAGTTGAACGGGCGGAACAGCGTGAAGTCGAGGCCCTGTTCCGACCCGTACGACCAGATCACGCGGTCCATCAGCTGCTTCGCGCAGGCGTAGATCCAGCGCGACTTCGCGATCGGCCCGAGCACGAGCTCGGAGCTCTCGGGATCGAACGCCCGGTCGCGGCACATGCCGTACACCTCGGACGTCGAGGGGAAGATCAGCCGCTTGCGGTGCTTCACGCACGAACGGACGATCGGCAGGTTCGCCTCGAAGTCGAGCTCGAAGACGCGCAGCGGCTCCTTGACGTAGGTCGCCGGCGTCGCGATCGCCACGAGCGGCAGCACCGTATCGCACTTGCGGACGTTGTACTCGATCCACTCCTTGTTGATCGTGATGTCGCCTTCGAAGAAGTGGAACCGGTCGTGATCGATCACCTCGCCGAGGCGGTCGGTCGCCATGTCCATCCCGTACACCTCCCACGGGGTGTCGGCGATGATGCGCTTCGACAGGTGGTGGCCGATGAAGCCGTTGACACCGAGAATGAGGATTCGTTTGCTCACGAGTTGCAGGTCAGGAGGAGCTCCGGTCCGACTGCCGCGCGGAGGTGCGCGGCGTCGAGCGGGGCGCCGTCGAGCTCCGCTTCGAGCACGACGAGCCGCCCGCCGTCGGCGGCGCGCAGCTCGAGCGCGCCGCCCCCGGTCACGAGAGCGGGTTGATGGGGCGGCCCGGGCGGCAGGCCGCAGTCGAAGGTCCGCAGCAGGCGCAGCCTGCGCCCGCCGAGGTCGAGGAACGCACCCGGGTACGGCGGCGCCACCGCGCGCACGAGATCGTGGATCCGCTTCGCGGGCCACGCGAGGTCGATCGCGCCGTCTTCGGGACGGCGCCCGCCGAAATAGCTGCCGGCAGCGAGGTCCTGGGCCGTCAGGGTCGCGGTGCCCGTTGCGAGCGCCGCAAGCGACCGCTCGAGCACGATCTCGCCGGCAAGGGCGACCTTCCCCAGCACCTCGCTCGCGATGTCATTCGGCAGGATCGGCACGCGCTCGCGGTCGACGATCCGGCCGGCGTCGGGCTTCGCAACCATCTCGTGGAGCGTCGCGCCGGTCTCGCGCTCCCCGTGCAGGATCGCCCAGTTCACCGGCGCACGGCCGCGGTACTTGGGCAGGAGCGAGCCGTGCAGGTTGTACGCGCCGAGCCGCGGCAGCGCGAGCAGCTCGGCGCCAAGCATCCGGCGGTAGTAGAAGGAGAAGAGGAGGTCGGGTGCCGCGGCGCGCACCCGCTCCACCGTCTCGCGCGCGTTCGGGTCCGCTGGGGTGGCGACGGGAATGCCGTACAGCCGCGCGCGCGCGGCCACGCTCCCGAACCAGACCGTCTCCCGCGGGTCGTCCTCGTGCGTCGCGAGGAGTGGTATATCGACGCCGGCGGCGCGCAGCACCTCGAGGCCGCGGACGCCGACGTCGTGATAGGCGAAGACGACGGCGCGCGTCACTCGACCCGGGCCAGCCGCTCGGATCGCGGCTCGCCTGCGCGCGGCGGGCTCGCCGGCGGCTCGCCGGCCTCGAGCCGCTCGAGCACCGCGGTGATGCGAAACCGCGGGCGGCGGAGCACTTCCTGGTAGATCCGGCCGATGTACTCGCCGAGGAGTCCGATCCCGAACAGGATGAGACCGGCCACGAAGATCACGAACGCCTCCATCGGCGAGCCGAAGACCCCTTCCGCCGCCGCCCCGCGCACGAGGCGATGGACGGCCTGAAGGCCGACCATCCCCATCGCGGACAGCGCGATGACGAAACCGAGGAGCGAGAACGCCTGCAGCGGCGCGAGCGAGAACCCGGTCACGAGATCGAAGTTGAGCCGCAGCAGCCGGTAGAGCGAGTACTTCGTCTCGCCGGCGGCGCGCTCGGCGTGCCGTACCTCCACCTCGGTCGCGTTCTGCGCGAACGTGTAGGCGAGCGCAGGAATGAACGTGTTGATCTCGCTGCAGGCGTTGATCGCCTCCACGATCGGCCGGCTGTAGGCGCGCAGCATGCAGCCCTGATCGGTCATCCGGATGTTGGTCGTCCGCTCGCGCAGGAAATTCATCAGCCGCGACGCGTTGCGGCGGAACCACGTGTCCTCGCGCTCGGCGCGCACGCCGCCGACGTAATCGAAGCCCTCGTCCATCTTCGCGAGCAGCTTCGCGATCTCCTCGGGCGGATTCTGCAGGTCGGCGTCCAGCGTGACGACGCGCTCGCCCCGGGAACGCTCGAAGCCGGCCATGATCGCGAGGTGCTGGCCGTAGTTGCCGTTGAACAGCACCACCCGGGTCACGTCGGGGCGGCGCTCGAACTGCTCGCGCAGCAGCGCCGCCGAGCGGTCCCGGCTGCCGTCGTTCACGAAGATCACCTCGTACGGCGCGCCGAGGGCGTCGAGCGCCGGGTAGAGCCGCGCGAAGAGCGCCGGGAGCCCGGCCTCTTCGTTGTAGACGGGGATCACCACCGAAATGCCGGGAACGCTCATCGCAAGGCCTCCCGCAGGATGCCGGCCGCGGCGGCGCACACGCGCTCGACGTCGGCACGCTCCATCGCCGCGTGCAGCGGCAGGGTGACGATGCCGCGGCCGATCCGCTCGGCGTTCGGGAAGTCGCCCTCCTTCCAACCGAGCCCGCGGTACAGCGTGAAGAGGTGGATCGCAGGATAGTGCACGCCCGTGCCGATGCCGGCGGCGCGCATGCGCGCCATGAACTCCCCGCGGCCGATGCGCAGACGCTCGAGCGGCAGCACGATCTGGAACATGTGCCAGTTCGACTGCTCGAAGTCCGCCACCGGCAGCTCGCAGCCAAGCCGCTCGTCGAAGTGCGCGAAGTAATGCCGCGCGAGCTCGCGCCGGCGCGCGGTGAACTCGTCGAGCCGGGCGAGTTGGCCGAGCCCGATCCGCGCGGCGACGTCGGTAAGGTTGAACTTGTATCCGACGAGGTCGACGTCCATGCCGTCCTCGCCCGAACGCGTCACGCCCTGGAGGCGCAGCTTCTCGGCGCGACGCGCGGTCGCGTCGTCCGGCACGACCAGGCAGCCGCCCTCGGCGGTGGTGATGTTCTTGTTCGCGTGGAAGCTGAACGCGACGAGGTCGCCCCGCGCGCCCACCCGCGTGCCGCGCCAGCTCGCGCCGAACGCCTGCGCGGCGTCCTCGACGACGCGGAGCCCGGCCTGCGACGCAAGCCCGTAGAGCCGGTCGAGATCGACCGGCAGCCCGGCGAGGTACACCGGCATGACCGCGCGCGTGCGCGGCGCAATCGAGGCGCTTACCCGGTCGAGGTCGATGTTGCGGGTGCGCGGGTCGACGTCGACGAACACCGGCCGCGCCCCCACCTCGAGGATCGCGTTGGCGGTGGCGGCCCACGAGAGCGGCGTCGTCACCACCTCGTCACCGGGCCCGACGCCGGCGAGGCGCAGGCCGAGCACGAGCGCCGCGGTCCCCGAATTGAGCGTCCGGACCGGCCGGCCGCCGCAGTACGCCGAGAGCGCCGCCTCGAACCGCTGCACCTGCGGCCCGGAGGTGATCCAGCCGGAGCGCAGCACCGCGGCGACGCCGGCGATCGTCTCCTCGTCGATCACCGGCCGGGCGAAGGGCAGGAACTCGGCGCTCACCCTAGCTCCGCGCGACGACGAAGACGCCGAGGATGATGATGCCCACCCCGACCAGGCGCAGCGGCGTCACCGCCTCGCCGAGCCAGTACCAGGCGGCGAGCGCGTTGACGACGTAGCCGATCGAGAGCATCGGATAGGCCACGCTCACCTCGACGCGCGAGAGCGCCATGATCCACACGACGACGCTGATGACGTAGCACGCGAGGCCGCCGAGGATGTGCGGCTCGGTCGCGAGCTTGAAGCCGACCGGCACCGCGTTCGCGGCGCTGAACTCGAAGCGCCCGACGGTGTTGGTCCCGGCCTTGAGCAGGAACTGCGCGGCGGCGTTCAGCAGCACGCCGGTGAGGACGAGGAGGAAGCTCGCCACGCTCATGGCTTTCTCACGATCACCCGGCGCGGATCCGACGCGACGACCGTCATCGGCAGCCCGCGCCGCTCGAGCTCCGCGAAATCGCGCGGCGTGAGCAGGGCGAACGCGTCGCGATCGGCCAGCCACTGGCGCTCGAAGGTCGCCATGTCCGGAATGAACCTGTCCGGCGTCCACTTGATCGATTCGCCGAGCTCGTCGGGGTATTGGACCATCGTCATCGTGCGGCCGAGGTAGAAAAGCAGCGAGTGGTCAAATGTGTCGACGCTGTAGAACGGCACGTCCGGTGTGATGAGATTCTTGATTCGCGCAGCGCTATGGTACGCGGAATGGACCGGCGCGAGCTGCCCGTGGCCGGCAAGTCCGAGCTGCGCGCACACGAGCCCGCCCGCCGCGAGCGCCGCGACGGCGGCGCCGCGCCGCCCGCGCGACTCCGCGAGCAGGGCGAGCACAGCCCCCGCAGCGAGCGCGCAGAGCGCGGCGAGCATCCACGGCAGCGCGGCCGCGAGCAGCTCAGCCGGCAGCTCCGGCCGTGCGCGCCGCATCACGAGGGACGGCGCGGCGAGCGCCGCACCGAGTCCGAGCACTGCGCAGAGCGCGGCCTGCGCGAGCACCCAGCGCCTATTCATGGCGGGCAGCGCCGCACCGAGCACGACCGCAAGCGCCGGTACCAGCGGCAGGACGTACGCGGGCAGCTTCGATCCCGAGACCGAGAAGAAGACGAAGACCACGCTCGCCCAGACGAGGAGGAAGCGCAGCGGCCGGAACCGCGCCGCGGGGTCCGCCTGCCATCCCGCGCGCGTCGCGGGCAGGAGCGCGAGGGTCCACGGCAGCATTCCGCCGACCAGGATCGGAACGAAGTACCAGAGCGGGCCCTGGCGGCCATGCTGGTGGGTGAGGAAGCGCTCGATGTGCTCGTGATAGAAGAAGAACCGCGCGAACTCGGGGTTCGCCGCCGACACGGCGACGAACCAGGGCGCGGTGAGCACGAGGAACACCACGAGCCCTCGGCCCAGATGCAGCCGTTTGAGCAGGGCGACGTCGCGTTGGAGCAGCACGTACAGGATCACCGCGCCCGCCGGCAGAACGATCCCGATCAGCCCCTTCGCGAGCGTCGCCGCCGCGCACGCCGCCCACGCGAGGAGCATCCAGCGCCGGCGTTCGAGCTCGGACGTCGCGTCCTGGAGCGCCAGCGCGATCGCGAACGCCGCCGCCGAGAGGAAGAACGACACGCTCATGTCGAGCGAGCTGACGTGCCCGAGCACGACGTAGTACACGGCGCCGCCGAGCGCGGCCGCTGCGTACAGGCCGGCGGGCGGCCCCCGCAACCGGTTCGCGACGTACCACGCGAGCAGCACGCCGAGGAACCCGGTGAGCCCGGTCCAGAGGCGGGCGGTCCATTCGCCGATGCCGAACGCGGTGAACGCGGCCGCGGTGGCCCAGTACTGCAGCGGCGGCTTCTCGAAGTACTTGTAGCCGTTCAGGCGCGGCGTGAGCCAGTCGCCGGTCACCACCATTTCGCGCGCGATCTCGGCGTAGCGCGCCTCGTCGGGCCGGACGAGCTTGCGCCCGTCGAGGTTCGGCAACCAGAGGACGGCGAACAGGAGCGCGAGGCCGATGGCCGCCGCGCGTGCGCGTGTGTCGCTCGTCGCCGTATGCACCGCCGGGAACGCTGAGGGTGGGGATGAAGCAGACTTCACTGGAAGGCCCCTCTGGCGGGGGCGCATGTGGGAGGGCGGTACTCTAGCGGGTCCGGCTGAATTTCGCCCGACACCCGCGGCGGGCCGATACGCGAGGGATCGAGAGGGTCGCTCAGTGGAAAAGTTCCAGCCGTTCTCGCCGCTCCACGCTGCCGCGCTCACCGCGATCGCCGTTGCGGCCTACGCGGCCGTCCGCGCGGCGCGGCGCGGTGCCGCGCCGGGAGCCGAGCGCGCAATCGGGGTCGCGTTCATCGCCGTCTGGGTCGCCGTGCACGGCTGGTGGCTGCTGCCCGCGCGCTTCGAGCCCACCACGACGCTGCCGCTGCAGATGTGCCACTGGACTGCGCTCGCCGCCGGCGTCTACCTCGCCTCGCGGTGGCGAGCGCTTGCGCTCATCCTCTATTTCTGGGGCCTCGGTCTGTGCACGCAGGCGCTCGCGACGCCGGCGCTCGCCGAGGGCCCGGCCTCGCACGTCTTCTGGTACTTCTGGCTGAGCCACGGCATGATCGTCGGCACCGCCGCCTACGCACTCGCCGCGCACGGTTACCGGCCGACGTGGCGCGACTGGCGCCTCGCCTGCGTGGCGGCGGCGGTCTACGCGGGCGCGGTGATTCCGGTGGATCTGCAGGTCGGAGCGAACTACGGCTTTCTCGGCCCGGGCAAGCCCGGCCTGCCGACGGTCGTCGATTTCCTCGGGCCGTGGCCCGCGCGGCTGCCGTTGATCTTCGCGCTCGTCGCGGGTGCGATGGCTTTGCTCATGCTGCCGTGGCGGTTCGTCGGAACGAAGTGAAGCGGGGGATCGCCGGTGCCGCACTCGTCGCCACGCTGATGGCCAACGCCGCTCTCGCCGTGCCGCCGCTCGAGCCCGGGGTCTCGCGGGAGCTCGCGCGCTGGCGCGCGAAGATCTATGGCGACGTGCGCTACGACCTCGCGCTCACGCTTCGCCCACCGGTGACCAAGGTCGAAGGCCGGCTCGAGCTGCGCGTCGCGGTGCGCGGCAAACCGGCTGACCTCGTGCTCGACTGGCGCCCGCCAGAGGGCGGACGGCTCGCCACGGTGGAAGCGAACGGCACCGCGATCGAACGGCCGCGCATCGTGCACGAGCATCTCGTGATCCCCGCGCGGCACGTGCGCACGGGTGAGAACGTCGTACGGCTCGCGTTCGAGTCGCCCGTCGCCACCGCCAGCACGGCAGTCACCGTCTACCGCGACCGCGAGGACGGCGCCGAGTACGTCTACTCGCTGTTCGTGCCGTCGGACGCGAGCACCGTGTTCCCCTGCTTCGACCAGCCCGACCTCAAGGCCCGCTTCGCGCTCGCACTCGACGTGCCGCAGGCGTGGGAAACGGTGTCGAACGCGCCGGTGATCGGGGTGACCCCTCACGAAACGCCGACTGGCGAGGGGGCGAAGCGCGTGGCGTTTCGCGCGACCGAGCCGATCAGCACTTATCTCTTCGCGTTCGCCGCCGGGCCGTTCGAGGTCCTCGAGGAGCGCGAGGACGGCGTCGCGCCGCAGCCGGAGGCGCGCATGCTCGTGCGGAAGTCGCGCCTCGAGCGCGCGCGCCGCGCGAGCTACGAGATGTTCATGCTGCACCGGCAGGCGATCGACTGGTTCGCCGGCTACTTCGGCTTCCCGTTCCCGTTTCCGAAGCACGATCTCGTGCTCGTCCCGGAGTTTCCGTACGGCGGCATGGAGCACGCCGGCGCCACTTTCCTGCGCGAGGAGTCGGTGCTCTTCCCGTTCGAGCCCGCCGCCGCCGATCGCCTCCGCCGCGTGCAGCTCCTCTTCCACGAGACCTCGCACCAGTGGTTCGGCGACCTCGTCACGATGCGCTGGTTCGACGACCTGTGGCTGAAGGAGGGCTTCGCCAACCTGATGGCGGCGAAGGCCACCGCCGCGATCACGCCGGAGTATGGCGCGTGGAACGCGTTCCACCAGCTGAAGGTTGCCGCGTACCGTACCGACGCGACGCAGGGGACGACGCCGATCTGGCAGCGCCTCGCGAACCTCTCGGCGGCTAAGTCGGCTTACGGCAGCATCGTGTACAGCAAGGCCCCCGGGGTGCTGCGGCAGGCGGAGTTCTACCTCGGGGCGGACGCGTTCCAGCGCGCGGTGCAGGGCTTCGTGCACTCGCACGCGTACGGCACGGCCGATTGGGGTGACCTCGTGCGCGCGCTCGAGGGCGCGTCGGGACGGAAGCTCGACGCCTGGGCGGCGGCGTGGGTCAAGCGCCGCGGGATGCCGGTGGTGCGTACCGCGCTGCGCACCGGTCCGGACGGCCGTATCGCCCGGCTCACGCTCGCGCAGACGCCCGCCCTCGGCGGCGACGGCGTCTGGCCGATGCGTACCGAGCTCTTCGTCGCGGGCGACGGCCCGCCGCGCACGCACGCGGTTGCGCTCGAGGGCCGGACGGCGAGCGTGCCCGAGCTCGCCGGCGCACCCGCGCCGCGCTACGTCTTCGCGAACCACGGCGACTACGCCTACGGCCGGTTCGTCCTCGACGACGCGAGCCGCGCCGCGGTGATCGCCAACGTCAGCGGCGTCGCCGATCCTTTGCTGCGGGCACTGCTTCTTGACGCGCTGTGGGACGAGGTGCGCGACGCGCGGCTCGCGCCAGCGGCGTACATCGACCTTGCGCTCGCGCAGGCGCCGCGCGAATCCGACGAGCTGACGGTTGCGAGCCTGGTCGGCCGGGCGCAGACGGCGCTGCGCTGGTACCTCTCGGACGCGCAGCGGGCGGACGCCGCGCCGCGCGTCGAGGCGGCATTCGCCGACGGCATGACGGACGCCGCCGACAAGGGCCAGCGGATCACCTACTTCCGTGCGTTCGTGGGCACGGCGACGACAGCAAAGGCGCGCGCGACGCTGAAAGGGCTGCTCGCGGGGACGCGCGAAGTACCCGGCGTCGCGTTGAGCTCGCGCGACCGTTTCCGGATCGTCGAGCGGCTGCTCGCGCTCGGCGATCCGGAGGCCGAAGCGCTCCTCGCCGCCCAGTCGCAGGCCGATGCGTCGGACAACGGACGCCGATACGCCTATGCCGCCGCGGCCGCGCGGACCGATCCGGCGGCGAAGCGGCGCCAGTTCGCCGGCTGGCTGGAAGATCCCGCGCTGCCGGAGAGCTGGATCGAAGAGAGCCTCGCGCCGTTCAACACGGTCGAGCACGAGCGGCTGACGGCGCCGCTCGTCGTCACTGCGCTCGCGCAGTTGCCGAAGCTCAAGCGCGAACGCAAGATCTTCTTCGTGAACAGCTGGCTCGCCGCCTTCCTCGGCGGCCAGACCAGCCGGGAGACGCTCGCGACGGCCAAACGGTTCCTGCGGGAAACGAAGCTCGATCCCGACCTGCGCCGCAAGGTGCTCGAGCAGCTGGACGGGCTCGAGCGGACCGTGCGCATCCGGAAGAAGTTTGCCTAGCTTCTCTTGAATCCTCGGCGCTGCGTCGCAGGCTGTGTCTGCGACGCAGCACGTCGCAGTTCTAATCCATGGTCTTTCCGCTGGCGTAGACCTCCTCGACCTGCGGCGCGAAGCGCTTCAATACGTCGTTCCGCTTTACCTTGAGCGTCGGGGTGAGCAGGCCGTTCTCGATCGTCCACGGCTCGGGGCTCACGATCGCGCGCCGCACCCGTACATACCGCGGAAAGTGCGCGAGGCGCTCGTTCGCGCGCCTGACGAGCTCCTTCTCGTCGGCGTCCTTCGCGACGGCGAGCAGCGTCAGGAACGGCCGCCCCTCGCCGATCAGCATGACCTGCTCGAAGACGCTGTCGCCGAGAATCGCGAGCTCGGCGTCCTGCGGCGGTAGCTTCTCGCCGTTCGACAGCACGAGGATGTCCTTCACCCGGCCGCGGATCGCGACGTGGCCGCGCACGAGCTCGGCGATGTCGCCGGTGTGCAGCCAGCGGTCGCGATCGAGGGCGCGCGCGGTCGCCTCCGGGTCGTTCCAGTAGCCGAGCGCCACGTTGGGGCCGCGCACGAGGAGCTCGTCTGCCTCGCCGAGGCGCACCTCGACATTGTCGAGCGGGCGGCCGACGGTCTCCGGATCGTTGTCGTGGAGCCGGTTCACCGACACGACCGGTGAGGCCTCGGTCATCCCGTAACCCTGGAGCACCGGCAGGCCGAGCCCGATGAAGAGGCCGGCGATGCCCGGGTCCATCGCCGCGCCGCCGACCACGGCGAGGCGCAGCCGTCCGCCGAACCGGTCCAGGATCGGACGCGCGACGAGCGCGCGGAGGAGCGGCACGGTCAGCCGGTCGACGAGCGTCGCGCCCCCGAGCTCGACCCGTCCGCCGGCCACGACGCACCGCTCGAGCAGCCGCCGCTTCCACGGCGAACCCGCGACGCCGTCCCGGATTCGCGCCGCGAACCGTTCGAACACGCGCGGCACCGCGAACATCGCGGTGGGCCGCTGGCCCACGAGGTCATCGGGCAGGTGCTGGATCCCGCGCGCGAACGCGACCGTCGCGCCGATCGCAAGCGGCAGGTAGTAGCCGCCGGTGCGCTCGAACATGTGCGAAAGCGGCAGGAACGAGAGGAACAGGTCGTCGGGCCGGGCCATCCCGGTGGCGCGGCAGCCCGCCACGTTGGCGAGAATGTTCCCGTGGGAGAGCATCACCCCCTTCGGCCGTCCGGCGGTGCCGGAGGTAAAGCAGATGGTGGCGAGCGCGTCGTCGTCCGCAGGCGCGACCGAGAACTCGCGGTCGGCCGGCGGCAGGAAGGACTCGATCGTGCGGACGCCGGCTTCGTCGTCGGCGCGCGCGCAGAGGACGGCGCTTGCCCGCACGCCCGCAGCCCTCAGCGCTGCGGCCATCCGATCGGTCTCGACAACGACGAGGCGCGCACCCGCCGTGGTGGCGCAGTACGCCTGGCTGTCGGGCCGGTCGTCGGCGTAGAGCGGGACGACGACGAGCCCGAGCCCCAGCGCCGCCTGGTCGAGCGCGACCCAGCCGGTGCCGTTCCGCAACCCGATCGCGATCCGGTCGCCGGGCGCGAAGCCCTCGCGGCGGAACGCCGCTTGCCAGCGCGCGGCCGCCTGCGCGACTCCGGCGGCGCTGTAGTCGCGCCACGCACCGTCCGCGAACTGCCGGTACAGCACGCGGTCCGGCGCCGCGAGCTGCGCCGCGAGCAACTGGGCGATGTTCGCCATTCCCTCCTCCGATTTTTCCCGCGCGCTATCCTCCGCGTTTCGCGATGAGCCCGCAATCGTTCTTCGCCACCTGCCCGCGCGGCCTCGAGGCCGTGCTCGCGCGCGAACTCGAGGCGTGCGGCGCACGCACGCCGATCGCGCTCGGCGGCGGCGTGCAGTTCGAGGGCGATCTCGCGGCATGCTATCGCGCGAATCTCCGCTCCCGCATCGCCTCGCGCATCCTTTGGAAGGTGGCCGAGAACCGGTACGCGAACGAGCACGACGTGTACGACGCGGCGCTGCGCGTCCAGTGGCCCGAGCGCTTCGCGGTCGAGCGCACGATTCGCGTCGAGGTGAGCGCCATCCGCTCGCCGGTGAAGAGCCTCGACTTCGTGACCCTGCGCGTCAAGGACGCGGTGTGCGACCGCTTCCGCGCCGACACCGGGCGGCGGCCGGACGTCGACACGCGCGCGCCGGACGTGCGCGTTCACGCCTTCCTCGACGCGCACTCGGTGACGTTCTACCTCGATACGTCCGGCGAACCGCTCTGGAAGCGCGGCTGGCGCAGCGACACCGGCGATGCGCCGCTGCGGGAGAACCTCGCCGCGGGGATCATTGCGCTCAGCGGCTGGACCGGCGACGAGCCGTTCCTCGACCCGATGTGCGGCAGCGGCACGATCGTCATCGAAGCCGCCGCGCTCGCGCTCGGCATCGCACCGGGCAGCCGCAGGGCGTTCGGCTTCGAGAGGCTGATCGGTTTCGACGCCAAGCTGCTCGGCCGGGTGCGCGAGGAGGCACGCGCCGCCGAGCGCCGGCCGCGGCCCGTCGCGATCTTCGGTGCCGACAAGGCGGGGGCCGAGGTGGCGCGGGCGCGTGCCGCGATCGAGGCGGCCGGCTTCGCCGGCGCGGTCCAGCTCAAGCAGGCGAACGTGCTCGAGCTCCCGCCCCCCGCGCCGCACGGGGTGCTGATCGCGAACCCGCCGTACGGCGTGCGGGTGGGGAGCGAGGCCGAGCTGGCTGCCCTCTACCCGAGGCTCGGCGACGCGCTGAAGGCGCGCTACGCCGGGTGGCGCTGCTACTTTCTGACCGCGGATCTGCGGCTCGCCAAGCTGATCGGTCTGAAGGCCTCGAAGCGGACCCCGCTCTACAACGGCCCGCTCGAATGCCGGCTGTTCGAGTTCAGGATCGTCGCCGGGAGCATGCGCACCGAGCGCCGTGCCGCGTCTTGAGGTTGCCGGCGCGTCCGGGCCGCGCTATAAATCGCCGGTCGAGTTCGAGGAGAGCGCCGTGGCACAAACCTACGAAGAGCTGAAGCACAAGACCGTCGCCGAGCTGCGCGAGATCGCGAAGGGGATCGAGCACGAGGCGGTGAAGGGTTACACGCAGCTGAACAAGGACCACCTGCTAGTCGCGGTGTGCAAGGCGCTCGGCGTGGACATGCACGCCCATCATCACCATGCCGCTGCCGGGGAGGAGCGGGGCAAGATCAAGGCCAAGATCAAGGCGCTGAAGAAGAAGCGCGACGAGATCCTCGCCTCGAAGAGCCGCGATGGTCTCAATCCGGTGCTGCGCGAGATCCACGGGCTGAAGCACCGGCTGCGGCGGCCGAGCTTGTAGCCGCCGCTCGAAAAAAGAACGGGCGCCCGAGGGCGCCCGGTTCTCTTTCGTGGTCGGGCGTTACTTGACGATGTCCAGGTGCCCGATGCCCTGGGTGATGTCGCGGTTCTTCGCCTCCTTCGAGTGCAGCTTGATCGCGAGGCGGAGGTCGTTCACCGAGTCGGCGTTCCTCAGCGCGTCCTCGTAGGAGATGACGCCGTTGTCGTACATCTCGAAGAGGTGCATGTCGAAGGTCTGCATGCCGAGCTCCTTCGACCGCTTCATGATCTCCTTGATCTCGTGCACGTCGCCCTTGAAGATGAGGTCGGCGATCAGCGGCGAGTTGAGCATGATCTCCACCGCGGCGACCCGGCCCTTGCCCTCGCGCCGCGGGATCAGGCGCTGCGAGATCATGCCCTTCAGGTTGAGCGAGAGGTCCATCAGGAGCTGCGCCCGGCGCTCTTCCGGGAAGAAGTTGATGATCCGGTCGAGCGCCTGGTTCGAGCTGTTCGCGTGCAGGGTAGCCATGCACAGGTGGCCGGTCTCGGCGAACGCGATCGCGTAGTCCATCGTCTCGCGGTCGCGGATCTCACCCATAAGGATGACGTCCGGCGCCTGCCGCAGCGTGTTCTTGAGGGCGTTCTCCCACGATTCGGTGTCGACCCCGACCTCGCGCTGCGTGATGATGCAGTTCCGGTGCGGGTGGACGTACTCGATCGGGTCCTCGATCGTGATGATGTGGCCGTACGAGTTCTCGTTCCGGTAGCCGACCATCGCGGCGAGCGAGGTCGACTTGCCCGAGCCGGTCGCCCCGACCATGATCACCAGGCCGCGCTTGGTCATGCAGACGTCCTTCAGCACGGCGGGGAGCCCGAGCTCCTCGAGGGTCGGGATCTTCGAGTTGATCGTGCGCAGCACCATGCCGATCGCGCTCTGCTGGACGAGCGCGCTCACGCGAAAGCGCCCGATCCCGCCGGGCGAGATCGCGAACTGGCACTCCTTGGTCGCCTCGAACTCGGCCGCCTGCCGATCGTTCATGACCGAGCGCACGAGCTCCGCGGTGTGCTGCGCCGACAGCGGCTGCTGCGACACCGGGGTCACCTTGCCGTCGAGCTTGATCGCCGGCGGGAAGCCGGCGGTGATGAAGAGGTCGGACGCCTTCTTGGTCACCATCAGGCGCAAGAGGTCGTAGATGAACTTGGTTGCCTGGTCGCGTTCCATGTGGCTCGCCTTTCCTGAAGGCCGGGCAATCCGGCCAGTTTACGCTCTCCGCGCCCCGCGGGCGTCAGCCCGCGAAGTTGTCCTTGTTCGCCGCCTTGACCCGCGCTTCGGCGACCGTGACCGCCCCCCGCTTCACCAGGTCCTGCAGGTTCTGGTCGAGGGTCTGCATGCCGTACTGCTGGCCGGTCTGGATCGACGAGTACATCTGCGCCACCTTGTTCTCGCGGATCAGGTTGCGGATGGCCGGCGTGCCGATCATGATCTCGTGCGCCGCGACGCGCCCGGCGCCGTCCTTGGTCTTGAGCAGCGTCTGGGAGATCACCGCGCGCAGGGACTCCGACAGCATCGCGCGCACCATCTCCTTCTCCGCCGCCGGGAACACGTCGACGATCCGGTCGATCGTCTTGGCCGCCGAGCTCGTGTGCAGCGTGCCGAACACGAGGTGGCCGGTCTCCGCGCCGGTCAGGGCGAGCCGGATGGTCTCGAGGTCGCGCATCTCGCCGACCAGGATCACGTCCGGGTCCTCGCGCAGCGCGCTCCGGAGCGCGTTCGCGAACGACAGCGTGTGCGGCCCGACCTCGCGCTGGTTGATGAGGGATTTCTTCGACTCGTGCACGAACTCGATCGGGTCCTCGATGGTGAGGATGTGCCCGTACTCGTTCTCGTTGATGTGGTTGACCATCGCCGCGAGCGTGGTCGACTTGCCGGAGCCGGTCGGGCCGGTCACCAGCACGATCCCGCGCGGCTGGTCGGCGATGTCGACGAAGATCTTCGGGCAGTTCAGCTCCTCGAGCGTCAGCACCTTCGTCGGAATGGTCCGCATGACCGCCGCAGCGCCACGCTGCTGCACGAATGCGTTCACGCGGAAGCGCGCGAGGCCGGGGATCGCGAACGAGAAGTCGCACTCCAGGACCTCCTCGTAGGTCTTCCGCTGCGCGTCGTTCATGATGTCGTAGATCATCGAGTGCACGTCCTTGTGCTCGAGCGCCGGCAGGTTGATGCGGCGCACGTCGCCGTGCACGCGGATCATCGGCGGCAGCCCGGCCGAGAGGTGCAGGTCGGAGGCCTTGTTCTTGACGACGAAGGCGAGGAGTTCGGAAATGTCCATATACTTTTCGTCCTGTTCTGGAGCTTGAACGGCCAACCCTTTGGCGCGCCAGCGTTATCCGGGGCATTATGGACACAATCGAAAAGCGCCTGCAAGCCGTAAAGTCCCGCATCGCAGCGGCGTGCGCAGCGGCCGGGCGCGACCCCCGTGACATAGTTCTCGTGGCCGTCGGCAAGACGTTTCCGGCGGACGACCTCCGCGCCGCGCACGCCGCCGGCCAGCGCGACTTCGGCGAGAACCAGGTCCAGGAAGCGCTCGCGAAGATCGAGCGGCTGCGGCCGCTCGGGCTCGTCTGGCATTTCATCGGGCCGGTCCAGAGCAACAAGACGCGGGCGGTGGCCGAGCACTTCGACTGGGTCCACTCGATCGACCGGCTGAAGGTCGCCGAACGACTGTCGGTGCAGCGCCCGGAACCGCTCCCCCCGCTCCAGGCGTGCGTACAGGTCAACGTCAGCGGAGAAGCGTCCAAGAGCGGCGTCCCGCCGGCTGAGGCGCCTGCGCTCGCCCGCGCGGTGGCGAGCCTGCCGCGGCTCCGGCTCCGCGGCCTCATGACCATCCCCGAGCCGACGACCGACGTGGCGCTCGCCCGGCGGCGGTTCGAGACCCTGCGCGACCTGCAGGGCGAGCTCGTGCGCGGCGGGCTGCCGCTCGACACGCTGTCGATGGGGATGTCCGACGACTTCGAGGCCGCGATTGCGGCCGGTGCAACGATGGTGCGGGTCGGCAGCGCGATCTTCGGGCCGCGCCGGAAGGCCGAGCGCGCCGCTGTCGAACGCCGCTAAGCGCCGACACCGGCGCGGACCGTCCGGCGGCCGATCCGCCATAATTCGTGTCCATCGGCGTCTCCTTTCCCAATGGACATCACATTCATCGGCGGCGGGAACATGGCGACCGCCCTCGCGGGCGGGCTCGTGGGCAAGGGCTTCGCAGCTCGGGGCATGAGGGTCGTCGAGGTCCTCCCGGAAGCCCGCAAGCGCCTCACCGACTCGCTTGGCGTCGCGACCTTCGAGGCTCCCGCGCAGGCGGTGCCGTACGGCGACCTCGTCGTGCTCGCGGTCAAGCCGCAGCAGATGCGAGAGGCCGCGCGCGCCGTCGCGCCGCACCTCAAGCAGGAACTGGTGCTCTCGATCGCCGCCGGCATCCGGCTCGCGGATCTCGGGCGGTGGCTCGGCGGCTACGCCCGCCTCGCGCGCTGCATGCCGAACACGCCGGCGCTGATCGGCCTTGGCGTGACCGGGCTCTATGCGCGGCCGGAGGTCACCCCGGCGCAACGGGCGCATGCGCAGGCCGTGCTCGAGGCCGTCGGCGAGGTGATTTGGGTCGACGAGGAGGCGCTCCTCGATCCGGTGACCGCGGTCTCGGGGAGCGGGCCGGCATACGTTTTCTTTCTCATCGAGACGCTCGAGCGCGCGGCGCGCGAGGTCGGGCTCGATGCGGCCGCGGCGCGCCGCCTCGCGCTCGGTACGTTCCGCGGCGCCGCGGAGCTTGCGGCGCGCTCGCCCGAGTCGCCCGCGACGCTCCGCGAACGGGTCACTTCCAAGGGCGGCACGACCGAGCGGGCGCTCGCCTCGATGCGCACCGACAAGGTGGACGAGGCGATCGCGCGCGCGGTGCGCGCTGCCAACGAGCGTGCGCGCGAGCTGGGCGAGGAATTCGGAAAGGATTGAGGCGTGGGCGGCCAGATCGCGCAGCTCCTCATCGAGACCGCGTTCGGTCTCTTCATCTATGTGGTGCTGCTGCGATTCTGGATGCAGGCGCTGCGCGCGCCGTTCCGCAACCCGGTCGGCCAGTTCGTGATCGCGCTGAGCGACTGGGCCGTGCTGCCGCTGCGGCGCGTGGTGCCGTCGTTTCGCGGCTACGACCTCTCGAGCTTCGCCGTCGCCTGGATCGCGCAGGTTCTGATGATGGTTCTCCTCTACGCGGCGGTGGCGGGCGGCACGTTCGTCGCACCGGGGCTGACGGTGCTCGGCCTCTCCCTCGTCGGCCTGCTCCGCGCAAGCCTGCACCTCCTGATCTTCGTCGTGATCGTGCAGGTGATCATGAGCTGGGTGAGCCGCTACAACCCGCTCGCACCCGTGTTCGATGCGCTGACGCGGCCGTTCTACGGCTTCTTCCGGCGGTTCATTCCGCCGATCGGCGCGGTCGATCTCTCGCCGTTGCTCGTCGTCGTCCTCGCCCAGGTGCTGCTGATCGTGCTCGACGGCATGCCGCGCGCGTTGCTGACGAGTGGCTGAGGCGGGCTGGGCGCGGCGGACGACCGAGGGCTGGGCGCTCGCCCTGCACGTCCAGCCGGGCGCGAAGCGCTCGACGGCGGCCGGCCTTCACGGCGAGCGGCTCAAGCTCCGCATCGCCGCGCCCGCGGTCGACGGCCGCGCGAACGACGCCCTGGTCGCGTTCGTGGCGGAAAAGCTGGGGGTGCCGAAGGCCCGGGTCGCGGTCGCCCGCGGCGAGCGCTCGCGCGACAAGCTGGTGGTGATCAGCGGAGAGTGCGAACCGTCGCGGCTCGCCGAAACCGGCTGAGGGACGTTCAGCCGCGCTCGAACCGGACCTCGCCCGCGACCAGGGTCCAGCGCACGACACCCGGCAGCTCGTAACCGAGGAAGGGCGTGTTCTTGCCCATGCTGCGCAGCCCAGACGGCGCGACGGTGAAGTAGGTCTCCGGGTCGAAGACGCAGACGTCCGCCGGCGCCCCGATGCCGAGATGCCCGGCGTCGATGCCGAGGATGCGCGCCGGCTCGGAGGTCGCCCGCGCGAGGGCCTGCACGAGCGGCAGCCGCACCTCGCGGCTCCACTTGAGGGTAAGCGGCAGCAGGAGCTCGAGCCCGGTCGCGCCGGGCTCGGACTCGCCGAACGGCAGCTGCTTCGCGTCGTCGTCGACCGGCGTGTGGTCGGAGCACACCGCGTCGATCGTCCCGTCGGCGAGCGCGGCGCTCAGGGCTTCGCGGTCGCGCCGGCTGCGAAACGGCGGCACGACGTGACAGTGCGAATCGAAGTAGCCGAGGTCGAGCTCCGAGAGGTGCAGGTGGTGCGCACTCACGTCGCAGGTGACCGGCAACCCGTCGCGTTTGGCGACGCGGACCATCTCGACCGACTCGCGCGCCGAGAGGCGGCACAGGTGCACGCGCGTGCCGGTGACCCGCACGAGCTGCAGGATCGCGCCGAGCGCGATCGTCTCGGCGAACGCCGGGATCCCCGGCAGCCCGAGCCGCGTCGCGACCTCGCCGTCGTGGGCGACTCCGCCGTGCGCGAGATGCGGATCCTGCGGACGCAGCCAGACGGGCAGGCCGAAGGTCGCGGCGTACTGCAGGGCGCGCCACAGCACCTGCGTGTCGGCGAGCGGCACCTCGGCCTGCGAGAACGCGATGCAGCCGTGGTCGCGCAGCTCCGCCATCTCGGTCAGGCGCTCGCCGCCGAGCTTCGCGGTCAGCGCGCCGACCGGGTAGACGCGCGCGAGGTTCAGGCTGGACGCGCGCCGCGTGAGCATCTCGACCAGTCCCGGCTCGTCAAGCGGGGGATCGGTGTCGGGCGGGCAGGCGAGGCTCGTCACGCCACCGGCGACCGCGGCGAGCATCTCCGACTCGAGCGTCGCCTTGTACTCGAGCCCCGGCTCGCGCAGCCGCGCGGCGAGGTCGACGAGGCCCGGCGCCACGACGAGGCCGGTTGCGTCGATGACGCGCTCGGGTTCGAAGCCCCGCGGCGCGCTCGCGATGCCGGCGACCCGTCCCTCGGCGATGTAGAGGTCAGCCGGACGATCGACACCGTGCTTCGGATCGACGAGCCGGCCGCCCTTGATGTGAACCCTCATCGCCATCACGAGCCGCCGAGGATCGACATCACCGCCATCCGCACCGCGATGCCGAACGTGACCTGCGGCAGGATCACCGAGTGCGGCCCGTCGGCGACCGCCGAGTCGATCTCGATGCCGCGGTTCATCGGGCCGGGATGCATCACGATCGCATCGGGCTTGGCGAGCGCAAGCTTGTCCGGCGTCAGGCCGTAGTACTTGAAGAATTCCTGCGCGGAAGGCAGGAGCGGCCCGCCCATGCGCTCGTTCTGCAGCCGCAGCATCACGACGACGTCGGCGCCGGCGAGGCCCTTGCGCATGTCCGGGAACACGCGCACGCCCAGGCTCTCGACCCCTGCGGGCAGCAGCGTCTGCGGCCCGATCACGCGGACCTCCGGCGTGCCGAGGATGGTGAGGGCGTGGATCAGCGAACGCGCGACCCGCGAGTGCAGGATGTCGCCGACGATCGCCACCGTCAGGGCAGAGAACTCCTTCTTGTAGTGGCGGATCGTGTAGGCATCGAGGAGCCCCTGCGTCGGGTGGGCGTGGCGGCCGTCGCCGGCGTTGATCACGTGGCGCTCCGGCCCCACGTGCCGCGCGATCATGTGCGGCGCGCCGCTCTGCGCGTGGCGCACGACGAACATGTCGGCGTGCATCGCCGCGAGGTTGTCCACGGTGTCGAGCAGCGTCTCGCCCTTCTGCGTCGAGGACGTGCTGACGTTGAGGTTGATCACGTCGGCCGACAGGCGCTTCGCCGCGATCTCGAACGTCGTGCGGGTGCGCGTGGAGTTCTCGAAGAAGACGTTGAACACGCTCATGCCGCGGAGCAGCGGCACCTTCTTCACCTCGCGCTCGGTCACGCCGAGGAACGACTCCGCGGTGTCGAGGATGTTGACGATGATCTCGCGCGGCAGCCCCTCGAGCGTGAGGAGGTGGGTCAGCTCGCCGTTCGAGTTGAGCTGCGGATTACGCATCGTCGAGCCGCAGGGAGAGGCGTCCCGCGTCGTTCCGGTCGAGGCGCAGCATCGCGCCTTTCGCCACCGCGACCGTGGTGCCGCAGTACTGCGCGCAGATCGGCAGCTGCCGCTCGCCGCGGTCGACGAGCACGACGAGCGCGATCGACTCCGGCCGGCCGTAGTCGAACAGCTCGTTCATCGCCGCGCGCACGGTGCGGCCGGTGTAGAGGACGTCGTCGACGAGCAGGAGCCGGCGGTCACCGACGTCGAACGGGATCTGGCTCGCCTTCACCGACTTGTGGAGGCCCGACTTGCGGTAGTCGTCGCGATAGAACGAGATGTCGAGCCGCCCGAGCGGGAGCGCAAGCCCGAGCTCGCGATGCAGGCGTTCTGCGAGCCACGCACCGCCGGTGTGGATGCCGACCATCCCGGTCGCCGGCGTCACCGCCGGCCGGAGCTTCTTCACCAGCTCCGCACAGAGCGCTTCGGCGTCACGCAGCGGCATCGCGGTCGAAATGGTCCTGGAGGATGACCTGCGCCGAGAGCGGGTGGGCAAGGTCCCTGTGCCTGCGCCCGCCGCGGCCGATCGCGCGCAGGCGCGCCTCGGCCTCGGCCGACGAGAGCCGTTCGTCGACGAGCGTCACCGGCCGGTGGAACCGGCCCTCGAGTTGCCGCGCGAACCGTTCCACGCGGGGCGTCAACGCGTGCCGCTCGCCCTCCGGTCCGAGCGGCAGGCCGACCACGAACCGCGCCGGGCGCCACTCCGCGACCAGCCCCGCGATCGCGTCGAACCGCGCGGCCGCACTGCGCGCGTCGATCGTGGCGAGCGGATGTGCGACCTGCATCGCGTCCTCACCCACCGCGACGCCAAGGTAACGCTCGCCGAAGTCGAACGCGAGCACCGTCCCGGAGCGCACGCTCACGCATGCCCCGCCTCGTCGGCGAGCGTCGCGTACGACACGCCGAGCAGCTCCATTGCCGCCGGCAACCGCTCCTCGGCCGGCACGTCGAAGATGATCGAATCCTGCGCCGCGACGGTGAGCCAGGCGTTCTGCTGGAGCTCGTGCTCGAGCTGGCCCGCGGCCCAGCCCGAGTAGCCAAGCGCGAGCAGCATCCGCGCGGGGCCAGTGCCGTGCGACACCGCTTCGAGGATGTCGCGCGACGTGGTGAGCCCGAGGCGGTCGAGCACCGGAAGCGTCGAGCTCCACTTGCCGACCGGGGCATGCAGGACGAACCCGCGGTCGGTCTGCACCGGCCCGCCGAAATAGACCGGCATCTCGGCCAGCCCGCGCGCGCCCGTCTCGAGGTTCAGGCGCTCGAAGAGGGCCGCGAGCGTCATGTCGATCGGGCGGTTGACGACCAGCCCGAGCGCGCCCTGGTCGTTGTGCTCGCAGATGAAGGTGAGCGTCCGGGAGAAGTACGGATCGGCCATACTGGGCATGGCGATCAGAAAGTGATCGGTGAGATCCACCCGCGACACAGTTGGAATTGTACTGCGGGGCACGTGCTAGAGTCTCGCGCCCCGCACGCACCCCCGGCAGCATGCCCCCCGTCCGCGACTGCGCGCTGGCGTGGTTTCGCCGCGATCTCCGCGATTACGACCACGCCGCCCTGTACCACGCGCTGAAGGCCCATCCGCGCGTCTACTGCGCGTTCTGCTTCGACACCGAGATCCTCGACGCGCTCCCGGCGCGGGCCGACCGCCGCGTCGAGTTCATCTGGCACGCCGTGAAGGAGCTCGACGCGAGCCTCGCCGGCCGCGGCGGCGGGCTCGCGGTGCTGCACGGCCGGGCGCGCGACGCGATCCCGCGGCTCGCGCGCGAGCTCGGCGCGGCGGCAGTCTACGCGAACCACGACTACGAGCCGGCTGCAAACGACCGCGACGCCGAGGTGGCGCGCGCCCTCGCCGCCTCGGGGATCGCGTTCCACACCTTCAAGGACCAGGTGATCTTCGAGCGAGACGAGCTGCTGACCGGAGCCGGGCGCCCGTTCACCGTCTTCACGCCCTACAAGAACGCATGGCTGAAGAAGCTCGATCGCTTCTACCTGAAGGCCTACCCGGTGGCGACGTACGCCGGCCACCTCGCGCCGCCGCCACGAGCCGGGGTCCCGCCGCTCGCCTCGATCGGGTTCGAGCCGACGAATCTCGGCGCGCTCGACGTCCCGACCGGCATGTCGGGCGCGCAACGGCTCTTCCGCGCCTTCCTCGACCGGATCGGCGCCTACCACGAGCGCCGCGACTTCCCAGCGGTCAAGGGGCCGTCCTACCTCTCGGTGCACCTGCGCTTCGGCACGGTCTCGATCCGCGAGCTCGCCGGCGCGGCGCATTCGCTCGGCGGGCGCGGCGCCGAAACCTGGCTCTCGGAGCTCGTCTGGCGCGATTTCTACTTCGCGATCCTCCACCACTTCCCGCACGTCGTCGGCCACGCGTTCAAGCCGGCGCTCGACGAGCTCGCCTTCACGAACGACGAATCGAAGTGGCGCGCGTGGTGCGACGGGCAGACCGGGTACCCGCTGGTCGACGCGGCGATGCGGCAGCTCACCCAGACCGGCTACATGCACAACCGCCTGCGCATGATCGCGGCGTCGTTCCTGGTGAAGGATCTGCACGTCGACTGGCGTCGGGGCGAGCGCTACTTCGCCGACCACCTCAACGATTTCGATCTCGCCGCGAACAACGGCGGGTGGCAGTGGGCAGCCTCGACCGGCTGCGACGCGCAGCCCTACTTCCGGATCTTCAACCCGGTGACGCAGTCGGAGAAGTTCGACGCCGAGGGGAAGTTCATCCGCAGGTACCTCCCGGAGCTCGCGCGCGTCCCGGCAAAGTTCGTCCACGCGCCGTGGTCGATGCGGTGGCCGGAGCAGGAGGCGTCGGGCTGCGTCATCGGTCGCGATTACCCTGCGCCGGTCGTCGATCACGCCCGGGCGCGGGCGATCGCGCTCGAGCTCTACGGCCGAACCCGGAAGGGCTAGGCCCCCCCC
>Ga0335084_10001124_pt1 | contig 24402 bp, 22 predicted proteins | sample Lox_Sample_44_FD_206721 | JGI IMG/M metagenome (GOLD analysis project Ga0335084, IMG submission 206721) | Soil microbial communities from Loxahatchee National Wildlife Refuge, Florida, United States - Lox_Sample_4.4 | ecosystem: Environmental > Terrestrial > Soil > Wetlands | place: USA...
CAGATCGCCGGACCGATCCAATGGATCGACTCGTTCGGGTTCCGCGGCTTGAAGTCGTTCCGGCTGGATGTTCACGTCCACTAGCTCCGCAGTAGCGTACCCAGAGGAGAGTCCATGCGCGGCGCACTGATCATCGACGTTGCGAGCTTCATGCCGGAACGCGTCGTCCCGGTCACGCCCGAGCTGCTGGGCGAGGACAGTCCCTTCTATCGCGGCATTCGAGAACGCCGTTTCGCATCACCGGAGTACCTGTCCGAGGATCTCGGTACGCTGGCTCTGGGCCGTCTGCTCGAACGCACCGGAACTCGGCCGCGGGACCTCGACTTGATCCTCGTGTCCTGCATATTCACCGATGTGTTCTGGCCGGGTATCGGCCCCGCCATCCAGCACCGGGTCGGCGCCACGAACGCCTCGATCATGAATATCGACACGAGCTGCGCGTCCTACCTCTCGGGCCTGAACGCGGCATGCGCCTTTGTCGAATCCGGACAGTGCGACGTGGTCGCTGTGGTCACGGTGACCAACTTTATTTCGCGCCTCGCCGAGCATCAGCGCAAGAGGGCAGGGGGCCCGCTGGGTGACGGCGCCTCGGCGACGCTGGTCGGCGCGGGCACGCCGAGCATTCTTGCCCGCTACGAGCGCTCACACGGCGAGAACTATGGGTTGCTGCGGTTCGAACCCGACGTCGTTGACGGCGTCTTTCGCAACTATTGGGAGCGCGGCTGTGGTCCCATTACTGTCAACTTCTCGGCCGAGATGATCGAACGTATCCGCGAGAACTCGCAGCGCCTGGTGCCCGAGGCCGTGCTCGAGTGCCTGCGGCGGGCTGGCGTCGGCATAGACGAAGTCGATCTGTTGATCACCCATCAGCCGAATGACCTGTTTCTCGAGGACTGGCGCAACCGGATCGGGATCCAGCCACCGCGTGCCTACGACACGCTGGCCAAGTACGGCAACCTGTTCCAGGGAACGATCCCGATAACGCTTGCGGACGCGCTGGAGGCAGGACGAGTCAGGAAAGGAGACATCATCGCGCTTGGAACCTTCTCCAACGGCGGTGATTTCGTCAGTGCACTCACGCTTCGCTGGTAGATCCCAGTCGACAGGAGGTACGCCATGACCGCGTCGCACACTCAGGACTTGTGCAGGAGGTCCGATCTGGACACAAATGGAATCGCCGCCAAGGACATCCCCGGCCTGTTCAACGCAGAGCGCAACGGCCTGGAAGAGCTGAAGGCGAAGCTGCGCGAGCAATCGAAGCCGGCCTACAGCAGCGAAGAAATCTTCGGCGCGTTCTGCCACACGGGCGAATACATCCGGTGCCCGGTCGACGCCGCCTTCGCGTACATGTCGAATGTCTATTGCCTGGAAGAGTTCACCTTCAGCTTGCGTAACTTCGAGCCGGTTGAAGGCGGCCTTTACAAGGGCAGCGATGCGCTCGCAAAGGACACATCGATCTACATGCGCGTGGATGCCTATCCCGACTCGCGTGTCATCGACCACTTCTGCGCGTGGGACCAGGGCGAGGAATTGTGGATGCGCTATCACTTCCGCTTCCTCGATGCCATGCCGACCGTGCGTCGCCCGGGGACGATTGTTCTATGGTCGAATTGCAGGCATCCCTACTACGACCGCTCGGTGACGGACATACCGACGTACATTTCGGAGCCGCGCGCCCGCACCGACCGCCTCTGGGTAGGGGACGTATGGCCGAGCTTCTACGCTATCCACAATATTGAAGCGGCCAACCTGAAGACGGTTCTCGAATACCGCTTCGGGCGGACGCTCTGATTGGTGTTGAGTTCCATCGCGCGCGGGGCTGGATGTTGCAGGGGGTGCACCTGGCGCCGCTTCCTGACGCAACGTTGCCCTCCGCCGCACGGACTTTCAACTCAAGCGCGACATCGCCCAGTCCGATCAACACAGGAGTGAGCCGTGCCACAAGATGCCATGCCGACTCCCGCACAGCTCGAACAGCTCGAGCTGATCCTCGGTGGCCACGTTTTCTTTCAAACGCTTCGGTCCGCCGTCGATCTCGATCTGTTCACGTTGCTCTCTCGATCCCCTGGCGCGTCGTTGGGGCGCCTCGCCGAACTGGCAGGCGTCGAGCGCAAGCCGATGCGAATCCTGCTCCTCGGTTGTGTGGCGCTCGGGCTCATCGAGAAGCGGGACGGCTACTACAACGGCGCAGTTGCCCAGAGATTGCTCAATCGCGACAGCCCTCGCAACATCACTGCGACCGTCGAGTTCGCCCACCACCTCGTCTATCGCCCGATGTTCCATATGGCCGAGGCGATCCGCGAAAACCGCAATGTGGGCCTGAGTGAATTTCCCGGAGAGGGGAAGACTTTGTACGAACGTCTCAGTCAATCGCCTGAGTTGGAGCGGGTCTTTCAGGAGGGCCTGCAATCGACGACGGCAATCACCATCGAACAGCTCCTCAACCATTTCGACCTTACGCATACCCGACACGTTCTCGATGTCGGTGGCGGCAATGGCACCGCCCTGTGCACACTGGCCGCGCGATATCCACAGCTCCACGGCACCGTGTTCGAGACCCCGACGGTGTGCGCACTTGCGCGCGAGCGGATCGAAGCGATGGGAATGTTGGATCGCGTGGGCGTGCATCCAGGTAACAGCTTCGTCGATCCGTTCCCCGCTGGTCCGGACTGCATTCTTTTCATGCACTACATGACGATATGGTCCGAACAAGCCAACCGCGAAATGCTGCGCAAGAGCCACGCTGCGCTGCCATCCGGTGGCTCGGTTGTCGTGTTCGACGGCGTGCAATCGAACGACGAGACCGGTCCTCTGCGGGCGGCCCGCTGGTCGCCGTATTTCCTGGTCCTGTCGACTGGCGAAGGCATGTTCTACAGCGCCGATGAGTACGCGGGCTGGATGCGGGAGGCAGGGTTCGTCGATGTTCGGCAGATCCCGACGCCGATGGATCACGCAGTCGTGCTTGGACGCCGGCCGTGATACGGAGCCAGCGCCCACGCTGCTCGCGATCTGGCATGGCCAGCGCGGCGATTGGGATGCGACTACGACCGCCCCAATAACGAAAGTCGCTCGAGATCGACGCCGTTCTTCCTTTGCGTGTGGCGCGTCAAGTCCCAAACTGATACCGCGTGGCACTACATGCTGCCTAGCTCCTGTGCGATGAGGTCCAATGCCTCTTCGGCTTTCGTTCGCTCGAGGCAGGGATAGCCGAGTAGAAGAATCCGCTCGCAGCCTTCGAACGGGTGCAGCATCAACGCCGGCCCCTCGCGCAGAGAGTAAACGCCGACGCCCCGGTCGAGCAGATTGCACTGAAGCGCGTGCGCAGGTGGCGCATTGCCTGGCAAACACCACGTGAGATGCATGCCACCTTCTACGCCCAGCACGACAGACTGCGGAAAGCGATGCGCGATCCCTGCCGTGAGATGGTCGCGCCGCTCCAGATAAACCATGCGGATGCGGCGCAGATGCGCATCGAACGCACCTGACTTGAGGAAGTCAGCGAGCACCGCCTGCTCCAGCCACGAATGCCCGTGGTTCATTAGATCCTTGGCGACCCGAGCGCGTGCCGCAAGGCTGGGCGGAACGATGGCGTACCCCAGGCGCAGGCCCGCACCGAGCGACTTGGAAAACGTCGCGAGATAGATGACGTGTTCCGAGCGATCCAGCGCTGCGAGCGCCATCAGCGGCGAGCCTTGGTAGCGGAAGTCGCCGTCGTAGTCGTCCTCCACAACGTAGCTGCCAGTGCGCCGAGCCCATTCGAGTAGCCCAATGCGGTTCTCCAGACTCATCGTCGGCCCGAGCGGAAACTGGTGCGAAGGCGTGACATACGCCAGACGCGCGCCGCTGCGCGGCAGTGCAGAGGGATCCATGCCCTCGTCCGTCACCGAGCACGAAACCAGCGTGGCGCCGTGACTCGTGAACACGGCGGCGGCGCCAGCGTAGGTCGGGTTTTCGACTGCTACCGCGCATCCGGGCTCGATCAGCAAACGTGCGACCAGGCTCAACCCTTCCTGCACGCCGGCGATGATCAGCACTTGATCTGGCGAGCAGACGATGCCGCGGCTGACGCGCACTCGCTCGGCGACGGTGCTGCGCAGTTCGGCCAGACCGAGCGGATCGCCATATTCGGTAAGCGCGAGTGGGGCGCCGTGCAGTCGCTCCTCGACCAGACGTTTCCACGCACGATGCGGGAACAACGTGCGATCAGGGCGCCCGACTCGAAAGTCGAGCCGCAACTGATTGCGCAACGGGTCGTACAAGCTGGCGTTGTTCGGAAGTTCAATTGCAACGGATGGCGGCCTGCTCGTGGGCCCGACCCCGCGCACTTGGGCACGGCCCTGTGCATTCAGGTACGCCCGTGGCAACGTCGAGCCGACACGCGTGCCGCCACGGCCGAACGTCTCGACGAAACCTTCACGTGCGAGCGCCTCGTACGCGAGTACCACGGTGTTTCGCGCCACACCTAACTGCGCACTGAGTTGGCGCGTCGCGGGCAGCACGTCACGCGGCTTGAGCATGCCAGTTTCGATGAGCGTGGTGATCTGCCGCACGATTTGTTCCTGCAGGTGCTTCTGCGGATCTCCAGCGCTTGTCCTGACGGATATCGGCAGTTGCATGAAGAAAGGTGGGCTGGTGGAACAAGACATACTAGATCGCCACACCTCGAACCATTGGATCCAAGACACAACTCGCGCCTGGAGCCATCTGTCGAGCTGTCACCGCCCTAGCATGGTCGGGAGCGCACTTCGGTCCGTCAGGGATCGATTCGCACGCGCTCCGAAGGAAGGAGAGCTTGAAATGGCAATCTATCTAAGCATGCAGCGAGTTCGCTTTTCCAGCGAGGACGGCTACGACAAGTTCAAGATGCTCTTTGCCGACACGCGCAACCACCTGAAACCGTTGCCGGGGTTCCTGCATCTGACCTGGTGGGTGCATCCGGAAGATCCGAAGTGGTTCAACGAAGTGAGCCTCTGGACAAGCAAGCAGGCGTTGAACGACTGGCACCAGGCGACCTATCACAAGCACGCCAAGGAGTGGGCGGCGCGTGGCGCGATCATGGAAGACATCATCACCAACTTCGAGCTCGCCAGCACGCGCCTGCTTCGCGTTTGCCCCTGCTGCGGCGAGTTCCAGGACAAGACGTACGACTTGTTACGCGAACAGGCGACGCTGGCGCAGCCGTGTCCGAAGTGCGGATTTCATTTCCCGGTGATGGGCGAAACGACGAGCAGCATGGCAGTGTTCAAGGATCAGCCAGCGTAGCGGGTCGGTTTCCTTGACCAGGCGATCAATACGTAACATGGTCACTTCGAGTTGCCCCGCAAGTTCCCCACGTTCTTCGCCTGACGTGAGCGCTTGGAAGACCTTCGGAGGTGACGTATCGACGCCGGCCGTCGTCTCCCTCACGATGCCGTACGCGCCGAATGCCGTGACGCCGGCGACAGCGCAGCACGCACAGGGGGTTTCATGCCGGTCGCGTCGAGCGATGCCATCAACGTTTCCAGCTCGCTCGTGATATCGCTCTGACGCTGGCGGAAGTAGCGCCGCCGCAGGCGTCCGCCCGCTTCGTCGAGGTAGTCCTGAGCGCGCTGCATCTGGGCGAGCCGCCAGTGGTTTTCCTGCTGCAGCGACTGGAGCAGTGCGCCGAGCAGTGCCACGCGCAGCATCTCGGCCATCAGCTTCGGCAGCAGCTGCGCCCTCGGCAGATATCGTGCTGGCGGCGGCCCGGCCGAAGGCGCCGGCAGGTCGGGCAGCGGCAGCATGCGCCGGCGAGCGACGCCGTGTTCGGCGTGGTGCAGCAGCCAAAGCGACGGCGTTGGCGCGGGACCCGCGGGCGCCGACGAGGCAAGCCTCGACATCCACGTATCGACGCAAGCGGGCGCGTCTTCGGTGCCCGTGCATCCGTCGAGCCAGGCCGCGTGATGCAGGACAGGCTCCAGGCGCTGGCGCAAGCGGGTCCCGGCGATCATCCACTGGGCGTCGGCCTCGCGTTCGACCAGGCCCGCCAGCGCGTCGGCAAGCTGGTCGTTGAAGCCGCCGCAGAAGCCGCGCTCACTGCCGATCACGAGCCACACCGTGCCGGTTGCCCGCGGCGGCGGAGCACCGACAGCCGGCACTGTATCGGCCAGTGCGCGCTCGATGGTCTCATCGGCGCGAGCGCACGCGGCCTGCATGCGGTTCAGCCGCTGCAGCTCCGCGTAAGCGAGGTTGCGCATCGCGGTGACGATTTGCCGCAGCTCGTCGAGCAGAACGAGCCGTTCGCGCAGCGCGACGCCGCTCATCCCCCCTCCAGCCACCTCGCGACCGCCGCGACCCACTCCGCGCGTGGCGCATCGAGCGCGGGCGCGGCGGGCGCGTTCCGCGCCATGCGCTGAAGCAGCGGCGCCAGCGCGGTCGCGTCCTTGCCATCAAGGCGGCCTTCATTCAGCGCGACCAGCCATGCCATCTCGTAGGCGATCGGGCGCGGCATCAGCCGAGGTTGGCGGAACAGTTCGCGCAGGAGCCGGCCACGCGCCACGCGCGCGGCCATGCCCGGCTCGAGCCGGGTGCCGAAGCGCGTGAACATCTCGAGCTCGAGGAACTGCAGGTACTCCAGGCGCAGGCGTGCCGCTTCGCGCGCCACTGGCTTGTCCTGCGCCTTGCCGCCGATGCGCGACACCGAGCGTGCGATGTCGATCGCAGGGAGCATGCCGCCGGTGAACAGGGCGCGGCTCAGATAGATCTGGCCGTCGGTGATCGAGATCAGGTTCGTCGGGATGTAGGCCGCCAGTTCGCCCTGCTGGGTCGGGACGATCGGCAACGCAGTCAGGCTGCCACCGCCATGGGCCGGGGCGAGCGCGGTCGCGCGCTCGAGCAGGCGCGAGTGAAGGTAGAAGATGTCGCCCGGATACGCCTCGCGCCCCGGCGGGCGGCGCAGCAGCAGTGAAAGCTCCCGGTAGGCCTGCGCGTGCTGTCCCAGGTCGTCGAAGACGATCAGAACGTCTTCGCCCGCCCGCATCCAGTGCTCGGCGACGGCACAACCGGCGAACGGCGCCAGGTACTGCACACCGGGCAGCGTGCTCGCTTCGGCGACGACGACGGTCGTATGCCCGAGCGCACCCGCCTGCGCCAGGATGGAGGTCGTCTCCACCACGGCGGATCGACGCTGCCCGATCAGCACATAGACGCAGCGCACGTTCTGCCCGCGCTGATGGATCACCGCGTCGAGAGCGATCGAACTCTTTCCCGTCGCGTCGTCGCCAATGATCAGCTGCCGCTGTCCGCGGCCGATCGGCAGCAGCGTGTCGATGATCGTGTTGCCGGCGTGCAGCGGTCGGCTGACGGCCGCGCGTTGCACGATCGGCGGGGATGCGGTTTCCAGCGGCCGCGCAGTCACGGTCTCGGGCGCCGGCTGTCCGTCGAGTGGACGACCCAGCGGGTCGATGACCCGTCCGAGCAGTGCGTCCCCGCAGCCGATCGTCAGGCGGCGATGCGTGCGATGCACGCGCATGCCAGCGGCCACGCCACGCGACTCGTCGAGAAGGATGGCGCCGATCAGGCGCTCGTCCAGCTGGAATGCGAGCGCGCGGCTGCCATCGTCGAGGCGCAGTTCTTCGCCGGCCTGCGCCGAGAGCAGGCCGGCGATCCATGCGATGCCGTCGGCGACGCCAACGACCTGGCCGCGCTCGTCGACAATAAGCCCGATCCGGTTTTGCGGCGAAGCGGCCGGCGGCGTTTCGATGCTCACGAGTTCGCGCTTGAATCGGGTGCGAAGGCGACCAGCGAGCGCGCCAGGCTTGCCTCGAGCTGATGACCGTCGAGCCGGACCGCTATGCCGGCGATCAGCGAAGAATCGATCGTCCAGTGCGCCGCCACCGGCGGGCCAAGCGCCGCGAGCAGTCCTGCCTCGATCCTGCTGCGTTCCGTTTCCGCGGGCGTGAACGCCGTGGCGATCTCGATCGCACCGCCGCCGGCTTGGGCGCGCAGGCGGTCGCGCGGCTCGGTCGCGAGCGCGGCGAGATCGGACAGGAACAGGCCCGTGATCGCGCGCTCCAGTTCGGGTCCCGCCAGGCGCTCGAGGTAGTGGCGTACGAATGCCTCCGCGCGCCGCGCCGCCGCCTCGTCCTGCCGCCGCGCCTCCTGTTTCTGCTCGGCTGTCCAGCGCGCCTTAGCCTTGGTGCGTTCGTCCTCCAACTCGGTTCGCAGCGCATCGAGCCTGCGCGTGCGCTCGGCGGCGATCTCGGTGGCGAGCCTCTGGCGCTCCGTATCGCGCTCGGCGTCGAGCACGCCGCGCGCCACTTGCAGTTGCCGTTGCCCGTCATCCAGCACGGCGCGCTGTGCATCAAGCGCGCGCGCCGCGTCTTCCGCCTGCCGCTGGCGCCTTGCGATCGCCGCCTGCACCGGCCGGTACAGGAAGCGATTCAACAGCCACAGCAGGATCAGGAAGTTGACGATCTCGAGAACGAACGTCGTCGCGTCGAGCTCCATCGCGGCCTCCGTCAATGCAGCAGATACTCGAGCAGCGGATTGCGGAACAGGATGATCAGCACGATCACCAGGCAATAGATCGCGAGCGACTCGATCATCGCCAGGCCGATGAACAGCGTCCGGCTGATCGCTTTCTCCGCTTCGGGCTGGCGTGCCAGTGCATCGAGCGCCTTGGCGATCGCGCGACCCATCGCAAGCGCCGGGAAGAAGGTGCCCAGCGCGATCGCGAGCGCCGCGGCGACGGTCGAGACGAGGCTGAAGAGATGGATGTCGCTCATGGTGCGTTCTCCGAAGGCGATGAGGGAGACGAAGAGGTTGCCGCCGCCGCCGCGTCGGCGCCGCGCGCTTCCAGCGCGCTGCCGATGTAGATCAGCGCCAGGATGCCGAAGATGTAGGCCTGCACGAGCGCCTCGATCACGTGCAGAACCAGCAGCGGGACGGGGACGAGGAAGCCGGCCACCAGCAGCACGAGCAGCGCGGCCATTTCAAGGCTCATCATGTTGCCGAACAGCCGTACCGCAAGGGCGAGCGTGCGCGTCAGCTCGCTCACCAGGTGGAAGGGCAGCATGAGCGGATTGGGTGTCAGGTAGTGCCGCAGGTACGCGCGCCAACCGGCGGCGCGCACCCCGTAGACGTGCACGGCGAGAAACACCAGCGCCGCCAGCGCAGCCGTGACCGACAGGTCGCGCGTCGGCGCCGAAAGACCCGGAACGAGCCCGAGCAGGTTGGCCGCGAGAATGAAGATCCAGAGGGTGCCGACGAAGGGGAGCACGCGCGCGACGTCGGCGGCCGGCACCACTTCGGCCACTGCATCGCGCATCAAGGTGACCGCAAGCTCTGCGGCGACCTGCAGGCGACCTCCCCGCGCCGTCGTCGAGCGACCGATCCAGTAGGCGAGCCCGGTGAGCAGCGCGGTCAACGCCATCGAAAGCAGCGCGGGCCCGGTCAGGCGCAGCCCCAACACCTGCAACCAGACGGGACTGGCCAGTCCAGTGCTGTTCATCGGTACAGGGCCTTCAAGAAGCGGTAGACGTTGTAGCCGCCCACGGCGATGCCCAGCACGATGAAGCTCACGGTCCAGCGCACCGAGTAGCCGGCGAACTGCGCGTCGAGCCACCGGCCCAGGTAGGCACCGAGCAGGATCGGGACGACGATCAGCAGCCCCGCCGTGCCGCCCATCACGAGAAGCCCGATCATTCCAGCCGGGCGGAAGCGGCGGCGCCGTTCGACCTCGTGATCGATGGCACGGCGCATCGCTTCGTCACGTTCACCCACGGTTTGTCGCCTTCCTGTTCGCTAGCTGCCGGAGCGCGCCACGTCACGCACGTGCCGCCTGGGACCATTCGCGCAGCCGTCGCAGCAGCGCCTGCTCGACCTGCGTGCGCGACTGGCGTCCGGCCAGTTGCTGGGCGCGTTCGGCACTGAGCAGCCGATCGAGTTCCGCGGTCAGCTCGTCGGCGCGTTCGCCGATGAGGAAACGCGCGCTCACGATGCGCACTTCGTTGTCGCGGCAGCAGAGCACGCCTCCGGCACAGGCCGCATAGAAGACGCCACGTTCCGCGGGACGGCAGCGAATCAGGCCGGGTGCGAGTGCCGTGATCATCGGCTCGTGTCCGGGCAGGATGCCGAACTGGCCGCTATCGTCCGCGGCTACGAGGCTGACGACACCGTCCATCCGGCGCTCGCTGCGCGCGTCGAGCAGATAGAGGGTCAGCGTGCTCATGGTGGCGGCATCGCTCCGCGCATGTAGCAGTGTTCTTCCTTCACGGCGTCGTAGGCGCCGTCGAGAAAGCGCTCGCAGTCGGCGAGCGCCAACTCGAGGGGCACCGATACGCCGGCGATGCCAGTGTGATCGGCAACCACATGAAACGGCTGCGCGAGATAGCGCTGCAGACGCCGCGCGCGATTCACGATGCGGCGGTCCTCGGCCGACAACTCCTCGACGCCCAGCATCGCGATGATGTCTTCGAGCTCCTTGTAGCGCGCCAGGTGCTCGCGCACGCTGCGTGCGACGCGGTAATGATGCTCGCCGACGACGCGGGGATCGAACAGGCGGCTGTCGGATGTGAGCGGATCCACCGCAGGATAGATTCCGCGCGCAGCCTGCTCCCGCGACAGGATGACTGTCGCGTCGAGGTGGCCGAGGATCGCCGTCACCGCAGGATCGCTCATGTCGTCGGCAGGCACGTAGACCGCCTGCACCGCGGTGATCGCGCCCCGGCGCGTCGACAGGATGCGCTCCTGCAGGCTCGCGACCTCGGTCGTCAGTGTCGGCTGGTAGCCGACACTCGCCGGCATGCGCCCGAGCAGGCCTGAGATCTCGGTGCCGGCCTGGACGAAGCGGAACAGGTTGTCCATCAGGAACAGCACCTCGCCAGGCCCTTCGTCGCGCAGGAACTCGGCGTAGGTCAGCGCGGTGAAGCCGGCGTGGTAGCGCACGCCGGGCGACTCGTCCATCTGCCCGAACACCAGCACCGCACGCTTCATCACGCCCGCGTCGCGCATCTCGTGCCACAACTCGTGTCCTTCGCGGATGCGCTCGCCGACACCCGCGAACACCGAGACTCCGTGGTAGAGCGCGCTCACTGCGTGCATGAACTCCATCATCAACACCGTCTTGCCGACCCCGGCGCCGCCGAACAACCCGGTCTTGCCGCCGCGCACGAACGGGCAGAGCAGGTCGATCACCTTGATGCCGGTCGGCAGGATCGCGGCCGCTCCCGCCGCGTCGATCAGCGGCGGCGGCGCGGCGAGGATGGCGCGCTGGCGCGCTGGCGCCAGCGGTGGGCCGTCGTCGAGCGGGTTGCCGAGCGCGTCGAGCAGCCGCCCCAGGCAACCTTCACCGATCGGCACGCGCACCGGCGTGCCCGTATCGAACACCGGTTGGCCGCGCGCCAGACCCTCGGTGGAATGCAGCGCGATCGTGCGCACGCGCGAGTCGTCGAGGTGCTGCACCACCTCGAGTATGACGACGCCTCCGTCCGCTGGCAGTGACAGGGCGTTGCGGATCGGCGGCAGGCGGGTGCAGCCGACGTCGATGACCGGCCCGCGCACGGCGAGCACGTGCCCGGCCGGTGCATCCGACGTCCCTCCGTCCATCCTGGCTTCACGCGCCATCGTCGAAAGATAAGCGCCGCGCGTTGCGGCGCCCTGATCGTCGTCAAGGTCTCAACGTGGACGCCTGCCGTTCAAAACAGTTGATCGTGGCCTCTGCCCTGCTGGATCGCAGGTACATAGCCGTCCAGTTCTGCCAGGACTGCGGGGCTGGTCAGGTCGATGGTCCTGCCGCGCTCGGCTGAAAGATAGCTCGCCATCACGAGTCGCTGGACTTCGAGTCCGAATTCCCATGACAGCATCGCATCTCGCCCTGCGGTGAAGGAGCGCACAAGGTCGCGGTTCTCGTCCGTGTAGCCGTACAGATCGGCTTCGTTGTACTGCACCGCCAGCAGCCCGCGGCTCGCGGTGGCTTTCTCGAGCGCGGCTTCCTGGTCTGCGATGGCTTCCGCCGCGGCGTCGCCGATGAAGACGTTGAGCGGCGAGACCAGCGAGTTGATCTCGAACGCGTACCCGGGTCCGACGCCATCCATGAACAGGCGCAGGCCCTGCTTCTCGAACATCCAGGAATCCGTGAATTGCGCTTTGACGATCTGCTTCGTCTCTGGATTGCGGTACGTGATCATGCCCGTCGCAAGATCCTCCGCCGGGGTCTTGCCGTAGTCGACACCTCGCTCGTCCCGCAGCTTTGCGCGCCAGCGCGGTTGTCCCCACTTGAGCAGGCTCAGATCGGCTGTCACTGCCTGTGGCTGCAGGAACGCGAGATCCTTGCCCGGAGGCGTCAATACGTAACGACCCACCGCGATGCTGTGGCAGCCCATGTCCAGGAGCACTCCGCCTCCTTGTCGCGTCGGATCCCAGAACCAGGGCTCGTGCGGCCCTCCGTGCTCTTCAGCCGACCGCGTGAGCGTGAGCGGACCCATCGACTGGATGAGCGGTAACAGTTGGTTGCGCTGCGTCTGCAGTGCACGCATGTAGATCTGGTTCTCGAAATATGCGGTGCGCAGGTTCGCATCGCGCGCCAATTGCACGAGGTGCCGCGCCTCGCGCATGTTGCGGCCGAGCGGCTTTTCGATCACCACGCCTTGCAACTCGGCCCCCGCTTTCACGGCGGCGACGATCTCCTCCATCACTTCGACACGGCAGTAGTTCGGAACGAAGATCGCGATCGCCTGCACGTGCTTCGCGAGTTCGGCGATCGAGTCGTAGATCCTCGCTTCGCCCAGTCCGCGCTCACGGCAGAAGGCCGCCAGCGCTTCGCTTCCGCGCCGGCGCGTCATGCCGGCGATCTCGAGGCCGCGAACCTGTTCGATGGCAACGCTGTGGAAGCGGGCAATGAACCCCGCGCCGACGAAACCGATCCTCATCTCGAACTCCCTTTGCGTCGCGCCGTGGCGGGCGCTACCAACCATATTGATTTATGTTAATAAGCAAAGACAGGTTGCGGGTACATTGACAACATTAAACGACGCGAGTCCGTTGGCGGGGAATCGCAGGGGACGGGCACGCGGGTGGTCGGATGGACTTCGCCCAACAGCAGAAGATCGAAAGGATGCAGAACATGAACAGACCGCTATTGGCAGTGCTTCTTTCTTGGGCCCTTGCAATGTCGGCGCCCGCGTCGACGATGGCCAAGGACACCTTCACCATCGGGTTGAGCAACGGCTGGGTGGGCAGCGAGTGGCGCACGCAGATGATCGACGAGGCCGAACAAGCTGCCAAGGAGTGGGCCAAGCGCGGCATCACGGTGAAGACGAACGCGCAGAGCGCCAATGTCGATGTGCCGGGCCAGATTGCACAAGTGCGCAACTTCATCAACCAAGGCGTCGACGCGATCATCGTCAATCCCAACAGCCCGACGGCGTTCGATCCGATCTTCGCGCAGGCCAAGGCCAAGGGCATCCTGGTGATCTCCACCGACGCCGAGGTGTCCTCGAAGGATGCGATCTACGTCGGCATCGATCAGAAGGGCTGGGCGATGCAGTCGGCAGAGTGGCTCGCGAAGACACTCAATGGCAAGGGCAATGTCGTGGCGATCAACGGCGTCGCAGGACACCCTGCCAACCAGATGCGCGTGGCGGGCTACCGTGAGGTCTTCGCCAAGTATCCCGGCATCAAGATCCTCAACGAGGCCAACGCCAACTGGGACGAGGCGCAAGGTCAGCAGGCGATGCAAAACCTCCTGGCCACGTATCCGCAGATCAACGGCGTCTGGGTGCAGGATGGCATGGCGGCCGGCGCGTGGCGTGCACTGACCGATGCCAAGCGAGCGGACGTCGCGGCGACGGGTGAGATCCGCGTCGATTTCCTCAAGACCTGGGCCGAGAAGAAGTACAACAGCGGCGCATCGGTGAATCCGCCGGGGTGCATGGCGAGCGCGCTCAATGTCGCGGTGTTGCGTCTGCAAGGGCGCGAGTTCAAGGACGGCATCTTCAAGGGCCAGTACAAGAACGCCATCTACATTCCGATCCCGCTGATCGATAGCTCGAACTTCGAGCAGACGTACCAGCAGTGGAAGGACAAGCCGGGCTACATCTCCGTCAGCACGGTCGTCACGCCGGACCAGGCCGAGCAGCAGTACTTCAAGCCCAAGAAGTAACAGGAAGCCGCCGGCCGCGGGAAACTCCGTGCCGATCCTGGAGGCGAGCGGCGTCCGCAAGCAATTCGGCGGCGTCGTCGCCCTCGACGGCGCGCACCTCACCCTGGAACCTCGTGAGGTTCATGCGCTGATTGGCTCGAACGGCTGCGGCAAGAGCACCCTTTGCAAGATCATCGCGGGCTCCGTGGCAGCCGACGAGGGCCGCCTCATGCTCGATGGACGCCAGGTGAGCTTTGCAAACCCCCGCGCCGCAGCCGCAGCCGGGATCGGCGTCTTCTATCAGGACCTCAGCCTGATCCCCGAGATGAGCGTGGCGGAGAACATCTATCTCGGGCGCGAGCCGCGCAATTCGGCCGGTCTCGTGGACCGGGTGGCGCTGCGCGACGCGGCCGAGCACGCGCTCGCCCAGTTCCGCGACGCGCTGGGCGCGGATGTGCACGCCGATGCACGGGTGTCGGATCTGTCAGCCGACCAGTGTCAGCTGGTCGAGGTCCTCAAGGTGCTCGCGGCGGACCCACGCGTGGTGATCTTCGACGAAGCGACTGCGGCACTCGACCGCAATCAGGTCGGAGCGGTGTTCGCGCGCATTCGCGCGCTCAAGGTGCAGGGGCGCGCGGTGATCTTCATCACGCATCGGATGGACGAGGTGTTCGAGCTTGCCGATCGTGTGACGGTGATGCGCAACGGCAAGACCGTGCTGAGTGCCCCGATCGGCGAGACCTCGCGCGACGCACTGGTGCAGGCGATGGTGGGTGAGGCGATGACCGTGGCCGCGCGCAACCGGCACCACGAGCCTGCCGAGGCGCTGGCGCTCGAGGTGCAGGGGCTCACCGCCGCGAAACTCGACAATGTGTCGTTCGTGCTCAGGCGTGGCGAGATCCTCGGTCTCGGGGGATTGCACGGCCAAGGTCAGTCCGATCTGCTGCGTGTGCTGTTCGGAGTGCTTCCAATGCGGCGCGGTACCGTCCGCGTCGATGGCCAGCCGCTCGCGCCCTCCGGACCGCGGGCGGCGATGCGGCGCTCGATCGCCTACGTCTCGGGCGATCGCGCGCGCTTGGGCGTGCTGGCCATCCGGCCCATCTTCGAGAACCTGGTGCTCTCCCTGCTCGCACGCGAGCGCCGCTGGGTGGTTGCGCGCAGGAAACTGGAAAGCGTCATCGCACCCTTCGTGGAGCGCCTGAAGCTCAAGTTTTCTTCGCTCCGCTCGCCCGTGTCCGAACTGAGTGGGGGCAACCAGCAGAAAGTCGTGATCGGCCGTTGGCTTGCCGTGCTGCCGCGCATTCTCCTGCTCGACGATCCCACCAAGGGTATCGACATCCAGACCAAGCAGGATCTTTACGCCACCATGGACCAGCTCTGCAGCCAGGGCGTCTCGATCCTGCTGCACTCCTCCGATGACGAGGAACTGCTCGCCGTGGCAGACCGGGTGCTCGTATTCAACGGCGGCCGCGTGGTCGCCGAGTTGAGCGGTGCAGAGCGCACCCGCGTTGCTCTCTACCAGGCAGCGTACGCGGCGACCCGGCCGGAGCCGATCGAGGTGCCCGCCGGATGAACATGAACCTCGCCCTTTCAACCCGGCGCCGCCCCTACCTGTTGGCGATGGTCGTGTTTCTGCTCCTTTGCGTGATCAACACGATCCTGCAGCCGAGTTTCCTGCGCTTCGGCGTTGCCGCCTCGAACGTGGCGGCGTTTCTTCCAATGGTGCTGGTCGCGATCGGGCAGACCTATGTGGTGCTGGCATCCGACATCGACCTTTCTGCAGGCACGATCGTGTCGCTGGTGAATGTCGTCGTCGTCTCGATCATCGACGGTATGGGCGGCTCGGGCGGATCGATCGCACTCGGCTTTGCGACCGGGCTCGCGCTGGGACTTGTGAGCGGTCTCTTCAATGGACTGTGCGTCGCGGTGCTGCGGTTCCAGCCCATCGTCGCCACATTTGCCAGCGGCATCGTGTTCGCGGGGATCGCGCTCTGGATCCTTCCCGAGGCTGGCAAGCAAGTGCCGCCGGTGGTCTACCAGGCGTATGCCGGTGCGATCCTCGGCGTGCCCACCGTGGTGCTGATCCTGTTGGCTGCCATTGGCGTTGCGGCATTTGTCGCCCGGACGCCGTTTTATTACGCGCTGCGCGCAACCGGCGGCAATATGCAGGCCGCCTATCAGTCCGGTGTCCCGGTCGCGCGTGTTCGCATTGGGGCATATACGACTTCAGGCCTGTTCGCCGCGCTGGCGGGGCTCGCCCTGGTGGGCGAGACGGCCTCCGGGGATCCGCTCATCGGCGGTGCATTGACCCTGTCGTCGGTGACCGCGGTCGTGCTGGGTGGCACCGCGCTCAAGGGCTGCATCGGTGGCGTCGCGGGAAGCATCCTCGGCGCGTTCATTCTCGGCCTGATCAGCAACGTCATCTTCTTCGCGCAGCTTCCGTTCGAGTGGCAAGGGCTGATCCAGGGCGTGATCATTCTTGCGGCGCTCGCGGGGGGCGTGGTGATGGCGCGCGGCAGGAACGGCTGATGCGCGCCTGGCTGTACAGCCTGCTGCGCGAGCCGCTCTCGATCGCGGCAATCGCGATCGTCGTCCTGCTCGCGGCGGGCGAATTGCTGTCTCCCGGCTTCGTCTCCGAGCGGCAGTTGGTCACGCTGCTCAAGGTCGCCGCGCTGCTTGGCGTCGTGGCAGCCGGTCAAAATCTGGTGATCCTTGGCGGGCGCGAGGGCATCGATCTGTCGGTCGGCGGGATCATCTCGTTCACCGCCTTCCTGGCCGGCAACCTCATGCACCAGCAGGACGCGCTGCTTGCACAGAGCATCGCGCTGGTGCTCGCCGTTGGCCTTGCCACCGGGCTGGTGAGCGGCCTCGGCGTGACGTTGCTGCGCATCCCGCCGCTCGTCATGACGCTCGGCATGTTGGGCGTGGTGCAGGGCGGGCTCGTGCTCCTGACGCGAGGCGTCCCTTCAGGGCGCGCCGCGCCCGCGCTGAGCCGAATCGTGAACGAGCCACTGCTCTTCGGCGTGCCGGGCATCGTGCTCATTTGGGTGCTGATCGGCGTCGCACTCGCGCTCGTCCTGCGGCGTACCACGTACGGCTTCAACATCTACGCGATCGGCAACAACGAGGCGGCGGCGGCACTCGCCGGCGTCCCCGTGCGCCGCACGCGTGCGCTGCTGTACGCGCTCAGCGGATTCTTCGCCGCGGCAGCCGGCATCCTCTTGCTTGGCTACACCGAGTACGTGTTCGTGGGTGCCGGCGATCAATACATGCTTCCTTCGATCATCGCGGTCGTCATCGGTGGAACCTCGCTCGCGGGCGGCAGTGGGGGGTATTTCGGAACCATGGCCGGCGCGATTGTGCTGGTGCTGCTCCAGAGCATCCTGACTACCCTCAACATCCCGCCGTTCGGGCGGCAGATCGTCTACGGCCTGACATTGCTTGCGCTCATGTTGCTCTATGGGCGGCAGCGCACTCTGCGGGCTTGAGAGTGCATTTCCCGGGGAAGACATCTTCGCGACGTGCACTCCGTCGTCGTTGCCATGGACCCTTGCCAAGCCCTCGCTCAGGACGCCGGCAAACGTCGCGCGCCGAGTGCGACGCCGTCGGCCATTGCCTTGATGACAGGATCGCGATCCGTCACGATGCCGAACACCCGATGTCGGCCGGGCCTGTCGCTGCCGAGTGCGGGTCCAGGCGTTCCGCAATCTGGTCGCGATCGGCATTCCGCCGCACGAGGACGCACGGCGTGTCTTGACCTACACGGCCGACTACCCCAGCACGCGCGAACCCGGGCGGCTCCGCCACGGCGCGCATGCCAACATCATCGTGCTGGCCCCGATCGGGCAATTGCCCGACACGTTGCGCGGGGGAGAACCCATTGAACTCGTTGATGCTTGACGAGGCACGCTCGGCCCCTGAGCGTGTCGCCGACCAGCTCGCCCGCGACGACGACCGCTACGCGGCGCTCGGGGCGCGGCTGCGCGCGAACCCGCCCGACAGTGGCGTAGTGACGGTCGCGCGCGGCAGTTCGCACCATGCGGCAAACTTCTTCTCGTACCTCGTGATGGCGCGCTATGGCAGGCTCGTGACGTCGCTGCCGATGTCGCTCGTCACGCTGTACGGCGCGCCGCTCGTGACGCGCAACACGCTCGCAGTTGGCATCTCGCAGTCAGGCCGCAGCCCGGACCTGATCGAGCCGATCAAGTTGTTCCGCCGCGGCGGCGGGACGACCGTTGCCCTGGTGAATGTCGTCGATTCGCCCCTCGCGGAAGCGGCCGAATGGCAGCTGCCGCTCCACGCAGGAGCGGAGCGCAGCGTCGCGGCGACGAAGAGTTTCATCTGCTCGCTGTCCGCAGGGGCGCGGCTGGTCGGTCAATGGATGCACGACGACGAACTGCTCGCCGCGTTGAACGAGCTGCCGGAAGCGCTCGAACGCGCGTGCGCGCTCGACTGGTCAGCCGGCATCGCCGCGCTTGCGGGTGCCGAGCGGATGATGGTGATCGGCCGCGGCACCGGCTTCGGCATCGCGCAGGAGGCGGCGTTGAAGTTCAAGGAGACCTGTGGGATCCAGGCCGAGGTGTTCAGCAGCGCCGAGGTGCAGCACGGTCCAATGGCACTCATCGATGCTGGTTATCCGCTGCTCGTCTTCGCGCCGCGTGGCGCGGCACAGGATGGCCTCTTGACGCTCGCAGAGCAGATGCGCGCACGCCGCGCCAACGTGCTCCTTGCCGCTCCGAGCGATATCGGAGAGCGCCAGCTGACCCTCGTGACGACCGGGCTGCCAGACTTCGACCCGATCGCCGCTGTGCAAAGCTTCTATCTGCTGGTCGAGGCGGTTGCACGCGCCCGCGGGCGCAACCCTGACGAGCCGCCGCATCTGAACAAGGTGACCAGAACGTTGTAGGTGCGACGGACCAGACCGAGTCGCCCCAAGGTTGGTCCCGGAGTGGAGGGGCTTGAACTTGGTAGGAGCGACTGGTTCGACCCGACTTCAGCCATTTGCTCAACCGCACCGCATTCACCGACTGCTGCGACAGCGGCAGCCACGGTGAACCGCTGCGCGTGGACCGACCCTGTCTAAGACGGAGCTCGATGGCCGCGCGCGGTCTATCGCCTGGTCGCGACTTCGGTCGCGGCGTCACGACGTCACGGGTAATCCACCACCGTTACCGGTACGTCCGGGTTGGCGATCGTCGATGAGCCTCCGACGCCGTTGACGACGTTCAGGATGCCGCCGCGGCCTTTCGAGGCGTCGAGGAAGATCGTGAGCAGATCATGCAGGCTGCCGGCGGCGAGCGACGCCGGGACCTCGAATGCGTTCGAAGCGAAGATGTCGAGGCCCTGGTTGAAGAAGCTGTAGCTGCCCATGCCATATCCGCTGAAGCTCGTCACGGAATCGGCGACCTTGAGCGCAGGCCAGCCCAATACACCCGGAGCTTCCATCCACGCCGTCTGGCTTGGTGGGTCGTAGGGCATCTCGTTCTGGAAGAAGATGACGCTGCCGCCATTGCCGTTCCAGTTCACTTCCGACTTCTGATAGTGCTCGACGAACAGACCGTACGCGGTCACGTTGTCGCCGTTGACGATCAGCCCGGTGTCGGCGGTATTGAGCGTCCAGCCCACGCCGTTGCCGTGATCGGCGCGCCAGGCCCAGACGTTGTCGAGCAGGACGTTGTCGCTGTTCACGACGAGGCTGACCTTCGCCTTGCCGGCAGTCGCGCCGCCGATCCGGAAGAACACGTCGGAGAGCGTCGTCGGGTTGGCCGGATTGCTCCGATGGGCCTTTGGCGTGCCCACCTGCAGCAGGACTGGCGAGCTCACCGGCCCGGCATCGAACATCAGCCCGGACACCTTGACCCCGGGGACGTCGGCAATCGACATAGCGATTTGACCGTTGTCCGGCACGAGCGTCGGGAAGCCCAGGCCAAGCACCACCGTGTCGGCGCGCGAGACAACCAGCGTGTGGTCGAGGTGGTAGATGCCGGGCGTCAGGATCAGGTTGAAGCCGAGCGCAAGTGCGATGTTCATCAGGGACACGGGGTAGTTCGGCTTGGCGATGAAGAAGCGTTCGATCGGCAGGGACGTACCGGCGCCTTGGCCGTTGGCGCCCCATGTTGTCCCGGTGGAATTGGTCTGCACCGCGGGGACGAACACCTTGTAGTGGCCATTGGCGTCGAGGTATGGATACGGCGCTTCGCGCGTCACCGGACTGGCCGCGAGCGTCGTGTACGGGCCGCCGCACGATGCACTGGCGGGGAAACAGTTCGCAGGCGCTCCGACGACGCCCGAGAAAACCTGGTTCCACACGCCGTTCGTCCAGCCGTCGAGATTGCTGTTGCGGACCATCCATTGTTGCTGCGAGCCGTTGATCACGGTGCCGCCGCTGAACTGCGAGTCGGCAATGAAACCTCCGCTCGCGAATGAGGGACCCGTGCAATAGTCCATCAAGGTCAGGTTGCCGCCGGTGATGTTCACGCGCCGCATTGGCGCTGCCTGCGACACGGCCCAGAAGTTGCCCGTATAGCAGCCGAAATTCTGCTGTGTGATGTTGATGGTCAGGTTCGACAACGAACGCCAGAAGTTGTTGAGTGCGACGCAGCCGGAGGCGTCGCACTGGTTGTAGACGTTGATCGAGCCGTTGATGACGACGTCTGTCGGGGACAGGCCGAGGCCCGCGACGCTGGTGTAGTAGCCCACCTGGAAATTGAGGGGCGCGGCAGCGGATCCGTATGTGCCGGGCTTGAACAGGAGCGCCCAGCGCGGCGAACCGAACTGGTTGGAGACCTGCTCGTTCGCAATGGCGTCGACGGTTGCCTGGATCTGACTAGTCGGCATGCTGGGGTCGAAAATCATCACGTTCGGTCCGACGATCGACTGGACGGATACGACCGGCGAAGCTGCCTGAGCTCTGGCGTCGACTGCGGCGCTCGACATGATGAGGGTGCAGGCCGCGGCAAGGGCAAGACGGGCTCGGTTCCCTCGGGGACTTCCGCTGCCGCCATTCGTGTCGTAGAGATCGCTCGATTGCATCATCGTTGTCTCCTTCGTTGTGTACGTCCGCCGGCTCGGCGCGCCGGGACTTGCCGAGAGTCAAACTACTCTGATCCAAATTGATTCATCTGACAATGGTTGGCGCGCCGGCAGTCATTGGTCTCGTTCAACCGGCAGACGACTGATATCAACACCCATCTTTCGCTACGCTCACGCCTTCTCTGTTTTCACCGGTTGCAGTGAAGAACGCAACGACGCGCCCCCGTGTTTTCGTATTTCGAAAGACTTGTCGACCCGTATCCCGACGCGCCTGCGCCGCCGCCGCCGGCGACCTTTGGCGCATTCGTCTGGGCGGCCACGGATGGCACGCGCGCTTACATCGCACTGATGACGCTGTTCACGGCCGCGATCGGTGCATTCGAAGCGCTACTGTTCGCGATGTTGGGCAATGTGATCGACTGGCTCGCCGATGCGCGGCCGCAAACGTTCTGGCGAGAGCACGGCACCACGCTGGCGTTGCTCGCGCTGGTGCTCGTAAGCAGCATCGCGCTCGCCCTCCTGCAGTCGCTGTACAAACAGCAGACGCTGGCGGGCAACCTGCCGATGCGGCTGCGCTGGAACTTCCACCGGCTGATGCTCGCGCAGAGCATGACGTTCTTCCAGGACGAATTCGCCGGCCGCATCGCGACCAAGGTGATGCAGACCGCGCTCGCAGTGCGCGACGCATGGATGGTGTTCGGCGACATCCTCGTCTACGTGATCATCTACTTCGTCACGATGAGCGCAATCCTCGGCGCCTTCGACCTGCGGATGATCGGGCCGTTCCTCCTGTGGCTCGGCCTGTACGGCATCTCGATGTGGTACTTCGTACCGCGGCTGGCGCGTGTGGCGCAGGAGCAGGCCGACGCGCGCAGCCTGATGACCGGCCGCATCACCGACGCGTACACCAACATCGCGACCGTCAAGCTGTTCTCCCACTCGCAGCGCGAGGCAACCTATGCAAAGGCTGCGATGCAGGAGTTCATGGCGACCGTGCACCGGCAGATGCGCTACGTCACCGGATTCGAGACGGTCAACCAGATCCTGAGCGTTGTGCTGATCGGCTCGACGGCCGGGATGGCGTTGTGGCTGTGGACACGCGGTGACGTGGGCGTGGGGGCGGTCGCCGCGGCCGCGGCGATGGCGATGCGCCTGAACGGCATCTCGCACTGGATCATGTGGGAGATGGCGGCGCTCTTCGAGTACGTCGGCACCGTGCAGGACGGCATGCTGACGTTGTCGAAGGCGCATACGGTGGTGGACCGCGCGGATGCGCGCCCGATCCGCATCACGCGCGGCGAGATCCGCTTCGAGCATGTAACGTTCTCGTATGGCGGCCTGCGGACCGTGATCGACGAATTCAATCTGACGATTGCGCCGGGCGAGAAGATCGGGCTGGTAGGCCGTTCCGGTGCAGGCAAGAGCACGATCGTCAACCTGCTGCTGCGTTTCTACGACCCCGCGCACGGCACCATCCTGATCGACGACCAGGACATCGCGCATGTCGCCCAGGACAGCCTGCGCGCGCAGGTGGGCATGGTGACGCAGGACACGTCGCTACTGCATCGCTCGGTGCGCGAGAACCTCCTCTACGGCCGGCCCGACGCGACCGACGCGCAGATGATGCGCGCCGCCGAGCGCGCAGAGGCGCACGACTTCATCCTCTCGCTGACCGATCCGAAAGGTCGGCGCGGCTACGACGCGCACGTAGGCGAGCGCGGCGTCAAGCTGTCAGGCGGCCAGCGCCAGCGCGTGGCAATCGCGCGCGTGATGTTGAAGGACGCGCCGATCCTCGTGCTCGACGAAGCCACCAGCGCACTCGACAGCGAGGTCGAAGCCGCGATCCAGGGCAGCCTCTATCGGCTGATGGAAGGCAAGACGGTGCTGGCGATCGCGCACAGGCTGTCGACGATCGCCGCGATGGACCGGCTGCTCGTGATGGACCACGGCCGCATCGTCGAGCAGGGTACGCATCAACAATTGCTGGCGCTCGGCGGCATCTACGCTCGGCTGTGGGCGCATCAGAGCGGCGGCTTCCTGGGTGAAGAGCAAGGCGATGCGGAGCCCGCCGCGCTGTACGCCGGCGCAACAGCGGAGAGCTTGCGTGGCACTGAGTCAGGAGCCAGAACCCGACTTGCAGCGCACGAGGATCTGGTCCGCGGCCTGCCTCTGGGCGACGACGCGTTTCGTGACGGGTAGGGCTGCGCGTTCATGCGACTGTCGCTTGCCCATTGCGTCGAAAGATGGATGCCATGGATGCCGACCTGCACCAGCGGGCGCACGAACGCGGCGAACGTCTCGGCGAAGCTCGCGAGCGCCGGCTCGGGAGCGGCCGGATCCGTTTCAAGTGCGACTTGAGCAGCGCGGTATTGCGATCGACCAGCTTTTCCGTCACATCGAGCGGCGGGGATGCGCGCACGCAGCGCACGCGCCAGCATCGCCGCCGCGCGAGCAGCTGTCATCGAGTGGAGCGCTGTCGAGCGGCAGAGGCTCGAGTGCGCGCCACCCCGCCGTGTTCACGATCGGATCGCCGATGCACACATGGGCTTGGCTTCTCGTGCCACGTAAGATCCTCCGCTGCCTTCAATGGCAGATCTGGGGACCAGGCGATGCAACGCGCAAGCATCGGTCGTGCTGTCTTTGCGGCGACGATGATCGTCCTCGGAATACTGGGCCTCGCTAAAGGCGATTTCGCTCCGATATGGGAGGGAGTACCGAAGAGTGTGCCCGCACGCGAGTTGCTGGCTTATCTCTGCGCCCTCGTCTCCGTTACATGTGGCGTCGGCTTGCTGTGGCGGTGCGCGGCCGCTGCCGCGGCGCGCGTGCTGCTCGGCTGGCTTCTGATTTGGTTGCTGCTGTTCAAAGTGCCGGTCATCGCTCGTGCGCCCATGGCGGAAGTCTCCTGGGAAAGTGGCGGTGAGACGATGGTGATCGTGGCTGCTGCTTGGGTGCTGTATGCCTGGTTCGCCGCTGACTGGGACAGGCGGCGACTCGGTTTCGCGACTGGCGACACGGGCGTGCGCATCGCGAGGGTTCTCTACTCCGTGGCGTTGATCCCGTTCGGTCTTTCTCACTTCGCATATGTCAAGGAAACCGCCGCGCTGGTGCCTGGCTGGTTGCCGTCGCCTCCAGCGTGGGTGTATCTCACCGGCGGTGCCTACCTCGCTGCGGGGCTGGCTGTGCTCACAGGTGCTTATGCGCGGCTGGCAGCAACACTATCGGCGGTGCAGATGGGCGGGTTCACACTGCTGGTATGGGTGCCGATTCTGGTA
>Ga0335084_10001125_pt1 | contig 24393 bp, 23 predicted proteins | sample Lox_Sample_44_FD_206721 | JGI IMG/M metagenome (GOLD analysis project Ga0335084, IMG submission 206721) | Soil microbial communities from Loxahatchee National Wildlife Refuge, Florida, United States - Lox_Sample_4.4 | ecosystem: Environmental > Terrestrial > Soil > Wetlands | place: USA...
CGGGTTTGGTTGGCGCTTGCCATGCTCGCCGCGGCGGGCGTGGACGTCGGCCACGCAATGCCGGCACAGCTTTTCGCCAAGATTTTTCCGCTGCAAACAGCGGAGCATCTGCCGCTGGCACTCGCCGCGGGCGGTGCGTGGCTGTTGCTGGGCGGACTGTGCACGCGTCTGGTCAGCTTGATGCTCCTGGGCGCGGTGGTGGGGATGCAGACCATGGATCCCCACTTGTCGCAGGACTGGTATTGGATCCTGACATTGGGCCTGCTCGCCGTGAGCGGGGCAGGGGCCTTCTCGCTGGATGCGGCGCTGGAGCGGATGTTGAAACGCGTTTTCCCCCAGCTTGAAGACAAGCCGGCGTTCTCGCTCGAGGGGCTGCCACGGGTGGTCGTGGTCGGTGCAGGTTTCGGCGGCTTGACCTGCGCGGCCAAGCTCGCCGCGGCACCGGTGAAGGTCACGCTGATCGATCGCCACAACTACCACCTGTTCCAGCCGTTGCTCTATCAAGTCGCCACCGCCGGCTTGTCTCCCGGAGACATCGCGACGCCGATTCGCTCCATGTTCCGTCAGCGGTTCAACGCCGAGGTTCTGTACGGCGAAGTCACCGGCGTCGACACGCAGCGGCAGGACGTGGTGATGGGCGCGCGCCGCGTCCCCTATGATTACCTCGTGCTCGCCACCGGCGCGTCGCACAGTTACTTCGGCCGCGAAGAGTGGGGCCCCTACGCGCCTGGATTGAAACGTGTGGAAGACGCCACCGAAGTGCGTCGTCGCATGCTGACAGCATTCGAGCTGGCCGAGACGGTCGAGGACGAGGAGACGCGCCGTAGTCTGCTGACGTTCCTGATCGTCGGCGGCGGCCCGACCGGTGTCGAGCTCGCCGGCGCCATTGCCGAGCTGGCACGTCACGGCATGGAGAAGGAGTTCCGCAATTTCGATCCCGCCAGTGCGCGTGTGCTGCTGGTGCAGGCGGCCGCACGCATTCTGCCGACATTCCCGGAAAGCTTGTCCGCCAAGGCGCAACGCGCGCTCGAGGATCTCGGCGTGGAGGTGATGCTCAACAGCCGCGTCGAGAAAATCGAGGAGCTCGGAGTGACGGTCAGCGGCACGCGCATCGCCTCGCGCACGGTGCTGTGGGCGGCTGGCGTTGTGGCCTCGCCTGCGGCAAAGTGGCTGGGCGCGCAAGCCGACAATGCGGGGCGGCTCAAGGTACAAGCGGATCTGTCGGTGCCCGGTCTGCCGAATGTCTATGCGGTGGGCGATACCGCGCTTGCGCTGGCCTGGAACGGTCAGCCGGTGCCAGGGCTTGCACCGGCGGCCAAGCAAGGCGGAGCATATGTGGCGCGCGCGATTCGTGCGCGCGCAGAAGGCCGATCCCTGCCGGGTGCATTTGCCTATACCCACCTGGGCAGCTTGGCTACGATCGGGCGCAAAGCCGCGGTCGCGGATTTCGGGTGGATACGCTTCTGGGGCGCGCCGGCGTGGTGGTTGTGGGGTGCGGTGCACGTCGGCTTCCTGGTGGGGTTGCGCAACCGCATGTCGGTGATGTTCGACTGGTTCTGGGCGTATCTTACGTATCGTGCCGGCACGCGGTTGATTACGGGGGGCAGCGCCGCAGATGCGGGGAATGCGGTAAGCAATGAGCCGGTAAGGGTGGCGGCGTGATGGAAGGGAATGAGGGGAGGAGGGAAGGAGGGAATGAGCAAGTTCAGGGCATGAGCGTTGGAAAGAATTTACTCATTCCCTCATTCTCTCATTCCCTCTCGCGGTAGCAGAGGAGCGCATGCATAAAGTCCTGGTCATCGAAGACGAGCTCGATATCGCGAAGCTCGTGCAACTGCATTTGCAGGACCTGCCGTGCGAGGTGAATCTCGCGTTCGACGGCATCGTCGGGCTCGCCGAGGCAGAAGCAAAGCCCTATGACCTTATTATCCTGGATCTCAAGCTCCCCGGGCTGGAGGGACTCGAAGTCTGCAAGCGGTTGCGCGCACGCGGGCGCTATACGCCGATTCTGATGCTCACCTCGAAATCGAGCGAGCTCGACCGTGTGCTCGGCCTGGAGGTCGGTGCCGACGACTACCTCACCAAGCCCTTCAGCGTGATGGAGCTGACTGCACGCGTGAAGGCGCTATTCCGGCGTGTCGAAATGCTCGGCAAGAAAGAGGAAGGCGCCCAAGCTAAGCTGCTGCAGGCGCGCGAGCTGACCATCGACATCGAGCGTCATGCCGTTACGGTGCGCGGCCAACGCATCGAGCTTACCGCACGCGAGTTCGACCTGCTGGTGCACTTCGCACGCCATCCCGGGCGCGTGTACACCCGCGAGCAGCTGCTCGATCAAGTGTGGGGCTACCAGCACAGCGGCTACGATCATACGGTGAACTCGCACATCAACCGCCTGCGCTCGAAGATCGAGCGCGACCCGCAGAACCCGGAGTACATTCATACGGTGTGGGGGGTGGGGTATAAGTTCGCTGAAGGGCGTGACGCTTAAGGCGACCATGTTCCGCACCCTCTACAGCAAGCTCGCCGCCGTACTGCTGGTTTTGTTTCTCATGGTCGGCGTCATCTCCGTCGGGGCGACTTTGCATTTCTTCGAGCAGTACAACGAAGAATCCAATCAGCGCCTCAACCTGCGGCTAGCACAGCACCTTCTGCAGCAGAATCCGCTCGGCACGCTGAGCGAGCCTGACAAGGAGCGTCTGCGCTCGCTGTTCGACATGCAGATGATCATCAACCCCTCGATCCAGATTTATCTGCTCGATGCGACGGGCGGCATCGTGGCGTTTTCCGCCGCGCCGGGCGAAGTGAAACTGATGCAGGTCGATCTCGCTCCGATTCGTCGCCTGCTCCAGCGCGAAGCCAAGTTGCCGGTACTCGGAGACGATCCGCGCGATCCGAACCGCCGGCGCATCTTCTCGGTCGCACCGGTGGCGGGCGCCAGCGGCCAAGGCTATCTCTATGTGATGCTGGCTGCCGAGCGCCCGGCCGGGCTCGCGGGATTGCTCGCGAACAGTGACGTGGTGCCCAGAGCCGCGGGTGCCGCAGCGCTGAGCGTGCTGATTGCACTGCTTGCTGGACTCGGCATCTTCGCGCTCATGACGCGCAGGCTGGAGCGGCTGGCTGCGGCCATGGGTGATTTCCAGCGCTCCGACTTCAATCAACGCCCGCAGCTGCCGGTGGCGAGTGATGCCGGGGGTGATGAAATCGATCGGCTCGCCATTTCCTTTCGCGAGATGGCTTTACGCATCTTTGCGCAGCTGCAGACGCTCAAGCGCAACGATGAACTGCGGCGCGAGCTGGTGGCCAATGTCTCGCATGACCTGAAGACGCCGATCGCGACATTGCAGGGCTACGTCGATACGCTGCTGCTCAAGGATACGTCGCTGTCCCCGGAGGATCGGCGCAGCTATCTGAGCATCGCCTCGCGCAGCTGCGAGCGGCTGGGGAAGATGGTGGGCGATCTGATCGAGCTGGCCAAGCTCGATGCGCACGAGGTGAGCCTGCTGCCTGAGTCGTTTTCGATCGGCGAGCTGATTCAGGACGTCGCACAGAAGTTCGATCTGCAGGCGCGACACAAGGACGTGCGCATCGAGCTCGACTTCGATGACCACCTGCCTTTCGTGGTCGGCGACATCGGGCTGATCGAGCGCGTGCTGGAAAACCTGATCGGTAACGCGATCACGCACACACCCGCGGGCGGGCGCGTGCGTCTGGCGGTAACACTCGAAGAAGACGCCGCCGTGGTGCACGTGTCGGACACCGGTATCGGCATTGCGCAGGAGAATCTCACGCAGGTGTTCGAGCGCTTTTTCAGAGTGAACAATGCCGGCTGGGAAAAGGGAGCGCATGCGGGACTGGGCCTTGCCATCACTAAGAGCATCCTCGAGTTGCATCGCAGCCGGCTCACTGTGGACAGCGAGCTCGGCACCGGCACCGTATTCCGCTTTACGCTGCCGCTCGCGCAGCGCGACGTGGCGCAGCAGCGCGCCGTTGCGTGACATCGCATGACAGTGCATGCACTCACCGGGCTCTTGATTTTTGCGGTCGCGTCCTTAGGCGTGCTGATCCTCGGCGAATGGCGCCTGCGGCACCGCCTGCGTCATCTGGTTGGCGAGTCTCGCAACCTGCTCGAAGAGGAGCCCGTCTATCAGGAACGCGCGCGGCCGAGCGATCAGTTGAAGACCTTGCTGGCGTTGCAGGCGCCGCTCAGGCAACAAATGGAGCGGGAGCAGAATCTGCTGCGCGCGGAGGCTCAGCGGCGCATGCGTGCGGAGGAGGAATTGCGCGAGACTGAAGAACGGTACACGCTTGCCGTGGGCGGCGCGAGCGATGGCATGTGGGAATGGAGCATCGCTCTCAACACCGCGTACTTTTCGCCGCGCTGGAAAAGCATGCTGGGGTACACGGAAAGCGAGCTCGGCGAGGACATAGACGAATGGCACAGCCGCATTCACCCCGACGACCGTCAGCGCGTGCTGCGGACGTTGCAGGCGCACCTCGACGGGCAGACGCCGCGCTTCGAAGACGAGCATCGCTTGCGTCACAAGGACGGGGGCTGGCGCTGGGTTCTGGCGCGCGCGGCAGCGGTGCGCCATGCGAGCGGGCGTGCCTACCGCGTGGTCGGGCTCAATCTGGACATTTCCGCGCGCCGACAGGCGCAGGAGGTGCTGACCGAGCTCGCGGATGGATTGCATGGATTGCAGGGCGAGCACGCCTACACGGCGCTGGTGCGCAAGTTCGCTGCGATCCTCGATATGCACGAGGCATTCCTTTGCGAGTGCTCTGATCAGCCGCCCACGCGGGTTCGCATGCTGGCGCACTGGTTGGAAGGCGCGGCCGCACCCTGTGTCGAGTACGAGCTCGCCGAAACGCCTTGCCGCGAGGTGATCATTTCGGGCAAGACCGTATTTGCAGCCAGTGGCATCGGAGCGCGCTGGCCGGCCGCGCAACAGACCGGCAACGAAAGCTATCTCGGATTGCCCTGCTTCGACACCAAAGGCCAGGTGATCGGCCACCTCGCCTGCCTGGACCGCAAGCCGATGCCGGGCGAGCTGCCGCACGACGCGGTGCTGAGACTGTTCGCCGTGCGCGCAGCCGTGGAAATGGAGCGGCGCATGCTCGAGCGGCTGCAGCGGCGCGGCCCGCCCTCGCCACCGGCTGCCGCAGTACACTGAATCATGGAAAAAGCGCAGCGCCGCATGGGCCGGCGAGCAAGATGTGAACGATCCACGTCCAGACTACGGATGCCACCTATCGCCACTACATTGCTGGCGAGCACGATCGCCAGCGGGGCCGCAGCCGCCACAGCCGCACCGCTCGCGGGCGGTGCAGAGGGCTCGCTCGTCATCGCCGTGCTGCTCGCATGCTCGGTAATCTTGTTGGTGAGACGTGCCCGGCTGCGTCGCGATCTCGCCGCAGCCGCAGCTCAGTTCGCGTTGCTCGACTCGCGCTTTGGCGATTGCGCCACACCAAGCAGCGATGCGCTGCAGTCGATGGCGGTCGAGGTCACACGCTACCGTAAGGCGGTGGAAGCGCTGCGTGCGCGCCGGCAACGCGAGCTCGTGGGACGGGTGCAGGCCGAGCGCGGTCTGCAGCAGCTCGAAGAGCGCTATGGACGCGTGATCCGCGGCGTGGACGATGCGCTCTGGGAGTGGAATCTCAAGAACGACCGCGCGTATTTTTCCACGCGCTGGAAGAGCATGATCGGCTACGCGGATCACGAGCTGTCCGATCGGATCGACGAATGGGTAGAGCGCATCCATGCGGACGATCAAGACGCGTTCATGCAGGCGCTCAAGCGCCATCTGGAAGGGCACACCGTACGGCTCGAGCACGAGCATCGCCTGCGTCATCACGACGGAGCATGGCGCTGGGTAGCAGCACGCGCCAGTCTGGTGCGCGACGCTGCCGGCGAGCCGTCGCGTATCGTCGGGCTGCTGTCGGACATCACACCGCGCAAGCGGGTCGAGGAAGCGGTGGTGGAGATTGCAGAAGGTCTGTCCGCGTCGCGCGGCGATGAATCGCTGCGCAGGCTGGTACGCAGCTTCGCTTCCGCGCTCGGGGTGCGCGAAGCATTCGTATGCGAATGCAGTGACTACCCGACCACGCATGTGCGCATGCTGGCGCGCTGGAAGGCCGGTGACTATGCCCGTTGCGTAGAGTTCGATCTCACCGGCACGGCCTGCGAAGATGTCATCTGTGAAGGCAGAACGGTATTCGTCGCCCGCGACGCCGATACAATATGGCCGCTGGAAGGTCAGTACGAGCGGCGCAGCTACCTGGGTCTGCCGTGCTTCGATTCGAACGGTCGTGTGATCGGGCACATTGCCTGCGCGGACGACAAGCCGATGCGCGAGGAACTGCCGCATCACGCGATTCTGAAGATATTTTCCATGCGTGCAGCGCTCGAGCTGGAGCGATCGGCATTGGAGCGGGCCAGTGCGCAATCAGCGGCTGCGGAGTGAAAGGCCTATTCCTTATCTTCGTCGCGGAGAATCGGGTGGCGGTGGGTGACGCGCCGCATGAACCGGATGTGATCTTGAAAGTTGCGGCAGCCTTCGCACACCTTCAGGTGCACACGCAGGCGCCAGCGCTCCAGCAAACCCAGGCGGCGATCCTCAGCCTCGGAAACCAAATGCGAAACCTGCCGGCATGTCAGCACTGCGTCGCTCTCCCCGGGAACCTCAGCGTGCGCCGGCGAACCAGCGCGCTTCCAGACACTGGCGCAGGTTCATCCGGGCGCGATAAAGCATGACCCAGCAATTCGTCGGTGTGATGCTTAATTCCTGACAAATCTGGTCGGTTTCTAGCCCCATGAACTCGCGCATGTGGAACACGCGCGCGACCTGGCCGGGCATCTGCTGGCTGCACTGGTCGAACACCTCCCAGAAGCGCTTTTGTTCGAGTGAGCGCTCCGGATCCCCCCATGTCGTCGGAAAGCTATGCCAGTGATCGGTGTCCTGCTTGTTGAAGTGCAGGTCCGCGAAATCTTCGTCCGATTCAATCGCCGCGGGGGCATCGACCGGGGTTTCGCGCGCCTGCTTGCGGAAGACGTCGATGATCTTGTGCTTGAGGATGCCGGTGAGCCAGGTCCGCAGGGACGAGCGGCCGGAGAAGCGGTCCGGACTTTCCACCGCTGCGAGCAGCGTTTCCTGCACCACGTCGTCGGCGCGGCTGGCGTCGCGCAGATGCAGCAGAGCGTACCGATAGAGATAGTCGCGGTGCTGGGCGACATCGGGTTGCGTGGGGCTGGCGGGCGAACTCATGGGCGGCAATCTAAACGGTTTGCATTCGCAAAACAAGGCTTCGTTCGCCTGGCAGCCGGGCCTTGAAAAGCTCTTCACCGCGCCTATCTTATGCCAAGGCAGTACCCCGCTTAGACTAGACATAAAGGATAGGAGCTATCTATGGCAAACGTAACTCGTTGGGATCCATTCGAGGACAACTTGGATGAACTGTTCAAGGGCTTCTTCCTGCGCCCGATGCGCCTCGAGCAGTCGCAGGAGCCGATGCGCATCAAGGTGGATGTAAAGGAAGACGATAAGGCCTATCAGGTGCATGCCGAAATCCCGGGCGTGAAGAAGGAGGATATTCAGGTATCGATCGATGGCAACCAGGTTGCCATCAGCGCCGAGGTCAAACGACAGAAGGAAGAGAAGCAAGGCGAGAAGACGCTGCGTACCGAGCGCTACTACGGCAAGGTCTATCGCGCGTTCTCGCTGGCGCAGGACGTGGATCAGGAACAGGCGCAGGCGCGCTATGAGAATGGCGTGCTGGAGCTGACGCTGCCCAAGCGAGCGGCGGCCTCCACGCGTAAGCTGACCGTACAGTAGTAACCTCGACGTCGGGCAGCACAGACAGCCGCCCGATGGGCAACTAAGGTCTTCCGAACAGGCCGCAGCTTTGGCTCGCGGCCTGTTTGCTTTGCGGCGCGGTAGAATCGTGCCTTTGTCCTTTCCGGCAAGCACATGGCATTCACCGACTCCAGCGCAGCACAGCGCGCGAAAATCCTCGCCGAAGCGCTGCCGTACATCCGCCGCTTCTATGGCAAGACCATCGTTGTGAAGTACGGCGGCAACGCGATGACGGACGAGCGGCTGAAGGCCTCGTTCGCGCGCGACGTGGTCCTGCTCAAGCTCGTGGGGATGAATCCGGTGGTCGTGCACGGCGGGGGCCCGCAGATCGATCAGCTCCTGACCCGGCTCGGCAAGAAAGGCGAGTTCGTGCAGGGCATGCGCGTCACCGACGACGAAACCATGGACGTGGTGGAGATGGTGCTGGGGGGGCTCGTTAACAAGGACATCGTTACGTTGTTGAACCAGCACGGCGGCCGCGCGATCGGGCTTACCGGCAAGGACGGCAGCTTCATTCGCGCGCGCAAGCTGCTGGTGACGAGCGCCGAGAAGAGCGATGAGCTGATCGATCTCGGGCAGGTGGGCGAGGTCGAAAGCATCGATCCGCAGATCGTGTCGTTGCTGGAGACCGGCGAGTTCATTCCGGTGGTGGCCCCGATCGGCGTGGGCAGCGACGGGCGCAGCTACAACATCAATGCCGACTTGGTGGCGGGCAAGCTCGCGGAAATTCTGCGCGCGGAAAAGCTGGTGCTGCTCACCAACACGCCGGGCGTGCTGGACAAGGATGGCAAGCTGCTCACGGGCCTCACGCCCAAGCAGATCGATGCCTTGTTCGCGGACGGGACGCTCTCCGGCGGCATGCTGCCGAAGATCTCCTCGGCGCTGGATGCGGCGAAGGGTGGGGTGAAGAGCGTGCACATCATCGACGGCCGCGTGGAGCATGCGCTGCTGCTCGAAGTGCTCACCGATGAGGGGGTCGGCACCCTCATCCGCAGCCGCTAAAGCGCGTTCACCGCGCCGGCGGCAGGCGTCGACGATGCGACGCGAACCGGACAGCACATGTCAGCGTTAGAGCGACGCCGCACCCGGCGTGAGCCTCACGCTCGCTCGAGCGTCGCCTGGCTGTTCGACCTCGACAATACCCTGCACGACGCCGATCCGCATATCTTCCCGCATCTCAACCGCTCCATGACGGCGTACTTGGAGACCCACCTCGGCCTGTCGAGCGGCGACGCGAGTCGGCTGCGCATGCAATACTGGCGGCGGTATGGTGCGACGCTGCTCGGGCTCATGCGGCACCATGATGTCGATCCGCAGCACTTCCTGCACGAGACCCATGCGTTCCCCGACCTCTCGCGCATGGTGCTGCGGCACCCGTTGCTGCGACCGGTGCTCACACGATTACCCGGCCGCAAGCTGGTCTTTTCCAACTCGCCGGTGCATTATTCCCGTGCGGTCCTGAATCTGCTGCGTGTGGCCGATGTGTTCGACGGCATTTTCTGTATTGAGCAGACGGGGTATCGGCCCAAGCCCGACCGCATAGGCTTCCTGCGGTTGCTGCACCGGCACCGGCTGCTGGCGCGGCGCTGCATCATGGTGGAGGACAGCCTCCCCAATCTGCGTACCGCCAAGCGTTTGGGTATGCAGACGGTATGGGTGTCGACGTCGAGCAGGAGTCCGGCTTACGTCGATGTGGCGATCCGGCATGTTGCACTGCTCCCGGGCAGTCTGGGGCGCTTGCGGTTACCCTGAACTCAGAGGGCATAAAAACCATGGCCAGCAAACCGGGCGAACGAAAGCTCCAGATCCTGCAGACGCTGGCGGGCATGCTGGAGAAACCTTCTGCGGAGAAGATCACCACGGCGGCGCTCGCTGCCAGGCTCGACGTTTCCGAGGCGGCACTGTATCGGCATTTCGCCAGCAAGGCGCAGATGTTCGAAGGGCTGATCGGCTTCATCGAGGAGACGGTGTTCGGGCTGATCAATAAGATCATGACCGAGCAGAAGGGCGGGTTGTCGCAGATCGAGGCCATACTGACGATGCTGCTCGGCTTCGCCAAGAAGAACCCCGGAATGACGCGCGTGCTGATCGGGGACGCGCTGGTGAACGAGAACGAGCGGCTGCAGGTGCGCATCAACCAGCTGCACGACCGGCTCGAGGCGACCCTCAAGCAATGCCTGCGCTTCGCGATCGGCGAGAAGGAAATTCCCGAGGGACTGGACGCGGCAGCACACGCCAATCTGCTGCTGTGTTACGTGATGGGACGCTGGCAGCAATATGCCAAGAGCGGATTCAAGCGCGATCCGACGGAGTTCTGGACTGAGCAATGGAAGCAGCTGGTACCGGCGTAGGCGCGGCTCGATTACCAAAAGACAAAACCTTCAACGCAGAGGCCGCAGAGAAGAGCGCAGAGAAAGCAATCTAAGCTCTACAACGTTCTCGGAACTCATTCGAGTTATCGGTGCCACGCTCGATCTTGGTTCCCTCATTAGTTTTCTCTGCGTCCTCTGCGCTCCTCTGCGTCTCTGCGTTGGCTTTGGACGTACGTGGTTACTTGAACTCGTGCAACGCCGTGCGAGTAAAGTGAAGAGTGAAGAGGAAAACTCAACAGCCTACCGTGTTTCGCCCTTCACCCTTCACTCTTCACTCCACAAACGTTACACCCCGGATCCTTCGAGAGCCTCACCGTCCGGATCTGCATATTGAGCACATCCATCAGCAGCAACCGCGCGTGCAGCGGCTCACCGATGCCCATGATCAGTTTCAACGCTTCGGCCGCCTGCATCGAGCCGATGATGCCCACGAGCGGAGCGAATACGCCCATCACCGCGCAGCGCATCTCTTCCAGATCGCCTTCTTCGGGAAACAGGCAGTGATAGCAGGGGCTGTCGTCGCGGCGCAGATCGAACACGGCGATCTGTCCGTCGAAACGCACGCCCGCTCCGGACACCAGCGGCTTGCGATGGCGCACGCAGGCGCGATTGATGGCGTGCCGGGTGGCGAAGTTGTCGGTGCCATCCAGCACGACGTCGGCTGCGCTCACTAACTCATCCAGCCGTCCGCCGACCCGGTGTGGGAGCGCTTCCACCTGCACTTCCGGGTTGATGCGCGCGAGCGTGCGCCGTGCCGATTCGACCTTAGGCAGGCCGATGGATTCGGTGTGATGGACGATCTGCCGCTGAAGATTGGTGAGATCGACGTTGTCGTGATCGCACAAGGTGAGGTGACCCACGCCGCTCGCTGCGAGATACAGGGAAATGGGCGAACCCAATCCGCCGGCTCCGATCACCAATGCGCGGGCAGCGAGCAGCTTCTGCTGCCCCTCGATGCCGATTTCGGGCAGCAGAATGTGCCGGCTGTAGCGCAGCAGTTGCTCGTCGCTCAAGTCGACTTTCGGCTCAGGACCGCCCATCGCTCACTCCGGAACACAGGTTCATGGCTGCGAGCGTAGCGCGCGGCGGGCCCTGCACACAAGGGGGCTTTGCGGCTGGGCGCCTGTCAAGAAGCAAAACGGCGCGGATGACCGCGCCGTTTTCGAGGATATGACCGGCTTGCGCCTATGGATTGCTGACCACGTTCTGCTGACCACGCAAAATGGTGAGCGCCTGGTTCAACTGATAGTCGTCCTTGGAGCCATACTGCGGGCGCGGTGCCTTTTCCGCCTTCGCCGGCTTGCCGGCCGGCCCGGGCTTGGCATCGGTCACGGTTTGCGTGTCGGCTTTGACCACCTGGATCTTGCCGCTGTCGGGCGCAGCCGCTTCCGCGGGATTGGGCAGGTGATGCTCGAGGTCGGCTTCGCGCGTGCGCGCGGCCTCGGTAACAGGCTCTTCCGCGAGCACGTCGGGCGTGATGCCCTTCACCTGGATCGAGCGGCCACTGGGTGTGAAGTAGCGCGCGGTGGTGAGCTTGATGGCGGTGTTGTTGCTCAAAACCAGCGTCGTCTGCACCGAGCCTTTGCCGAACGTCTGCGTGCCCAGGATGACTCCGCGATGGTAGTCCTGCAGGGCGCCCGCGACGATCTCCGACGCGGAGGCCGATCCGCTGTTGACCAGGACTACAACCGGTACCGACTTTGCGCCGGCCGGCACGCGCTTCATATAGTCGTCCTTGGCACCGCGCAGGTAGTACTCCCCGGATGCAGAGAGGTGACGAGTAAATTCCTGGGTGCGCCCGTTCAAGTCCACGATCGCCACATTGGGTGGCAGAAATGCGGTGGCAACGCCGACGGCCGCCGAAACCAGCCCGCCCGGGTTGTCGCGCAGATCCAGCACGAGGCCGCGCAGCGGATCTTTGTTCTGCGTGTAGAGCGAATCGAGCGCGGTCGCGAGCTGTTCGGCGGTGCGCTCCTGGAAGCGCGTGACCCGCACATACCCAATCCCGGGCTCGAGCAGCTTGGCTTTCACGCTCTTGACCTGGATGATCGCGCGCTTGAGCGTGATCGTGAGCGGGCCTGGCTCGGCCGCTCGCACCACGGTGATCGTGATTTCAGTATTGGGTTTGCCGCGCATGCGAGTCATGACCTGCTGCATGGTCATGCCCTTGACGTCCACACTATCGAGCTTGGTGATCAGATCGCCGGACTGCAATCCAGCCCGCGCGGCCGGCGTGTCTTCGATGGGCGCCACGACTTTGATCCCGCCGTCTTCGAGCTCCATATCGATTCCGAGCCCGCCGAATTCGCCTTCGAGGTCGGCCTGCCAGTTGCCCAGCGCCTCGCTGTCAAGATAAGAAGAATGCGGATCCAGACCGGCCAGCATGCCTTTGATGGCCTGCGCAACCAGTCGCTTTTCGTCGACCGGATCGACGTAGGCATTCTTGATGCGACCGTAGGCTTCGATCAGCGCACGCAGCTCTTCGCTTTGCGCGGACTGGCGCGCGGGTTCGGTCCCTGCCGCGAATCCGAGAGCGGAGCACAACAGGAAAACCGAGAACATCGCGGTTGCCCTCGCCGCGAGTTTGCGCGTAAGGCGTAGTGCACCGAAACATTGCATGGCTGGGTCGCGGCGCTCGCTTTGCGCGCGCGCCACGATTTCGATTTCGCGGTGGGCGTGATGTGCCATCGAATGAGTACCTCCCCGATGTCTGTTTATCGGCCAGAGCGCTCCCGGCCTTTAGTCCCCAATTTGCGACGCAAGAGGTGTTCCAACCGTCCCGGGTCGTTATGGGTTGCGCGCCCCTCCCAGTGCGCGCGCCTCGCAGATTATCGACTGCGGGACAACAGAAAGAATAGCAGCAAAAAAAAACCGGCAGGTGGATTACCTGCCGGTTTTTTGATCTAACTGCGGTTATCAGCGCTTGCTGATGATCTGCAGGCCCTTGAGCAGATTCAACGCCTGGTTCATCTGGTAGTCGCCCTTCGAGCCGAATTCCGCGGGCTCTGCCTTTTCCGCCTTGACATCAGGCGCACCGCCTTCCTTGGCACCGGGCTTGGCCGGCTTCGGCGCGTCTGTCCCGTCCCCCTTCTCGGTGGGATTGGCGAGGTGGCGCTCGAGGTCCGCTTCACGCATGCGCAGCCCCTGTTCGGCTTCCGCAATAGTCGCTTCCTCGACCGCGATGTCCGGCACGATGCCCTTCGCCTGGATCGAGCGGCCGTTGGGCGTGTAGTAGCGCGCGGTGGTGAGCTTGATGGCGGTGTTGTTACCGAGCGGCAGAATAGTCTGTACCGAACCCTTGCCGAAGGTCTGCGTGCCCATGATGATGGCGCGCTTGTGGTCCTGCAGGGCGCCGGCAACGATCTCGGATGCGGACGCCGAACCGCCATTCACCAGGACTGCCATCGGCACCGTCTTGACCTGAGCCGGAACACGCTTCAGATAGTCGTCTTTCGTCCCGCGCAGATAATATTCGGCGGAAGCATACAGGCGCATCTTGGAATCTTCGGTGCGTCCATCCGTGTAGACCACCAGCGCGTTTTGCGGCAGGAACGCTGCAGACACCGCAACCGCGGCATTGAGCAGCCCGCCCGGATCATTGCGCAGATCCAGGATCAAACCTTTCATCTGGCCGTTGTTCTGCTTCCACATCGCATCGAGCGCGCTCACCAGCTTGTCCGGTGTGTGCTCCTGAAACTGCGTGATGCGAACGTAGGCGTAGCCGGGCTCGATCAGTTTGTACTTCACGCTCTGGATCTGAATCACGGCGCGCGTCAAGGTGACGATCTTAGGCTTCGGATCGCCTTTGCGGATGATGGTGAGCGTGATGTCGGTGTTAGGTTTGCCCCGCATGCGCTTCACCGCATCGTTGAGGGTCATGCCCTTCACGTTGGTCTCGTCCAGCTTGATGATCAGATCGCCGGGCTTGAGACCGGCACGATAGGCCGGTGTGTCTTCGATCGGCGCGATCACTTTCACGAAGCCGTCTTCCATGCCAACCTCGATCCCCAGGCCGCCGAACTCGCCTTGCGTGCCCACCTGCAGTTCGCGGAACGCCTCGGCGTCGAGATATGCAGAGTGCGGGTCCAGGCCCGACAACATGCCGTTGATCGCCTCCGAGATCAGCTTCTTGTCGTCGACCGGCTCGACGTAATCGCTCTTGATGCGGCCGAAGACTTCGGTGAAGGCCCTCAGATCTTCTATCGGTAGCGGGCCGCCCGCACTTTTCTCGGCCACCGCCGAGAAGTTGAGGGTGATCAGCACGCCGAGGATCGCCCCCAGCGTAATCAGCGCCACTTGCTGCAATTTGGTGCGCATTGCTTTCTCCTTGAATCAGGCAGGCTCAAGTCGAAGTGAGTGCCTGGGCGTTCCGGAGGGACTTCGCGTGCTGCTACCTCAAAGTCACCCAGGTGAGCGGGTCGAAGGGCTTTCCTTGGAATCTCAACTCGAAGTATAAACCGGTTTGTGTGTTCCCGCCGGTCGCGCCGACCGCGGCGATGGGGTCTCCGGCCTTGACCACATCGCCCACCTCCCGGTACAGGCTCTCGTTGTTGCCGTAGAGGCTCATGTACCCTCCGCCATGGTCCAGAATGATCATATTCCCGAAGCCGCGCAACCAGTCGGCGAATACCACGCGCCCTGGTGCGATCGAGCGCACCTCCTGGCCGTCCTGGGCAGCAATAAACAGGCCTTTCCAGAACAGGCCGCTGTCGGAACGCGGAGTACCGTAACGATTCGCGAGATCACCGATCACGGGCAGCTTCAGCCGTCCTTTCAGCTCTCGAAACGATTCCGCAGAATTCGCCGCTGCATCAGGCAATTGATCGTTGTGCAGGTGCCCTGGCTCGTGCGGCGAAGTACGCGCCAGCTCGCGCGCCAGGCGTTCGACCAGCCGGGCGAGCCGCTCCTCGTTGCGCTTCAGCGTGCCGATCTGCTTGCGTTGCTGCTCGATCTCGTTAGAGACCTGCTCGAGCACATTGGCACGGCTTTCGCGCTCATGCTCGAGCTGCCGTTTCTCGGCGGCCTGCTCCGTGCGCAAGCGGGCGAGCTCAACGCTCTTCTCCGCCACCTCGCGCGACAGGCGATCGATGTCGGCCAGATCGCCGCGCAGAGCGCCGATCAGGTCGGCTCGCGCGCGGGTCACATACCCGAGGTAATACATCTGGCGCGCAATCTCGTCCGGGTCCTGCCGGTTGAGCAAGAGCCGCAGCGGCTCGGGTTGCCCGGAAAGGTACTGCTGGTATACCAGCTTGGCGAGCAGCGCCTGCTGGGTCTGGGCGCTTTCTTGCGCCCGGGCGCGTTGGGCCTCGAATCGGGCCGTGGCGGCTTTGGCCTCGCGCGCACGCGCCGAGAGTTGAAACAGGCGCCGGTTCGCGTCGCTGATGGCTTGCTCGGAAACGCGCAAGGCGTCAGCGGCTTCCGACTTGGTTCCCTCCGATTCAGTGAGCTGCCGCTGCAGGCGCTCAATGCGCCCGCGCAGCTCCTGGAGCTGATCGGAAGGTCCGGCCTGCGCCGTTGCCGCAGCCAGGCAACCAACCAATGGCCCCAGATGAATCCAGTGCAGCCCGCGCATGCCTTTCAGCCGGCCGCCTTGCCCTGCGCGGCTACAGCCTTGACCGCTGCCTCGATAGCCGCCTGGTCTCCGAGGTAATAGTGACGCAGTGGACGCAGCCCGCCGTCGAGCTCGTAGACCAGCGGGACGCCGGTGGGAATGTTCAACCCGACGATATCCTCGTCGGAGACTTGATCCAGATATTTGATGAGCGCGCGGATGGAATTGCCGTGGGCGGCAATAATGACCCGTTTGCCGGATGCGATTGCCGGTGCGATGCTCTGCGTCCAATACGGCAGGAAGCGCGCGACGGTGTCCTTGAGGCATTCCGTCGCAGGCAGCTCGGCAGCCGACAGTTCACGGTAACGTGGATCGCGCCCTGGCCACCGTTCGTCATCGGGCGTCAGCGCGGGCGGCCGTACATCGTAGCTGCGTCGCCAGATGAGAATCTGCGCGTCCCCGTAGCGCGACGCCATCTCCGCCTTGTTCAGCCCCTGGAGCGCCCCATAGTGCCGCTCGTTGAGCCGCCATGAGTTGTGCACGGGAATCCACATCAGATCCAGCGCATCGAGCACAGTCCATAGCGTTCGGATGGCGCGCTTGAGCACGGACGTGTACGCGGCATCGAAGCCATAGCCGCCCTCGCGCAGCAGCTTGCCGGCGAGCTGCGCTTCCTGCATGCCCTTCTCGGACAGATCGACATCGGTCCAGCCGGTAAAGCGGTTCTCCTTGTTCCAGGTGCTCTCCCCGTGTCGCAGCAGTACGAGCTTGTGCATGTGCGCCCTCCCATAGAGTAAACGGGTAGACTCTACCGCGAAATTCCGTGGCTCGCTCCTTGCTATCGCTCAGCTCGCCAATGGCAAAGCGCGTCCCACGACCAGGGCGCCGCAGTCATCACCTTCGACAACATGTCATCGTCCACGGCGAACGCAGATCCGGCCGAATCGGCTCAACCGCAAGTCGAGAAGAGAGCGCGCATAGCGATCTGGTTCACGCGCGAGCGCGCGCTCCTGGGCAGCCTCTGGACGCTGGGTCTGATGCTGACGTTGCCTTTCCTGGCGCCGTTCAAAGCACCGCCGATCGCGAGTTTTCATCCCGAGGCGATCGCTGCGGCGCTGGGACTGTTGGCGTTGAGCGTGTTGCCGCTGTTCGCCTCGCGCCTGGAGTTGCCTCGCATCGCGTTGCTTCCGCTCGGCGTTACCGTACTGATCGTGGTACAGCTTGCGGCAGGCAAACTCGTGTTCCACCAGGTGGGCTTGCTCGCCGCCCTCTATCTATTGTGGGCCGCGGCCCTCATCTGCCTGGGGGGATTGCTCAGGCGGGAGCTCGGCCTGGAGCGCTCAATCGCCCATCTCGTCTGGTTCGTGCTCGTCGGTACCACGTTAAGCGCGGTGCTGGGCTGGGCACAGCACATCGACAGCGATGCGCTGGGGCCGCTCATGATGCCGCGCTCGCCGGATCGCGTATGGGCGAATCTGGGTCAGTCCAACCAGCTGGCGGACTATCTCGGGCTCGGGCTTGCTTCGACCGCGTACCTGTATGCAACGCTACGGATCAAACTCCGCTGGGCCGCACCCGCGCTGATTGCACTCACTTACATTCTCGCGCTGACCGGCTCGCGCGCGAGCTGGATCTATCTGATAGGACTGACGGCGATATCCGCGGCGTATTTTGTCCTGAAGCGGTCGCAGACAAACCGGCGCCTGCTCGCTTTCAGTGTGTGTGCGCTGGTCGCATTGCCGGTGTTGTCATGGCTTGCGGGGGCACTGACCCTAGGCACAGAAGCGGCCGCGACCGCCGGTTCGCGCCTGAGTGCGGTAACGTTTGCGCTCGAGGAACGGCCGCGCATCTGGAAAGCCGCGTGGATGATTTTCGAACAAGCGCCGATTATGGGCGTGGGTCTGCGGCAATTCGGCTGGCACCACTTTGTGGTCAACGCGCAGCTGCCCGAGCCGCGGGTGGTCGGCTTCACCGATCATGCGCACAATCTGCTGCTGCATGTTCTGGCCGAGTTGGGGCTGATCGGTCTCGCCTTGGTGGTCCTGTTGTCGGTGCTCTGGATGGTGAGCCTCTGGCGCCAACCGCGCAGCGCCGAAACGTGGTGGCTTTGGGCTGGCGCGCTGGTGATAGCCGTGCACAGCATGCTGGAGTACCCTTTGTGGTACACGTTCTTTCTCGGTGCGGCGGCGGTTGTGGTTGGTATGGGGGACGCACGCACGATAAAATTGTCTCTATTCCGAGAACGCAGCGGGCGCTGGCTGCTGATCGCCTTGCTTGCCACCGGCTGGCTGGTGCTGGGTCAGCTGGTGCGCGACTATTTATTCCTGGAGAACTTCCTGGCTTTTCGCTATCGGTACATGCACGCGACTGCAGACGTCAATCGTCAGGTGAAGGATCACCTGCTCGCGATTCATCGCGGCTCCCTGCTCGCGCCTTACGTGGAGTTGGGCTTGTCGCGTGCCATCAGTGTGGATTCCGAGCGCCTGGAAGACAAGCTGAAGGTCAACGGGCGCGCGATGCAGCTGTTTCCCATCGACGATATGGTGTACCGCGAGGCCATGCTTCTGGGCCTCCACGGAGACAATGCGCAGGCGCAGCTGCAATGGGATCTCGCTGCTGCGTCCTACCCGGACGAAGAGGAGCGCGCGCTGCGCGTGGTCAAACATCGGGTGGCCGATGGATTAACTCAACTTGCGCCGCTGCTGGAGTACGCTCGCAGCAGGTCGGCGGCGCCAACGCGACCATGAAGGAAAGCTGAAAGTGGAGTTCGTACAAAAAAACATCTGGCTGATCATCGCCGCCGTGGTAAGCGGCATCGTGTTCATTCTGCCCACGATCACCAAGCTGTTCTCGCGCGCCAAGGAGGTGGGGACGGCCGGTGCGGTGCACCTCATCAATCGGCGCGATGCAGTGATCGTCGACGTGCGTGAGCCCGGCGAGTTCAAGGCGGGACGCATTCCCAACGCGCGCAACGTGACGCTCGCAAAGATCGAGGAAGGCGCCAAGGGATTGGAAAAGTTCAAATCCAAGCCCATCTTGTTGGTGTGCCAGACGGGCGCGCGCTCGGGGCAGGCGCTGCGCACGCTCCAGAAGCAGGGCTTCACCGAAGTGGTGGCGCTTGCCGGTGGCATGAACGCGTGGCAGCAGGCGCAGATGCCGGTGGAGAAGGATGCTTGAGATGTCGAAAGTCAAGATGTATGTGACGGGTTACTGCCCGTACTGCACGATGGCCGAGCGACTGCTGCGTTCCAAAGGCGTGGAAGACATCGTGAAGATCCGCGTCGATCTCGAGCCGGCGCTGCGCATCGAGATGATGGAGCGAACACGCCGGCGCACGGTACCGCAGATCTACATCGGCGAGATGCACGTGGGCGGCTTCGACGATCTGTCCGCCCTGGACCGCTGCGGCGGGCTCGAGCCACTTCTTAAAGGCGAGGGTGTGTGAACTCATGCATACGCCAGACATTCATCGGGGCACGGGGCGTCTTCATGAATTATCTAGGTTAATATCGCACTTTTCCCGCACGCGAGGCGAGCATGGCCGCAGAGAAGGCCCAGGGGCCGAATCCAGCCCAGCAAGCGCAATTCACCATCGAAAAAATCTACGTAAAGGATCTGTCGCTCGAGGTTCCCAACTCTCCGCAGGTGTTTCTCGAGCGCGACGCACCCAAGGTTGACATTCAGCTCGGTACGCGTGCTGTACCGCTCGACGATGGCCATTACGAAGTCGTGCTCACCGTGACCGCCACGGCGAAGCTCGCAGACAAGACGGTGTTTCTCGTCGAAGCCCAGCAGGCCGGCATCTTTCAGATCGTCAATCTTCCTCAGGACAGTCTCGAGCCGGTGCTCGGGGTCACCTGCCCGAACATCTTGTTTCCCTACGCACGCGAGACCGTTTCTGATTCGATTGTGCGTGCAGGCTTCCCTCAGTTCCTGCTGGCGCCGGTGAACTTCGAGTTGCTGTATCAGCAGCGCATGCAGCAGGCTCAGCCCGCGCCCACCACTACGCAATAGCGAATGACGCCTCGTGCAGCCGCGGTGTGGCGAGCGAGCGCACGTTGTGCTGCGCTGGCCGTCGGTCTGGCGCTGCTTGCATGTGCTCGCGCTGCATGGGCGGTCGAGTTCCGATCCATCGGCCCGTTGGCCGCAGTGTTGTATGACGCGCCTTCGCTCAAAGCGCGTCGCTTGTTCATCCTCAATCAGAGCTATCCCGTAGAAATCGTCGTGAGCTTGGAAGGCTGGTACAAGGTCCGCGATGCGGCCGGCGGCCTGGCGTGGGTGGAAGCGAAGGATCTGTCCACACGCAAGATGGCGATGGTGAAGGTCCCGCGTGCCGATGTGCGGCGCGCGGCCGATGAAAACGCCCCGGTTGTGTTCCAGGCCGAGCAGGATGTGCTGCTCGAAGTGCTGGACACGGTGGACAACTGGGCGCACGTCAAACACAGCGACGGCACCGTCGGATACATCCGCATCACCCAGGTCTGGGGGCTATGAACCTCGCCGTGCTCGGCAGCGGCGCGTGGGGAACGGCGCTTGCGGTGACGCTCAGCGCGGCGCATCGCGTCATGCTGTGGAGTCGGGACGCTGAGCAATGCCGGCAGATGCAGGCGTTACGGTTGAACCGACGCTACCTTCCCGACATTCCGCTGCCCCGCGATCTGGAGTTGAGCAGCGATCTTCACACTACGCTCGCGCAGTGCGAATGTGCGATCGTGGCAGTGACGCTGGCCGCGTTGCGCGAAACGTTGCACGCAGTTGCGTGCGCGGCCTCTCCGGTCCCGGTCATCTGGCTGTGCAAGGGACTGGAAGCGGGCACGGCGAGATGGCCGCATCAGGTGGCCGCAGAAGAGTTGTCGGAGGCTGCGCCACGCGGCGTGCTGTCCGGCCCCAGCTTCGCGCAGGAGGTGGCGCGCGGCATTCCGGCAGCCGTGACTCTCGCGTCTGAGGACGCGGATTTCAGCGCACGCCTCGCGCGCGACCTGCATACGCTGAGGTTCCGCGTCTACTCCAGCGAGGACGTCATCGGGGTGGAGATTGGCGGCGCGGCCAAGAACGTGATTGCGATCGCGGCCGGCATCTCCGATGGCCTGGGCTTCGGCGAGAGCGCACGTGCTGCGTTGATTACGCGCGGCCTGGCCGAGATCACGCGCCTAGGGCTGCGGCTGGGGGCGCGCCCAGAGACGTTGATGGGGCTCTCCGGTGTGGGCGATCTGATACTGACCTGCACCGGAAATTTGTCTCGCAATCGCCAGGTGGGCTTGCGTCTGGCGGGCGGTCAGGCGTTGCTGGACATCCTGCGCGAGCTCGGACACGTCGCCGAAGGAGTACATAGCGCGCCCGAGCTGCGTAAGATCGCCGCGGCCGCCCACGCCGACACGCCGATCATCGATGCGGTGTGCGACGTCCTGTACGCGGGACTCGCGCCGCTAGCCGCCGTCGATCAGCTGCTGCGCCGAGATCCAAAGCCCGAGCATCGCGCCTAAGGCCTCCCGGGAGTCGGCCCGGGCAAATCGTCATACTCCCCCGGCAAATCCATTCTGGCGCCAAGCCTCATACACGACTACCGCGACGGCGTTGGACAGGTTGATGCTGCGATTGACCGGCAGCATCGGCAAGCGCAGCTGGCGATCGGGCGCGAATCCTGCAAGGACCGCGGCCGGCAAACCGCGTGTCTCTGAGCCGAACACCAGCACGTCCCCCGGGATAAATGTCACTTCCGTGAAGCGCCGGGTCGCGAGAGTGCTAAATGCGAAGCTGCGATGAGCCGATAAAGCGATCTGACACTCGTCCCAGTTCTCATGCAGGCGGATGCGCGCGTACTCGTGATAGTCGAGTCCGGCGCGCTTGAGCTCGCGGTCCTCGAGGCGAAATCCGAGCGGACGGACCAGGTGCAGCTCGCTGCCCGTATTGGCACAGAGGCGGATGACATTGCCGGTGTTGGGCGGGATCTCCGGCTCATACAGCACCACATGGAACATGGGTTGTGGCTTTTAAGAATATATATTTCAATCGATTGGAAGCAGTATATGAGAAAAAGCTCAAAATCGGCTTCCGGTTCCCGAGGGAGTCATGCCTAGACCCGAAAAGGTCCGCCTGGGCGAAATTCTATTGCAGCAGGGTCTGCTGACCGAGGCGCAACTGCAGGAAGCCCTGGAGGCTCAACGCAAGAGCGGGCGCAAGCTCGGCCGGGTCTTCGTCGAGAAGGGCTTCGTGTCGGAGGAACAGATCTCCACCGCGCTCGCGCGCCAGCTGCAGGTTCCCTACGTAAATCTCAAGCAGTTCGTGATCAAGCCCGAGGTCGCAGCGCGCCTGCCAGAGACGCAGGCACGCCGCTTCCGGGCCGTGGTGCTCGAGGATGGCGGCTCCTTCTTCCGTGTTGCGATGGCCGATCCCACCGATCTGTTCGCCTACGACGAAGTGGCGCGCTTCTTGAAGCGCGACATCCAGCTCGCCGTGGTCAACGAAAGCCTGCTGCTGCAAACCATCGACCGCGTATACCGGCGCACCGAGCAGATCAGCGGGCTCGCGCAGGAGCTTGGTCAGGAGCTCTCCGAAGGCGGCGTCGATTTTGCCGCTTTGGGGCTGGCGAGCACCGTAGAAGATGCGCCGGTCGTGCGCCTGCTGCAGACGGTGTTCGAGGACGCGGTGGGGGTGCGTGCTTCCGACATCCACATCGAGCCGCAGGAGGCGCGGCTCGTCATCCGTTTTCGCATCGACGGTGTATTGCACGTCCAGACCGAAGCGGAGATGAGAATCGCATCGGCGCTGGTGCTGCGTCTGAAGCTGATGTCGGGCCTGGATATCTCCGAGAAGCGCCTGCCGCAGGATGGCCGTTTCAACGTGCGCGTACGTAATGCGCAGGTGGATGTTCGTATCTCCACCATGCCGACGCAGTTCGGTGAATCGGTGGTGATGCGTCTGCTCAATCAGAGCAGCGGGATCCTGGGGTTGCAGCGTCTGGGCATGCCGCCGCAGATCCTCGAGCGCGTGGTCGATGTGGTGCACCGCTCGAGCGGGATGATCCTGGTGACCGGCCCGACCGGCAGCGGCAAGACCACCACCTTGTATGCCGCGCTCGAGGAGATCAACACCCCCGAGCGCAAGATCATCACGGTTGAAGATCCGGTGGAATACCGTCTGCCGCGGATCAATCAAGTCCAGGTCCAGGAAAAAATCGAGCTCACCTTCGGGCGTATTCTGCGCTCGGCTCTGCGGCAGGACCCGGACGTCATTCTGGTGGGTGAGATGCGCGACCAGGAGACCGTGGAAGTCGGGTTGCGCGCGGCCATGACCGGCCACATGGTGCTTTCGACGCTGCATACCAACGACGCGATCAGCACGCCGATTCGCCTGCTCGACATGGGGGCGCCGCGTTACATGGTCGCCATGTCGCTGCACCTGGTGCTGGCGCAGCGGCTGGTGCGTATGGTCTGCGAGAGCTGCATGCAGGAGCACCCGTTGCTGCCCTCTGAGCGCGCATGGCTGCATCACGAGCTCGGCGAGGAAGCCGACGCTCATCATTATCGCCAGGGCAGCGGCTGCCCACAGTGCAACAACACCGGGTTCCTCGGACGCAGCGGCGTCTACGAGATGCTCGAGATGACGCGCCCGGTGGTCGATGCGGCGAACTCGGGCGACCCGGGCAGCTTCCTCGAGGTCGCGCGCCGGCAGATGCACGGCCATACGCTGCGTCGGCACGCGGCGGTGCTCGCCGCCCAAGGCCGGACCACGGTCGAGGAAGCCATGAAGGTCTCCACGCAGATGGAAGACTAAAGCGAGTGGGCTACTTCGCATACAAGGGGCGCAATGCCGAAGGCGCGCTGGTGCACGGCGTTCTGGAAGGCGCTGACAGCTCGGCCGTCGCGACGCAGTTGTTCGGCACCGGGGTGACGCCGATCGAGATCGGCGAAACGACGCGGCCGACAACATCCGCGGAAGGCGGTGCTCTCTCCGCCTTCTGGAAGCTGCGCGATGCGAAGGTCACCGCCGTGGACCTCATGCTGTTCAGCCGGCAGATGTATTCGCTGCTGAAAGCCGGTGTGCCCATTCTGCGTGCGCTGGGGGGCCTGGAAGAGTCCAGCGTGAATCCGGCTTTTAAGCGTGCGCTGCACGGTGTGCGCGAGAATCTCGAGAGCGGGCGGGAGTTGTCGACATCGCTGCAGCGGCAACACAACGCGTTTTCGCCGTACTACGTGTCCATGATCTATGTCGGCGAGACCACCGGGCGCCTGGAAGAGGTGTTCCTGCGTCTGTTCCACCACATCGAGTTCCAGGAGTACATGCGCACGCAGGTCAAATCCGCGGTGCGCTATCCCACGTTCGTGGTGATCGTGATGGCGCTCGCACTAGCCGTCATCAATCTGTTCGTCATACCGGCTTTCGCCAAAGTGTACCAAGGCTTCAACGCCAAGCTGCCGATGATCACGCAGTGGCTGATCGGCTTCTCCAACTTCATGGTGGCCTACTGGTGGCTGATGCTGATCGGGACCGCCGCAGCGGTGGCGACGTTCAAGGTCTGGCGCGCCACGCCGGCCGGGCGCTACGACTGGGATCGCATCAAGCTGCGCATCCCGATCGCCGGCAAGATCATTCTCAAGGCCACCATGGCGCGCTTCGCGCG
>Ga0335084_10001126_pt1 | contig 24384 bp, 24 predicted proteins | sample Lox_Sample_44_FD_206721 | JGI IMG/M metagenome (GOLD analysis project Ga0335084, IMG submission 206721) | Soil microbial communities from Loxahatchee National Wildlife Refuge, Florida, United States - Lox_Sample_4.4 | ecosystem: Environmental > Terrestrial > Soil > Wetlands | place: USA...
AGTCCGGGCGGCAGACCGCCCGGCAATCCAGGAAACTTTCCGCCCAGGCCCGGGAGGCCGGGCATATTCGGCGGCAGTGTCGGCATGCCCGGGGGCAATTGCCCGCCCGGCATATTTTTCGCCATCTCTGCCAGCTGCTCTGGCGACGGCATTCCGGTGCCCATGCCCATGGCTTGCGCGAGACCGGCGAGGGGACCGCGTTTGGCGTTCCCCATCATTTTCATCATGTCGGACATGCCGCGATGCATCTTGAGCAGCTTGTTGATCGCTTCTGGGGTCGTGCCAGAACCGGCGGCAATCCGCTTCTTGCGGCTGGCCTTGAGAATATCCGGGTTGCGGCGCTCCCGCGGCGTCATCGAATCGATAATCGCGATTTGCCGCTTGATCACGCTTTCGTCGATATTGGCCGCCGCAAGCTGATTCTTCATCTTGCCGATGCCGGGCAGCATGCTCATCAGCCCGCCGAGACCGCCCATCCCCTGCATTTGCGTGAGCTGTTCGCGCAGATCGCCAAGATCGAAGGCGCCCTTGCGCATCTTCTCGGCGGCACGCATCGCCTTCTCGGCGTCGATATTTGCAGCGGCCTTTTCCACCAGTGCGACGATGTCGCCCATGCCGAGAATGCGGCCGGCGATGCGCGCAGGGTCGAACTCCTCGATCGCGTCCAGCTTTTCTCCGGTGCCGATGAGCTTGATCGGTTTGCCGGTCACCGCGCGCATCGACAGTGCAGCGCCGCCGCGGCCGTCGCCATCGACGCGGGTCAGGACGATACCGGTCAGCCCGACCCGCTCGTCGAATGAGCGGGCGAGATTGACCGCGTCCTGACCAGTCAGGGCATCGGCAACAAGCAACACCTCATGCGGATTGACCGCGCGCTTGACCTCGGCCGCCTCGCTCATCATGGCCTCATCGAGCGTGGTGCGCCCGGCGGTATCGAGCATGACAATGTCGTAGCCGCCGAGCTTGGCGGCTTCGACCGCGCGCCGGCCGATCTGCGGTGGCGATTGCCCCTCAACTACCGGCAGCGTGTCGACTTGCACGTCACGTCCAAGCACGGCGAGCTGTTCCATCGCTGCCGGACGACGGACATCGAGGGATGCCATCAGCACCTTGCGGCGTTGACGATCGGTCAGTCGTTTGGCGAGTTTGGCTGTCGTCGTGGTTTTGCCGGAGCCTTGCAGACCAACCATCATGATTGCGACCGGCGGCGCGGCATGCAGATCGATGCCCTGGCTGTCGGTACCGAGTGTCGCGATCAACTGGTCGTGCACGATCTTCACGACCATCTGGCCGGGCGTGACCGACTTCATCACCTCGACGCCAACCGCCTGTTTCTTTACGCCGTCGATGAAAGCGCGGGCTACATCGAGCGCAACGTCGGCCTCGAGCAAGGCACGGCGAACTTCGCGCAATGCGCCGTCGACATCGGCTTCGCTCAGCGCGCCGCGGCGGGTGAGGCGGTCGAGGACGCCGCCAAGTTTTTCCGACAGGTTGTCGAACATTCGTTACTTGGCGACCTTATCCTCATTATTCGCCTCATTCTTCGAGACGCCCGCGTCGCGGGCTCCTCAGGATGAGGCCATTTCAAACATCCTTGCGCCCGAGGGCGCATCGCGCTGTCGGGCGGTGGCCTCCGGCCTCTGAACGGACCGGGCGGCAGAGCCAATTTCCACGTCTCTATCGAGAACGGGCGGAACCTAAGGTTGGCCTGCGGTTAAGTCAAGATAAGGCCGATTACGGCTGCAATTCGTAGCTGACCGTCACCGCCGCCCTTAAGGTTTGCTCGCCCGGCGCGATCGGAACCGCGCCGGCACGCATGGTCTGCATGGGACGCGGCGTCGCCGCCAAACCCTCTTCCGTGATGGCGACCACGTGACCGATTTTGCTCCCGGCTGCCTGCGCGAAGAGTTCGGCCTTCCGACGTGCGTCGGCAATAGCGTCATCGCGCGCGCGGTCGAGAAGCTTCGATTGCTCCGAAACCACGAATTCGATTCCGGACATTTCGTTTGCACCGGCTGCGATGGCACGATCGAGTAGCACCGGCAGCTTTTCGATGTCGCGGATCCTGACCGTGACCTGATTGGTGGCCTGAAAGCCGGTGAGGCGTGGCGTGCCGCTCTTGTTCGGGTCGTACTGCGGCTGCAGGGACAATCGTGATGTCTGAATGTCGCGATCCGCGATGCCGATGTCCTTGATAGCGGCAAGCACGGTGGTCATCTGCTTTGCGTTAGCCTCACTCGCCTCGCGCGCGGTCTTGTCCTGACTGTTGACGCCAATGCGGATCACAGCGGCATCTGGCGCAACTGCGACCGTCGCCTCGCCGGTGACGGTCACCAATCTCTCCGTCGCGCGTGCGGGCGCGAGCGCCACGGCGACCACGAACAAGGCAAACAGAACGCGTGACTGAATCATCACTTCACCGGCACGAACACATTGACCACCAGCTTGTCAGGAGCCGTATTCACCGGGTCGGTGGCATATTCCTCAATGAACAGGTCTTTGGCTTCGAGCTGCTTGTCGTCGAGATAATTGGTGATCGCCTCATACGTCGAATCCATGGCGTCGTATGAGCCGCGGTGGACAAATTTAAGTGCACGTCCTGACGGAGCCTGACCGACGGCGATGTCGCCCTTCGGCGGGTCCTTCGGCGCTTGCGCAACGGGCAACGCCGCCTGGAATGAAAATCCGGCGTCGTCGGTCTGGGTATAGATCGTTATGGCGGGACCCGCCGGTTTGACGTCCTGCTTGTCGAGATATTCGCGCAGCGATTTGAATGCATCAACCAGGGTATCAAAGGCGCTGTCCCATTTGCTGTAGCCCTTGATGTAGACGATGGTCTGCTCCGGCAGCGTGACCGCCTCGCCAAAGGCATCGCCCGGCTGCAACGGCGAGGGTGCGGTCGGCTTTGCCGCCGGCGGCGGCATTGGATCACTTGCGCCGGGTTTGGATGGGGCAGGCGCATTTTGTGCCGCGCCTGGGCTGACACCCAGAGCAAACGCAAAGGGGATGACGATCAGAGTGAGCTTGAGAGGCGACATCACGGTTCTCCGACATTTGCGGCGGTCCGGCGATTCGCCAGCATTGGTACGCATTCTATCATGGCCTCTGGTCAATCTGCGTTTATTCGCCATATAAAACGGGCGAAACCCGGGCAAAGCAGATTATGGGCGTACTCGCCAATCAGCCTTTCGTGAAGATGAACGGAATCGGCAATGAAATCGTCGTTGTCGACATGCGCGCGCGGGGCGGCAAGATCGAAGCCGACGAAGCGCGCGCGGCCGCGCGGCCCGACGGCGCGCCCTACGATCAGCTGATGGCGCTCTACCCTCCGCGCACGTCCGGCACTGACGCGTTTATCCGCATATACAACAACGACGGTTCGGAAGCCGGAGCATGCGGGAATGGCATGCGATGTGTCGCCGATCTGATTTCCAAAGAGAACGGCAAGACCGACCTCACTTTCGAGACGACGGCAGGCATTCTCAATTGCTGGAAGGGTGCCGACGGCTTGTTCACCGTGGACATGGGCCCTCCGCGTTTCAAATGGAACGAGATTCCGCTGGCGGAGGAATTTCGCGATACTCGCGCCATCGAATTGCAAATTGGCCCAATTGACAATCCGGTGCTGCACTCACCATCGGCGGTTAGCATGGGCAATCCGCACGTGATCTTCTGGGTCGACGATGTGAATGCCTACGATCTTGAACGATTCGGACCGCTGCTGGAAAACCATCCGGTCTTTCCCGAGCGCGCGAACATCACGCTCGCGCAAATCGTCGCGCGCGACCACATCATCATCCGTACGTGGGAGCGCGGCGCCGGCCTTACCAAGGCCTGCGGATCCGCTGCCTGCGCCGCCGCGGTCGCCGCGGCGCGGCTCCGGCGTACGGACCGCAAGGTGAGGGTGACACTTCCGGGTGGCGAGCTCCTCATTGAATGGCGCAAACAGGACGATCATGTGTTGATGACCGGTCCGGTGGAATTTGAGTTCAAGGGCCGTTTCGACCCGGCGCTCTTCGCCAAGGCAGGCGTGCCATGAGTGTCGATGTCATCACGTTCGGCTGCCGCTTGAACGCCTACGAGTCGGAAGTGATCCGGCGCGAGGCCGCCGCGGCCGGCCTTGCTGATGCGATTGTCGTGAACACCTGCGCCGTGACCGCGGAGGCAGTCCGTCAGGCGAAGCAGACCATCCGTCGCGTCAAGCGCGAGACGCCTGGCGCGCGCATTGTCGTCACCGGATGCGCCGCGCAGACAGAATCCCTTGCTTTTGCAGCAATGCCCGAAGTCGATCGCGTCATCGGCAATGAGGAAAAATTCGATGCCCAAGCCTTGGCGGTGGGAGCGAGAATCGCCGTGTCCGACATCATGGCGGTAAAGGCAATGCGACCGCACGCGATCGACAGCATCGAGGGCCGGACACGCGCGTTCGTCCAGGTACAGAACGGCTGCGATCACCGCTGCACCTTCTGCATTATCCCTTATGGGCGCGGAAATTCACGCTCGCTGCCAATTGAGGATGTCGTGACGCAGGCGCGGCGGCTCGTGAGCAACGGGTACCGTGAGATGGTGCTCACCGGTGTTGACATCACAAGTTATGGAACGAATTTGCCCGGTGCGCCTCGCCTTGGTGCGCTGGTGAAACGCATTCTCAAGGACGTGCCTGACCTCGCAAGATTAAGGTTGTCGTCAATCGACTCGGTGGAGGCCGATGCCGATTTGCTTGACGCGTTTGCAAACGAGTCGCGGCTGATGCCACACCTCCATCTGTCATTGCAGGCCGGCGATGATCTCATTCTAAAGCGCATGAAGCGGCGGCACTCACGCCACGATGCAACTGCTTTTTGCGACACCGTGCGGCGCCTGCGCCCAGACGTTGCATTCGGTGCTGATATTATTGCCGGGTTTCCAACCGAGAGCGAAGATATGTTCGTCCGCTCGCTCGATCTGATCGACGAATGCGGGTTGGCGCAGCTTCATGTCTTTCCATTTTCGCCGCGGCCCGGCACGCCTGCCGCGCGGATGCCGCAAGTTGACCGGGCCATCGTGAAAGAGCGTGCGCGGCGTCTGCGCGAAAAAGGCGAAATGGCCACACGCCGCCGCCTCGACCAGGAAATTGGCCGCCGCCACTATGTGCTTGCGGAGTCGCGCGCGTTCGGGCGTACCGAGCAATTCATGCCGGTGCGGCTTGCCGCCCCGATGGAGCCCGGCGCCATTCTCGATATGACGATGACGGGGCACGATGGCCGCCAGCTATTGGCCGCTTAGGGGAGACTGACGATGGCCTACCGCGATCACCTGATCACGACGATGGAGCAGCTCCAGTCACTCTACGGTGAGAGGATGGGTGCCTCGGTCATCAAAGAAATCGATCATATCAACGGCAGCTACCGCAAATTGATCGAAGCGGCGCCTTTCGTGGCGGTGGCGACTTCGGGGCCAGAAGGCCTCGATTGTTCGCCCAAGGGAGATGCCGCAGGTTTTGTGCGCATCCTCGACGATAAAACGCTCGCGATCCCTGATCGTCCGGGGAACAATCGCCTCGACGGCTTTCGCAATATTGTGCGAGATCCGCGCATCGCACTGCTGTTTCTGATCCCCGGTGTCGGCGAAACCTTGCGCGTCAATGGCCACGCGTCAATATCCATCGACCCCGAACTCATGCAAAGCTTTGCAGTCAACGGCAAGCTGCCGCGTTGCGTAATGATCGTTCACGTCGAGAGCATTTATTTTCATTGTTCGAAGGCCGTCGTCCGTTCGAAATTGTGGGACGAGGCCACCAAGATCGACCGCAAGAATTTGCCCTCGACCGGGACGATCATTGCCGAATTGAGCCAGGGAAAAATGGGCGGAGAGACCTACGACCGCGAGGCACCGGAAAAGATCAAGGCGATGCTTTACTGAGCAGGAAATGTCACGGCCACCCGACCATGACACGTTAGGGGCCGGACCAACCACACTTGCTCAATAGTTCACGCATATGATCCGGCACCGGTGCAATGACCTTGACCGGCGGTTTGCTCCTGGAAATCGGTACGGTCACCTCGCGCGAATGTAAATGAAGTAAAGGCCCACCGGTGCGCGCGGCTTTCCCGTAGATATTGTCGCCAACAACCGGCCAGCCCATTTCGGCGCAGTGCACGCGCAATTGGTGCGTGCGTCCCGTCAATGGCTCGAGGGCAAGCCAGGTAATGTCGGGCCCTCGGCCCATCACTTTCCAGGTACTCGCAGATGGCAGACCGTGGCTGTCCGCCTTCATCCACCAACCCCGCGAATCGTCTCGCTTGGCGAGCGGAATGTCGATGCGGCCTTCATTCGTGTCTGGCCCGCCTTCGACCACGGCCCAGTAGCATTTGCCGACATGACCCTGCTTGAACAGCTTGCCAAGGAGCGCCAGCGCCTTGCGGTGACGGCCGAGGACCAGGCAGCCGGTCGTGTCGCGGTCGAGCCGGTGCGCCAAGGCAGGCGAACGCGGCAAACCGAAGCGCAATGCATCGAAATAGTCTTCGAAAGCGTCGCCGCCTTTCGGGCCCCGGTGCACCGGCAACCCGGCGGGTTTGTCGACGACCAGCATCAGGCCGTCGCGATAGAGCAGGCGAGCGAGCATCTCTTCCGATGTCATGCCGAAACGGCTATCACGGGCGCCGCATGGACGACAGCACAGAGGGTGAAAATTGGTGGAAACGCCTGAGCGGCGGGCTCAAGCGCACGTCGTCGTCGCTTGGCGGTGCGGTCACCGGTCTGGTGTCCAAGCGGAAACTCGACGCTGAGACTCTGGAGGAACTGCAAAACGAATTGATCCGCGCCGATCTGGGGTTGGAGTTTTCGGCGCGTTTCGCGGATGCACTTGGCGAAGGGCGTTTCGAGAAAACAATCACGTCCGACGAAGTCAAGGCGGCGCTTGCTGGCGAAATCGAGAAAGTGCTTGCGGGCGTGGCCAAGCCGCTGGAGCTAACGACACGACCATTCGTCATTCTGGTGGCAGGCGTTAACGGCTCCGGCAAAACGACCACCATCGGCAAACTGGCGTCTCGGTTCCATGCAGAAGGAAAGAGCGTGATGTTGGTGGCCGGTGACACTTTTCGTGCCGCGGCAATCGACCAATTGAAAATCTGGGGCGAGCGTACCGGTGCGATCGTCATGGCGCGCGAGCCGGGTGCCGATGCCGCCAGTCTCGCTTTCGACGCGATAACAGCCGCCAAAGCGCAAGGTGTCGACGTGGTCCTCGTCGATACTGCGGGCCGTCTGCAAAACCGCACTGAGCTGATGGGCGAACTGGAAAAGATGGTGCGCGTCATCCGCAAGGTCGAACCGACCGCGCCGCATTCGGTGCTGTTGGTGCTCGATGCAACCGTGGGTCAGAATGCGCTCAGCCAAGTGGAGATTTTTGGCAGGACGGCCGGTGTTACCGGCCTGGTGATGACCAAACTCGACGGCACCGCGCGTGGCGGCATTCTGATCGCGATCGCCGACAAATTCGGTTTGCCGGTGCATTTCATCGGGGTTGGCGAGGGCGTGGACGATCTGGCGCCGTTTATCGCGCGAGATTTTGCGCGTGCGGTCGTCGGGCTGGAGGATTAAGCGGTTACGGCTTCCAGCGGTGTACGGTCACCGTGTCGCTGATCTCGAACGACGTGAGGTCTTCGCCGACTTCCAGCGGTCCGTCATAAGTTTCGCGCGTCTGCGTCACGACGTCGTCAACCGTCGCTTCGGAGATCTTCTCGCTACTCAGGAACGAGAGGTGCGTGTAGGCGGCGAGCTTGGGCTTGGCCTGCGCGAACACGCGCCCGGCATCATGCGGGCTGGTGTGGTGCGCGAGGATAGCCTTGGCAAACGGAAACGACATTAGCTCGGGGCGCGCTATGCACACCTCGTGAATCAGCAGATCGGCGCCGGTTCCGTATTTGATGACATTCTGATTGTAGCGCGTGTCGCCGGAGATCACCGCAGCGTGGCCCTTGTACTCGATACGATAGCCGTACGATGGCTTGATGGCGTCGCCGTGATCGACCTCGAAAGCGATGACCTTCACGCCGTCCTTCTCATAGACCGCGCCATCCTTTTCGAACTCTTCGGCATTCACGGCAATGCCCGACGACGGCAGCTTCTCGTCGACCTCCCGGATGTTGATATCGAGCGAATAGGCCTTTTCCAGATTGCTCATCAGGTTCTTGGCGCCGGTCGGCCCAATTACATGGAATGGCGTCTTGCGCCGCCCGAACACTGGGCCGAGCCATCCGGTCAGCCAGACGTCCGGAATGCCGGACACATGGTCGGAGTGATAGTGCGTGATGAACAGGACATCGATCTTGCCGATTGGCACGCTGAGTTGGCCCATGCGAATTGGCACGCCGCGCCCGGCGTCGAACAGCAGCACCTGGCCGCCCACCTCGACCAGCGTGCTCGGTCCGAAGCGGTTGGTGCGCGGCGCCGGCGATGCGGTGCCCAGCAGCGTGACCTTGAAATTGCTTTGTGCGAAAGCCTGTACAACCAACAGGAACAATGCGCAAAGGGCAATGGTGCTGCGAAACATGGATCGGCCTCGTACGAGTTTTTTCGTTGCGGTGAGGCTAACACCCGACTTTGCCGCGCGGCAACCGGAGCGCATGACAAATCGGAATTCGCACGCTAGAGACACCGCATGGCCGAGAAGATGCAACTCAACCCCGTCCTCAAGCTGGTGCTCGACATCGGTCCGCTGGTGCTTTTCTTTGCCGCCAACGCGAAGTACGGCATCTATGTCGCGACCGGCGCGTTCATGGCGGCGATCCTTGTTGCACTGATCGTCTCCTATGCATTGACACGACACCTGGCGGTGATGCCGCTCGTCACTGCCGCAATCGTTCTCGTTTTCGGCGGGTTGACGTTGGTCCTGCACGACGACCTGTTCATCAAGCTCAAACCGACCATCATCTATGTTTTGTTCGGGGCTACGTTGGTCGGCGGGCTCGCGTTCGGCAAACCGCTCCTCGGGATGGTCTTTGACTCGGTCTTCCACTTGCAGGAGGAAGGCTGGCGCAAACTCACCTGGCGGTGGGCGTTGTTTTTCTTTGCGCTGGCGATTCTGAACGAATTTGTCTGGCGCACGCAGACGACGGATTTCTGGGTAAGCTTCAAATTGTTCGGCGTGATACCGCTGACATTTCTGTTCGCCGCGCTGCAGGTTCCGCTTGTGACGAAATACAGTACGGAGAAAAGCGGAAAAGACTAGCGCAACGCCTTTTCGATTTCCGGCTTGAGCGTGCGGGTGAGATTGTCCGCTGTAATCGGGCCTATCAGCTTGTAGGCGATCTTGCCGTCACGGCCGATCAGGAAAGTCTCTGGCACGCCATAGACGCCCCAGTCGATCGAGGCGCGGCCAGCTTCATCCCGGCCAGCGGCGGCGAAGGGATTGCCGTAGCGATTGAGAAATCGCCGTGCGTTATCCGGCGCGTCCTTATAGTTGATACCGACCAGTTGAATGCGTTTGTCCCTCGACAACTGCTCTAAAAATGGCACTTCGTCGTGGCAGGGCACGCACCACGAGGCCCATACATTCACCAGCGTTACTGCACCTTGAAATGTCGCGCTGCTCAGGCCCGGCACCGCTTTTCCGTCGCGCTCGAGTCCGGGTAGCGGCGGCAGATCCGTCGGCGGTACGGGGCGTCCAATTAACGCCGATGGAATCTGCGACGGATCCCCGGCGCCGAGCCGGTAGAGGAACAGCGCAGCCAGAGTGAGAAACGCGATGAGCGGCAATAACAACAGGGCATTGCGCTGCTTTTTGCCGGGACTCTCGTTCGACGCTGTGCTCATCATCCGGCCTTGCGCTGCGAACGCCGGGTGACACCACGATCTTCCAGATCGCCGAGCAGGCGGCGCTGCGCCGAATAGTCGAGTACGACCCAGGCGACCAGCGCAGCCACGACGAATACGGTCACCGCATAAGCGGCGACGATGAAATCGGCGTGTGGCCCGAGACTCATCATGCGTGCAGTTCCTGCGCCTGCATCAGCCGCATGCTGCGCACGCGCCGGCGCAGAATCTCGTTGCGCATTGCGGCGAGGTGCAGCGTCGCGAACAGCAGCGTGAAGGCCAGCGCCATAATCAGCAGCGGGGTCAACAGTGCCGGATCGATCCTTGATCCGCCCATGCGGAATACCGAGGCAGGTTGGTGCAACGTGTTCCACCAATCGACCGAAAACTTGATGATTGGTAGATTGACCGCGCCGACCAGCGACAGGATCGCCGCCGCGCGCGCGCCGCGGCCCGGTTCTTCGGCCGTCCAGTAAAGGGCCAGAACTCCGAAATAAAGAAGCAGCAGCACCAGCATCGAGGTCAGCCGCGCATCCCACACCCAGTAAGTACCCCAGGTCGGGCGGCCCCAAAGCGAGCCGGTGACAAGACAGATGAATGTGAAAGCCGCGCCGATCGGCGCCGTCGCTTTGCCGGCGACATCCGCGAGCGGATGACGCCAAACCAGCGTGCCCAACGCGGCAACGCTCATCAGTCCCCAACCAAGCATGCCGAGCCAGGCTGCGGGCACGTGCAGGAACATGATCTTGACGGTGGCGCCTTGCTGATAATCGTCGGGTGCGTTTATCGCGTAGAAAAGACCGACCGCGAAAAGGATAACGGTCACGGCGATCAGCCACGGCAGCGCGCGATTGACGATCGCCAGGAAGCGCGTCGGGTTGGCAAGATCGATCACCGGCATCGGCAGTCTCTTAGTAGTCCAGCGACCAGCGGGCAATTTAAACTCCGCTCGTCCACGCGAAAGCAGGGGACCAGGGCAACAATTACTATTTGCCGGTCACAGCCGGATTCCCGCTTTCGCGGGAATGAGCGCGGAGTGAAGCGGCAATCTCTTATCATCTTACTCAAGTCCATGACGCAGGGCCGCAGCGGCGGCGATAGGGCCGAGCACCAGGCTCGCCAAGGTTAGCCCACAAAGAATGGTGAAAGGTGGGCCAAACGGCGTGGTCCCAGCGAGTGCGGCATTGGCCGCGGCGACTCCGAAGATCAGGACCGGAACGGTCAGTGGCAGCACCAACACTGCGAGCAACAGTCCGCCGCGTCTCAGCGCCACGGCGAGCGCAGCACCAATCAATCCAATGAAGGTGAGCGCTGGAGTTCCGGCTAACAATGTCAGGACGAGCCAGCCCATCGCGTGCAATTCGACATTAAGCATCAGCCCCAGCAGCGGCGCGATTACGACGAGCGGCAGGCCGGTTGTCAGCCAATGCGCAAGCGCTTTTGTCGCGACCGAAAGCTCGAGCGGCAAGGGACCCATCATCAAAAGATCAAGCGAACCATCTTCGTGATCAGTGGCAAACAGCCGGTCGAGCGCAAGCAGGCTTGCCAGCAATGCGCCAAGCCAGAGAATCGCCGGCCCTATGCGCGCGAGTAGTGCCAGGTCAGGGCCGATGGCGAAAGGCATCATGGTGACGACGATCAGGAAGAACAGCGCACCCATAAGAGCGCCGCCGCCAACGCGAATCGCCAGCCGCATGTCACGAGTGAGGAGAGCGGTGAATGCGATCATGTTGGACCCAGTTTCAACTCGCGCGCGCGCGAGAGTCCTATGGGTCCATGCGCAGCAGCGACAATCATTCCGCCGCCGCCGAGATGGCCCTGCATGAGTTCCCCGAGCTTTTTTTGTGACGATGAATCAAGCGCGGAGGTGGGTTCGTCCAGCAGCCAGATTGGCCGCGGCACCGCAACAAGACGGGCGATCGACAAGCGTCGGCGTTGGCCAGCGGACAAGTAAGCGGCGGGCAAAGCGGCCAGGGGCGCAAGATCCACAGCTTCCAGCGCGGGCTCTATGACGCTTAGGCGAGCGCCGAAAAACTCAGCCCAGAATTTCAAGTTCTCACCCACGGAGAGGGCCGATTTCATCGCGTCCTGATGGCCGAGATAATGGCACTGTTCGGCGAGTGGCGTATCACGCTCGCCGCCGTCGAGCGTCAGCCGTCCGGCGACGATCCGCACCAGCCCGGCGATCATACGCAACAAAGACGATTTTCCGGCGCCATTGGGCCCGGTCACAACCATGGCCTCGCCGCTGGAAAGAGCGAAACTCAGGTTGTGGAATACCTCGCGCCCGCCCCGGTTGCAGGCCAACCCGTCGGCTGTGAGGCGCATCACGGCTGCCACAGCCCGGTAATGGACGGCGGCGGGACGGCGCCGGGCCGGAAAAACCCCGATATTTCGAGCATTTTTTGCGAAGTTCCCCGGTCAATATAGCGTCGGGCGCGAAAAGACCTTATAAGCCCGGACTTGCGACGTTACGTAATTCGACATCGGACGCAAGCCTCGCCAGCGAGAAAAGCATCACCTTGCCAATAGCTTAGTCCGAACCAGCGCCGATCAACGGCCGGGGAATGGAAACAGCCGACATGACTTCGCTCGACAGTTTTAGATGCTGCAAAACCCTCCAGGTTGGTAGCAAGACTTACGCCTACTTCAGCCTCCCCATCGCCGAGCGAAACGGACTTAAGGGCATTTCTCGATTGCCCTTCTCCATGAAGGTGCTGCTGGAGAACCTGTTGCGCAACGAAGACGGACGTTCGGTGACCAAGGATGACATCAAGGCGGTCGCCGAGTGGCTCAAGACCAAAACATCCGAACGCGAGATCGCATTCCGTCCCGCCCGCGTGTTGATGCAGGATTTTACCGGCGTGCCGGCGGTGGTCGACCTCGCCGCCATGCGCGATGCGATGAAGCATCTCGGCGGAGATTCCAAGAAGATCAACCCGCAAGTGCCTGTCGATCTGGTCATCGACCATTCGGTGGCGGTGACATTCTTCGGCAACAATCAGGCATTCAAGAAAAACGTCGAGGAGGAGTACCGGCAAAACCAGGAGCGGTACAAATTCCTGAAATGGGCCCAGCGCTCATTCGACAATTTCAGCGTGGTGCCACCTGGTACGGGCATCTGCCATCAGGTGAATCTCGAATACCTTTCGCGCGTCGTCTGGCACCGCAAGGACAAGGTCAAGGCCGACAGCAAGGCCGTCACGATGGAAGTCGCCTATCCCGACACGCTCGTCGGGACCGACTCGCACACCACGATGGTGAACGGCCTGTCGGTGCTTGGCTGGGGCGTTGGCGGCATCGAAGCCGAGGCGGCCATGCTCGGCCAGCCGCTGTCGATGGTGCTGCCGGAGGTGATCGGTTTCAAGTTTGCCGGCAAGCTCAAGGAAGGCGTCACCGCCACCGACCTGGTGCTGACCGTGACCGAGATGCTACGCAAGCGCGGCGTGGTCGGCAAGTTCGTAGAATTTTTTGGTCCGGGTCTGGCACACCTCACCATTGCCGACCGCGCCACCCTCGGCAACATGTCGCCGGAATACGGTGCGACCTGCGGCTTTTCGCCGATCGATGACGACACCATCCGCTATCTTAAAGATACGGGCCGGCCACCCGAACTGGTCGCCCTGGTTGCTGCCTATGCCAAGGCGCAAGGCATGTTTCGCGTCAAAACAACTCCCGATCCGATCTTCACCGACATCCTCAAGCTTGAACTGGGATCGGTCGAGCCCTCGCTCGCGGGTCCGAAGCGCCCGCAAGATCGCGTTGCGTTGAAGGAAGTGAAGGCCGGCTTTGCCACTTCGATGGACAAGGAATTTGGCAAGAGCGCCGAGGCGAAGAAACGAGTGAAAGTCTCCGGCAAGGACTATGATCTGGGCCACGGAGACGTTGTGATCGCGGCGATCACGTCTTGCACCAACACCTCCAATCCGAATGTGATGATTGGTGCAGGCCTTCTCGCCCGCAAGGCCGCCGCGAAGGGATTGACGAGCAAGCCCTGGGTGAAAACTTCGCTCGCGCCAGGCTCGCAAGTCGTCGGCGAATATCTTGACAAGTCCGGCCTGCAAAAGGATCTGGACAAGCTCGGCTTCAATCTGGTCGGCTTCGGCTGCACGACGTGCATCGGCAATTCCGGTCCGCTGCCGCCGGAGAACTCAAAGGCGATCAACGATAATGATCTGGTCGCCGCTGCGGTGCTTTCGGGCAACCGTAACTTCGAAGGCCGCGTCAATGCGGACGTGCGCGCCAACTATCTTGCTTCGCCGCCGCTGGTGGTGTCCTACGCCATCGCCGGCTCGATGAATGTCGATGTCGCGCGGGAGCCGCTCGGCGTCGATCAGAAGGGCAAGAAAGTCTTTCTGAAGGATATCTGGCCGTCGAACAAGGAAATCGGCGATTTTGTTGCCAAGAACATCACCCGTCAGATGTTCACCAAAAAATACGCCGATGTGTTCAAGGGCGATGCGAACTGGCGCAAGATCAACGTCAAGGGCGGCGTCACCTACGACTGGGACAAGAAATCGACCTATGTGCAGAACCCGCCGTATTTCGTCGGCATGGGGCGGCATCCCAAGCCACTTGAGGACATCGTCGATGCACGTGTGCTTGCCTTGCTGCTGGATTCGATCACCACCGATCACATTTCTCCCGCCGGCTCGATCAAGGTGGATTCGCCCGCCGGCAAATATCTGGTTGACCACAAGGTCAAGCCGGCGGACTTCAATCAATACGGCACGCGCCGCGGCAATCACGAAGTGATGATGCGCGGCACCTTTGCCAATATCCGCATCAAGAACCAGATGGTTCCCGGTGTCGAAGGGGGCGTCACCATCCATTATCCGTCGAAGCAGCGCATGCCGATCTACGACGCGGCCATGAAGTATAAAGCCGACGGGGTCCCGCTGGTGGTGTTTGCCGGCAAGGAATACGGCAGCGGCTCCTCTCGCGACTGGGCCGCGAAAGGTTCGGTATTACTCGGTATCCGTGCAGTCATTGCCCAATCGTTTGAGCGCATCCATCGCTCCAACCTGGTGGGCATGGGCGTGATGCCACTGGTCTTTGAGGAAGGAACTTCCTGGCAGTCGCTCGGACTCAAAGGCGACGAGCAGGTCACGATCCGCGGCTTGCATGGCGAACTTAAACCGCACCAGCGCCTGATTGCCGAAGTTGTGTCAGGTAATGGCACTCTCAAGCGGGTGCCGCTGGTCTGCCGCATCGATACCCTCGATGAGCTCGACTACTTCAAAAACGGCGGAATTCTGCAATACGTTCTGCGTCAATTGGCAAGTTGACGCCCGGTTAATTAAAGATGAGCAAAGTTGGGCCACTCACCGTGAAGTGAGTGGCGGGTGAAGGGGAGAACACTCTATAAGTCGCCGGCGAGGCGGGGGACTGCGGTATCGAGATGACCTATCGCCACATCACCTTTGCAGTCGCGTTCATTTGCACCTCTGCGGCCGTACCGGCATCAGCCGAACCACGAGCCGTCATTGAACTTTTCACCAGCCAAGGCTGCTCCTCTTGTCCCGCGGCCGACAAGCTGCTCGGCGAATTGTCGCGGGATCCGTCCCTCGTAACAATGAGCCTGTCCGTCGATTATTGGGATTATCTCGGCTGGAAAGACACTCTGGCATTGCATGGCCATTCCGATCGGCAACGCGCTTATGCTGATGCACGCGGCGATCGTGAAGTTTACACCCCGCAGGTTGTCGTCAACGGCACGGTGCATGTCCTTGGAAGCGACAAAGCGGCGATCGAAAAGGCAATTGCACAGACGCGGCGCAACCCCGCCGTACTTTCATTGCCCGTCACCATGGTCGTTGCCGACGGCAAAGTGACAGTAAACGTCGCCGCTGCACACAGCGAACTCCACAGCGGCGAAGTGTGGCTTTGCCCGGTGACGGGCAAGGTGTCGGTTGAAATCGGACGCGGCGAAAATCACGACCGTACCCTGACCTATCACAACGTGGTGCGGCGATGGGTCAAGCTTGGTGACTGGAACGGCAAGTCCGAAACCTTCAGCGTGCCGCTGAGCGAGCTTCCAAAGGGCGAATATTCGCTCAAGGACATCGATCATCTCGATGTCGTCGTGCAAAACGGCGTGGCTGCAAAACCAGGACCGATTCTCGGCACCGCATCTGCGACTTGCTGCACTGCTCGGGCGAACTGAGCCCCAACTCCATCCTGTCCATCCCGAAAAAATCAGGCCGGCTAAAAGCCGGCCCGAAGGCATTAGGGGATTGAACCGTACGCGGAACTCAAACTGGCCCGGCCGATCGAACCCCGGGGGGCTGGGGGGCTGAGGAATCCGGTGCTCGTACCGGACCGGGCCTTTGAGGCAACACCGGCTTTATCCCAGTGCAGCGTGACCGGCGATTGACGGAAATTGGGCGTTATTGTGGGAGCTTTTAACGAGTTCGTGATCGTCAGGCCGTCTTATTCTGCCGGTTTTTGCAGCACTTCCTGCCCGAAGGAAGCACTTGCCGTGCGCCGCCTGCGGCGCGATCATTGCTTTCAACACAAAGGAGGCGCCGATGACGTTCGGATCCGGCGAAATTGACCCCAGCCAGTCCCACGGGGGCGGTACCCCGGTGCGCACAGTGTCCGCCCTCGCAAATCAGGTGACTTTCAGTCGGCGCGAGCTCAATCGCATTCTCGACCTTTATGGCCGCAAAGTCGCCGCCGGTGAGTGGCGTGATTACGCCATCGACTTTCTAAAGGACCGGGCGGTCTTTTCAGTGTTCCGCCGAAGTTCGGAAGTACCGATTTATCGCATCGAAAAAACCCCGAAGCTCGAACGCCGCCAGGGCGCCTACAGCATCATTTCGGCGACCGGGCTGATCGTCCGCCGCGGCCATGAACTCGAGCGCGTGCTGCGGTCGATCGACCGTTCGCAATTGGCGGTGGTGAACTAATTTAGCCGCGGGGCCGTCGGTCAATCACGGACTTGTCGACGCGCCATCTCCCAGCGCTCGCTGCATTAATACGCTATCGAGCCAACGGCTGTGCTTGAAGCCGACGTCCTGCAAAACGCCGACGTGCCGGAATCCGAGGGCTTTGTGCAGGCCAACGGACGAGGCCTGCTTGGTTGAATCCCCGATCACCGCAATCATCTGCCGAAATCCGCTTGCTTCCGATGCTTTGATCAAGGCCTTTAGCAGCGCACGCCCGACGCCGCGGCGGTACATATCCGGCGCGATATAGACCGAATCCTCGACTGTCCAGCGATAGGCTGACCGCGCACGGTAAGGTCCCGCATAGGCGTAGCCACAAACCGTGCCGGCAATCTCTGCCGCGAGGTAGGGAAAATTATCGGCGAGCAAGCGCTGCATTCGACGCCGCATTTCGCTTTCGTCGGGTGGAGTGAGCTCGAACGACGCGGTGCCATGCTCAACGGCCTCTGCGTAGATACGAGTAATGACCGGGATATCAGTTGCTCTGGCGGGGCGGATGTCGATGGTCATACGCTGCCGAGGCTAGCAAAACGAAAGCGCCCCGGCCTATAGCCGGGGCGCGCATCGCTGTTTTGTCGCTCTCTTGCTTACCGGCGATCGCCGAGGAAACGCAGCAGGAACAGGAACAGGTTGATGAAGTCGAGATAGAGCGCCAGCGCCCCCATGACCGCCTTGCGGCCGGCAATGGTGCCATCGTCGTTGGCGCTGTACATCTCCTTGATCCGCTGGGTATCCCAGGCGGTCAGGCCGGCAAAGATCAGTACGCCGATCACCGAAATCGCAAAGTCGAGCCCGGTGCTCTTCAGGAACATGTTGACGATCATCGCGAGGATGATGCCAAACAGCCCCATGATCAGGAACGAACCGACCGGCGAGAGATCGCGCTGGGTGGTGTAGCCGTAGATGCTCAATGCGCCAAACGACGCCGCCGAGATGAAGAAGGTGCGGGTAATCGACGCGCCTGTATACGCCAGGAACACCGATGACAGCATCAGCCCCAGCAATCCGGCGTAGAGCATGAACAGCATGAGTGCCGTACTTGGCTGCAGGCTGTTGATCCGGAAGCTCATGAAGAACACCAGTCCGAGCGTTCCCAGAAACAACACAATCGCCAGCGGACCGCTGAAGATGGCTTGCCCGAATGGCGTCAGTGACGTGATGCGTCCCGCCGCATCGGTGACCACGGCGGCGTTGAAGGTAATCCAGGCGACGACGCCGGTCAGAGCGACGCCGGCGGCCATGTAATTATAGACGCGGATCATGTAGGCGCGCAGGCCTGCATCGATCGCGGTAGCCCGCGCGGCGCCGAAGCCGCGGGCAGCTACGTTACGGTCGTAGTCCGACATCGAAGTTTCCTCTCTCATGTTCCGGCTTTGGGCCGGCTACGTCACGCGCGCCGGCATGGTGCCGTCGCGCTCGTGGTCCAAATCTAGTGGTTGGCCAGCCTTGGCGCCAGATATGGCTTGATCATGGCCTGGCGGTATTGCGGATCGTTAATGCCTGGTAGCGAGCGGTATTATAGCCAAAACGCCCGCTCCCGGGCCGGCGTCTGTGGCACGTGGCGGAATGTCGCAAACTACAGATTCCTCAGTATCGGCGCGGCTTTCTGGCCAAGGGCCATAAACGTGCCAGCAAGTCCGAGGCCAACGGTAACGGCAATCGCAGCGAGGGCCGCCGCCAAGGCCGGCAAAGGTAACCAGGCGAAGGACAGGTGCATAAGTTCGCCGACAATCAGCCATGCGGCGAGCGAGCCACTGACCACTCCGAACAGCGCGGTCGCTGCGCCGATCAGAAGATACTCGATACTGTACGCTGCAAGCAGCCGGCCGCGGGTGGCTCCGAGCGTCTTGAGGATGACGGCGTCATAGACGCGATAGCGGTGGCCGGCGGCCAGCGCGCCACCAAGAACCAGCGCGGCCACGATCAGCGTGACGGCGCTTGCCCCGCGGATCGCAAGTACCAGATTGGCGATGATGCCGCCGATGGCGTCGAGCGCATCCTTCACGCGCACGGCGGTGACCATAGGAAATTTTTGCGCAACGGCGGTGATGAGGGCCGCCTCTTGCGCCGGCGCGCCGCCGCCGGGATAGGCGAGAGTGGCCAGACGGGTGTGCGGCGCGCCGCGAAACGAGTTCGGTGAAAACACCATGACGAAATTGATCCCGAGGCTCTCCCAATCGACCAGACGCATGTTGGCAATTGTCGCGGTCAGGTTTCGGCCAAGGACGTTCACGACGATGGGATCGCCGAGTTTGAGGCCAAGACCGTCGGCAATACGTTTCTCGAAGGACACCAGCGGTGGTCCGTCATAGTCGGCGGCCCACCAGTTGCCTTCGACTAGTCGAGAGCCCGCGGGGATCTCATTTGCGTAAGTGATGCCGCGGTCGCTTTGGAGGACCCATGCCGCTTCATCTCTCGGTTTGATGTTTTCGGCCGGCGTGCCACCCGCAGAAATGATGCGTCCACGCAGCATTGGCACTTCTTCCAGCCGTCCCGACGGCGCCTGCGCGCGCACGAAAGCACCGAACCGTTTTGACTGATCGGCCGGGATATCGAGGAAATAGAAAGACGGAGCTTTCGCCGGCAATTCGTTGGTGAATTGCCGCTGCAGGTTGCCGTCGATCTCGATGACGGTAACCAGGAGCGCGATGCCGAGACCGAGCGAGAGCACGATGGTCGGCGTCAATGCGCTTGGGCGGTGGATGTTGGCCACCGCCATGCGCAGCTCCGTTGTGCGGGCCCGCGGCGCGCGCCTTGCCAGAACCATCACCAGTGCGGCGACGATACGCAACAGCATGAATATTCCGGCGGCAGTGGCGACGTAGATGACAGCGATACGCCGGTCGTAGGCGAGCAGCACGACGGCCGCGGCCAACATGACGAGGGCGCCGGCGGTAAGCGCGGTGTAGCGCATGCGCGGTCGGCGCGGCTGGGACGCAACCATGTCGCGAAACAATTCGCCGACCGGTATGTCGTGCGCGCGCCCAAGCGGCCAGATTGTGAAGACAATCGATGTGAGCAGGCTATAGATCAGCGCCAGCGCAAGTTCACCCGGATGCAAAGAAGGCACGATCGGCAATGGAATAACGGCGCTGAATACCCAGGAAATTACGAACGGCAGCATCGCGCCGATTATCAGGCCGATCGTGCTGCCGATAATCGCAAGCAAGAGAACTTGCGTGAGGTAGATAACGAAAACGCGCCGGCCGCTGGCGCCGAGCGCTTTCATTGTGGCGATTGTCTCGCGCCGACGGTCGAGGTGGCTTTTGACCGCATTACCGACGCCGACGCCGCCGACTAAAAGGGCCGTGAGGCCGACGATCGTCAGAAACTGCGTGAAGCGTTCCACGTTGCGCTCGAGCTGTGGCGAGGCATTGCTGCGATTGCGAATATCCCAGCCGGCTTCGGGCAGTTGCTTGCGCGCTTGTGTTGCTACCACCTTCGCGGCGTCATCGCCGGCGTTGTTTTCCGGCAAGCGCACGCGATAGTGCCAGCGCACCAAACTTCCTGGCTGCAGCAGACCTGTCGCGCGCACCGCGTCTTCGCTCACGAGCAAGCGTGGACCGAAGCCGATGCCACCGGCGAGCTTGTCTGGCTCGCTCGTCAGTGTGGCGCGGATCTCAATGCTGGCATTGCCGATCGTCAGCCGCGCGCCCTGCTTGAGCTCGAGCCGCGCCATCAGGGTCGGGTCCGCGACCGCGCCAAAAGCGCCGTCATGCGGCGCCAGTGCGTCGGCGAGCGGCTGCGGTGGCTCGAGCACGACCTGGCCAAATAGCGGATAGACGGCATCGACACCCTTCATCTCGACCAGCGTTGCCTGACCGTCGGCCGCGCGCGCCATGGCGCGCATGGTCGCCGCGCTCGATACCTGCCCCTGGCTTTTGAGGAATTCGCGCTCATTCGCGGCGGCTTCACGCTGGATCAGCGTGAACGCTAGGTCGCCGCCGAGGATGACGCGACCTTCGCGCGCCAGCCCATCGGCCAGGCTCGCAGCCAGCGAACCCACACCGGCAATCGCCATGCTTCCAAGCGCAATGCAAGCGAGGAACACGTAGAAGCCGCGCAGACCGCCGCGCAGCTCACGCAAGGCAAAGCGCAGCGGCAGCCAATATCCATTTCGGGCGGGAATTGTCGAAACGCTCATGGCTGGGTCACACCATCGACGCGGCCCGAGCGCAACCGCACGACACGTGCGCAACGCGCGGCCAAAGCGGAATCGTGGGTCACCAGCACCAGGGTCGTTCCGCGTTTTATATGGCCCGCAAACAACAGATCGATGATCTGCTTCCCTGTGTCCTCGTCCAGATTGCCGGTCGGTTCGTCTGCGACGAGGATTTCCGGATTGGGCGCAAGCGCACGCGCGAGTGCAACGCGCTGCTGCTCGCCGCCCGACAATTCGGCCGGGTAGTGATTGAGGCGTTCGCTTAGCCCGACGGCCGCGAGTTCATCGCGTGCGCGCGCGTGCGCGTCTGCGATGCCGCTCAATTCGAGCGGAACCGCTACATTTTCCATCGCGGTCATAGTCGGGATCAGATGGAAGGACTGGAACACGATTCCAATATGGCGGCCGCGAAAGCGCGCCAGGGCATCCTCGTCGAGTGCGCTCAGGTTCTCCCCCGCTACGGTCACTGTGCCCCTATCCGCACGTTCAAGGCCCGCCATCACCATCAGCAAGGTCGATTTTCCGGAGCCGGATGGGCCTACCAGGCCAATTGCCTCGCCGCTACCTATATGCAGGTTGATATCTTTGAGGATATGAACACGGGCCGCTCCGTGCCCGAGCGAGAGATTCACACCGGCAAGCGCAATGACCGGCCCCGCCTGGGAATTAGTCTTCATGAGACCTCATACGTCACAACCCCGCTCATATGGGAGAAACCCCGCCTGGGTCCAGCGTCTTGCGGCATGGGCGCTCGCCGCCGTCATCTGCGTATTGCTTGCAGTTGGATCCGTGAGCGCGGCCGAACGACCTGTCAAAATTGTGGTGCTCGGCGACTCGCTCAGCGCCGGTTTTGGATTGCCCCTGGATGCAGCTTTTCCCGCGAGACTGGCGGCGGCACTGAAAGCCAAAGGCATCGCGGCAACGATCGCCAATGCCGGCGTGTCTGGCGACACCGCCTCCGGCGGCCTGAACCGTCTCGACTGGTCGGTTCCGGAAGGCACGGATGCGGTTATTCTCGAACTCGGCGCAAACGACGCGCTGCGCGGACTTGACCCGGACCTCACCAAGACTGCGCTCAATACGATTCTGGGCAAATTGAAGGACCGACATATCGTCGTCTTGTTGGCCGGCATGCAGGCGCCGCGCAACATGGGCCCCGACTATGCGCGAGATTTCGATGCGATTTATCCCACGCTTGCCTCGACTCACCCGGTCGTCTTTTATCCTTTCTTTCTCGACGGTGTAGCCGCCGATCCCAAATTGAATCAGGGCGATGGCTTGCATCCGAACGCCGCCGGGGTCGAGGCGATTGTGGCGCGTATTCTGCCGCGGGTTGAGGAATTGATTGCCCGGGCACGCGCCGCACGGGGCTCGTAGTTGGAAGTCTCGCCATGCCACGTCTTTTCACTGGCGTCGAAATTCCGTCCGATGTCGGACAAGCGCTTGCGACACTGCGTGGCGGCTTGCCGGGTGCACGCTGGATCGATCCTGAAAACTACCACCTGACTTTGCGGTTTATTGGCGACGTCGACGATGACGTTGCCCAAGAGGTCGCCTCCCTGCTTGGGCGCGTCAAGCGTGGATCTTTTGAATTGCACATGGATGGGCTCACGTTCTTTGGCGGCCGAAAGCCGCGCGCGGTGGTCGCGAGCGTTTCACCGGCCCAGGCCTTACTCGACGTGCAGGCCGAGCACGAACGGCTGATGCAACGCATTGGTCTGGATCCGGAGGGGCGCAAGTTCACCCCGCATGTAACGCTGGCCCGCCTCCGCGAGTCTTCCAGTCAGCAGGTCGCCGAATATCTTTCGGCGCGCGGCTATTTCCGCACGTCGCCTTTCCGCGTCTCGCGCTTCGTTCTGTTTTCCTCGCGCGCCTCTGTTGGCGGCGGGCCCTACGTTGTCGAGGCGAGTTATCCGCTCAGCGTCTGATCTGTTCACGCGGGATTGAGAAGCCGCGACTGCACGTCGAGGAACGCGTTCGCGACACCGTGCGCATCCGCAACCGCCTCGCGCACCAGCGACAATGCCGTGAAGCGTGGTGGATCGACTTCGCCGACGACACTGCCGAAGTCGAATTTGAGATCAGCCTCGAACTTGCGGGCAAGCTGCTGCATGCGGTGGTTCTCAACAAGGCAGTGCATTTGCAGCGATTTGATGCCGCGGTTGCGTGCGCTCAGGAGCGTGCGTTCGAGCAATGCGGTGCCGACACCATGGCTCTGCCACGGCTGCTCGATACTGAAGGCGGCTTCGCCTTCACGCGCGAATAGCGAGCCCAGCGAGCGTAGCTCGGCCGCGCCGCGCAGGGTGCCGTCCACGAAGAAACCGTGCACAACCGTCCCGAAGTCCCTGGCTGATGCCGCGTGACGCACAATGAGCTCATCAGCGACCGCGCCGGAAAAACGTCGGCTCCGGCTTTCGCGATCCAGGCGGAGCAGATGGTCGCGATAGGCGTCGGTTTCGCTGATCCACATTTTGCGGATCATGCCGTTGTCAGGCAAAGGCTCGTCCATATCGGCTCTCCTCAAAATCATGTCGCCCTGCCAGTGAGCTTCCTGCCCTTTGCGGCTCGCGCCGCGAATCCCGATATATACATGGTGCATTGCAGCAATAATTCGACGCGAACGAAGTTCCGTGGACCCTCATGCGCGGAAAACGCATGGCTTCCAATGTGTTACCGCACATTTTGTGAGCAATATGGTTGAAATCGTCGCACAGTGATTTACAGGCGACGCAGTTCACCCTAGGTGTCGCGACTAGTGCCCGCGCTTCCTCCGTCTTAAGCCCTCATGTCCGAGACCTTCAGCACCCGCTACGCGGCGTTGGTTACCGCCGGAAAGATTGAGGCGGATCCGGGCCAGGCGACCCTGGCCCGGCAATTGACCGCGCTTGAACGACGGCTCGACCAGCACCGTTTGGCGCGCAAATCATCGTCGCTCGGGTGGCTATTTGGTCAACGCGAGCAGGCCGGCGCCCCGCTGAAAGGCCTCTATGTTTACGGCGAGGTCGGACGCGGCAAGACGATGCTGATGGACCTGCTCTTTGAAACCAGCGCGGTCGTGCGAAAGCGCCGCGTGCACTTTCACGAGTTCATGGCCGACGTGCACGAACGTATTCACGTTTTTCGACAGGACATCAAGAACGGCGAGACGAACGAGCAAGATCCAATTCAGCGCACTGCGGCTGCGATTGCGCAGGAAAGCTGGCTCCTGTGTTTCGACGAATTCCACGTCACCGATATTGCCGACGCCATGATCCTCGGCCGGCTATTTACGCGGCTGTTCGAACTCGGCGTCGTCGTTGTGGCAACATCAAACCTCCCGCCAACCGAACTTTACATGGACGGACTTAACCGTCCACTGTTCCTGCCGTTCATCACGCTGCTGGAACGCCAATGCGTGGTGGTGCGATTGGACGCGCGCACCGACTTCCGGCTGGAGAAACTGACCGGCGTACCAACCTGGTATGTGCCGGATGACAGCAA
>Ga0335084_10001127_pt1 | contig 24368 bp, 22 predicted proteins | sample Lox_Sample_44_FD_206721 | JGI IMG/M metagenome (GOLD analysis project Ga0335084, IMG submission 206721) | Soil microbial communities from Loxahatchee National Wildlife Refuge, Florida, United States - Lox_Sample_4.4 | ecosystem: Environmental > Terrestrial > Soil > Wetlands | place: USA...
GTGCTCGAGTTCCTGGCCAGCGGTCCCGACGAGATCCACCTGCTCGGAACGAAGTCACCCGACACGATCCTGATCGCGCCGTCGCCGCTCGCCGGCGCCGTGCGCACCACCGCCGACCGCCTGCCGCTGATGGTCGACGTGGCGAACCCGGGCAGTGAGCTCATCGTGTTCGGGCTCTCCGGCAACGACGTGATCACTGCCTCGAACGGCCTCGCAGGGCTGGGCATCGGGCTCGAGCTCGACGGCGGCCCGGGCAACGACACCCTCGTCGGCGGCGACGGCAACGACACACTGATTGGCGGGCCGGGCAACGACACACTCGTAGGCGGCCGCGGCAACGACCTCGTGAGGATGGGCACGGGCAACGACACCGCGGTGTGGAACCCCGGCGATGGCAGTGACACGATCGAGGGCGAGGGCGGCAACGACACGCTCGATTTCCACGGCGCGAACGTGAGCGAGAAGATCGAGGTCGCCTCCAACGGCTCGCGCGTGCGCTTTACGCGCGACGTGGCCAACATCGTGACCGATCTCGACGGTGTCGAGCAGATCCTCTTCCACGCGCTCGGCGGCAGCGACCTCGTGACGGTCGATGACCTTGGCGGAACCGACGTGAAGACCACGACCGTCGACCTCGGGGTGGGAGCCGGCGCGGGCGACCTGGCCGTCGACACGGTGGTGGTGAACGGCACCTCCGGCGCCGACGGCATGCACATCGGCGCCGACTCGAAGGGCGTGTTCGTGAACAAGAAGGGCGGCGGGGTGCGCATCGCGCACGCGGAGCTCATCGACGAGCTCGTGATCAACGGGAACGGCGGCGCCGACAAGATCCAGGTCGGGCCGAAGGTGGCGCCACTCATCGGGGTCACGATCAATCCCTAGTCGGCCTGTGAAACAGGCCACAGTGAAGCGATCGACAGCGGGCCCGCGGGGTGGCGACTTACGCTCGTGACGAATCCAGCGAATGGAGGTTCGTCATGCGCACTCTCAACGCCCTCGCGATCGCGTCCCTGCCGCTGAGTCTGTTCCTGCTGCTGCTGACCGGCGGATGAACGCAGCGAGCGAGCTCGGCCCGATCAGCGCGCCACCCCGCGGCCGTGCTCTAATCGCGTGCACCCTCACAAGGAGAAGCACGCGGTGTTCAGCCACATCATGGTCGGTGCCAACGACATCCCGGCCTCGAAGAAGTTCTACGACGCGGTTCTGGGGGCGATCGGAATCGGCCCCGGAAGCATGGACGACAAGGGCCGGGTCTTCTACGTGACCAAGACCGGGGTCTTCGCGATCACGAAGCCGATCGACGGCGCTCCCGCGACCGCCGCGAACGGCGCCACGATCGGGTTCGCGGTCGACTCGCCGGAGAAGGCCAAGGCCTGGCATGCCGCCGGGGTGGCGAACGGCGGGCGCGCCATCGAGGATCCGCCGGGCGTGCGCGAAGGCGGCATCGGCAAGCTCTACCTCGCGTATCTCCGCGACCCCGCGGGCAACAAGATCTGCGCGCTGCACCGCATGCCATAGGCGCCCACCATGAGTGATTCACCGGAGTACGTTCCGCCCAAGGTCTGGAAGTGGGACGCGCCCAGCGGCGGGCGCTTCGCCAACATCAATCGTCCGATCGCGGGAGCCACGAGCGAGAAGGAGCTCCCGGTCGGGAAGCACGCCCTGCAGCTCTACTCACTGGCGACGCCGAACGGCGTGAAGGTCACCGTCATGCTCGAGGAGCTGCTCGCACTCGGCAAGAAGGAAGCCGAGTACGACGCCTGGCTCATCAACATTGGCAGCGGAGACCAGTTCGGGAGCGGCTTCGTCGCCGTCAATCCGAACTCGAAGATCCCGGCGCTCCTGGACCGCGGCACCTCGCCGCCGACGCGGGTCTTCGAGTCGGGCGCGATCCTGGTCTACCTGGCCGAGAAGTTCGGCGCGTTCCTGCCGAAGAATTCCTCGCCCCGGGCCGAGTGTCTGTCGTGGCTGTTCTGGCAGATGGGCAGCGCGCCGTATCTCGGCGGCGGCTTCGGTCACTTCTACGCCTACGCGCCCGCGAAGTACGAGTACCCGATCAACCGCTTCACCATGGAGGTGAAGCGCCAGCTCGACGTCCTCGACCGCAATCTCGCCGAGCGCCACTACCTGATCGGGGACGAGTACACGATCGCCGACATGGCGGTGTACCCGTGGTACGGGGGCCTGGTCACGCAGAATCTCTACCAGGCCGAGGAGTTCCTCGAGGCCAAGTCGTACAAGAACGTGGTGCGCTGGGCGGAAGAGATCGCGCAGCGCCCCGCGGTGCGACGCGGCCAGCGCGTCAACAAAGTCTGGGGACCCGAAGCGGAGCGCGTTCCCGAGCGACACTCGGCGAGCGACCTCCGCTGAGCGGTCACTCGCCCCGGCGACTCTTCCAGCCGAGCTCCCAGCGACACACCGCGCCGCCCTCGGCGCGGCACGCCGTGTGTCTCACGCGGACCTCGTCGAGCCCCTGCATGGCCATGCGCTCGGCCTGATAGCCGGTGAACGTGCCGCAGATCTCGCGCGCGGGCAGCGCGAAGCCCACCCACTCGAGCACCGCACGGCCCGAGCTGCGCTCCACCACGTTCATCTGCCCGGTGTCGTACATGGCGCCGAGCAGCGTCGCCGCCGCCTTCCGCCCGGTGTTCTCGCGCAGCCGGCTGTAGATGCCCGACATCTGCTCGCGCGCCGACTCACGTCCCATCGCTTCGTAGAAGTTACGCGGGTCACGCGGCGGATTCACCGCCAGCTTGTACGCCACGCGCAGCAGCGCGAGATAGTCCTCGAGCGGGTACCACGACGCGACCACGATGCGCGCGTCGAAGTAGTGGTGCAGGCTCGCAGGCAGGAGCGGCCGCGCCTTGGCCGGGTCGTCCTGGATCCCCTTCACGAGCCCAGCCATCACGGTGCCCTTGGCCTTGCCCACGCCGCCCCCCTGGTGCCTACCCATCGGAGCGGAGGCAAGGATCCTTGCAGGAGTCGGTGGCGGCGCGGATGACCCGCCTGGCGTCTGTCGAGCAGCCGGTAGAATCCTTGCCATGAGCGAGTCGAAAAGCGTGCCGCCCGACCATCCAGGAGTCTGGTTCCCCCCGCCCTTGATCTACGTGCTGTTCTTCCTGGCGGGGCTGATGCTCGATCGCCTCGTGCCGCTCCCGCGACCGCCCGCCACGCTGGCCCGCGCGCTGGGCGCGCTGTTCGTCGCCGCATCGCTCGCGCTCGTGGCCTGGACACTCCCGCGCTTCTGGTCCGGCGCGAACACCGTCGTGACCATCCGGCCGACCGTCTCGCTCGTCGTCGAGGGGCCGTTCCGCTTCACGCGCAACCCCATGTATCTCTCGCTCGTGCTCCTGTACGCGGGAGTGTCTTTGCTGCTCGGCCTGGTCTGGCCGCTGCTCCTCGGGCCCGGGCTCGTGTGGATCGTCGGCGAGTGGTGCATTGGCCCGGAGGAGCGCTATCTCGAGCGGAAGTTCGGAGACGAGTACCAGCGCTACCGCGCCCGCATCCGCCGCTGGATTTGAGACGCTGCGTTCGCCGGCGAGCGTTGACACATTGCGGTGTCGCGGTCCAACATCGCCGGCATGACGCTCGGCTCCGAAGAGATACTCGAGAGCGCGCGCGCCCTCGCGCCGGCGGTCGCCAAGCGTGGCGACGAGATCGCCAAGCTGCGGCGGTTGCCCGGCGACCTCGTCAGCGAGCTCAAGACCGCAGGCGCATTTCGCATGCCCATGCCCGCGGCGTGGGGCGGACCCGAGATGTCGCCGCGCGCGCAGAACGAGGTGGTCGAGATTCTCTCGGCTGCGGACGCTTCCGTGGGCTGGTGCGTGATGATCGGCTCCGACGCCGGCTTCTTCGGGTCCTTTCTCGACGAAGCCGTCGCGCGTGAGATCTACCCCGACCTCGACATGGTGACTGCCGGACTGGCCCACCCGGTCGGACGGGCCGTGCGTGTCCCCGGGGGTTACCGAGTCTCGGGGCGCTGGGCGTTCGGCAGCGGCTGCACGCACGCCGACGTGATGCTGGCCGGCTGCTTGATCCTCGACGGCGATCAGCCCGTGCTCGGCGCGAACGGCCTGCCCGAGTCACGCATGCTCCTGGCACCGTCCAGCGGCTTCGAGGTGCTCGACACCTGGCACACGACGGGGCTTGCGGGCAGCGGCAGTCACGACTACACGACTCACGACCTGTTCGTGCCGGAGGAGCACGGCTTCAGCCTTCGAGCCGCCCAAGCGCAAGGAGCCCCTCTATCAGTTCTCGGGCATGTTCATCACCAACATGCACGGCGTGGCATTGGGCATCGGCCGGCGCGCGATCGACGTCGTGCGCGCGCTCGCGGAGTCGAAGATGCTGATGCCCGAGATGACGTTGATGCGCAACGCGCCGCGCGTGCGCATCGGACTGGCACGCGCCGAGGGCATGCTGGGCGCGGCGCGCGCCTACACCTATGACACGATGGATCGCGTGTGGGAGGCGCTGCAGCGAGACGGCCGCTTGTCACGCGAGCTGCGTCTCCACCTGACGCTGTCGCGCATGGCCGCGTTCGACATGGCGCGCGACGTGGCGCAGCTCATGATCGACATCGCGGGCTCGAGCTCGATCTACGCGAGCTCGCCGCTCGACCGACTGCTGCGCGACGCGATCACGGTGCGCACGCACATCGCCGTCCAGAGCCGACTCATGGAAATGGTGGCGCCGCTCGTCGTTGGTGAGGATCCGTTCTTTCCGTTCCTGTAAGAGCGCCTATCTCGTCGTGCTCCTGGCGCTCGCGCCTTCGGGCGGCGTCGCCGTCGGACAGCTTGCCGTGGTGGGGGCGCGCAGCGGGGCGAGCTGGGGCGGCGGGGCACTCCGGTGAGTCATCCACGCTCCCCTGAACCCGGGGCGAACTCCCGGCTTCCCCCGATGCCCGGGAGGAGCGGCCCGATCGATGCTGGGGGCATTCGGGCCGTCGGGCCGGGCGTCGGGTGGCGGGCGGAACGACGTGCCTCTCTGAGCTGGAGCCAGGACCGTGGAACGCGAGCCCTACTTGGTGCTGGCCTCGAGCCCCGCGGAGCGCAAGGCGCGCTCCGTCGAGCAGCCGCGGCCCGGAGACGCGCCCGGTGAGCGCGCGCTGCCCCTCCAGCTGGACGCTCGGCGAGCTGGTCGCGATCCCGCGTGGCGCAGGCGGCCGGCGCGGCGGAGCTCGGCTTCGAGCCGGCGCTCGAGGTGATGCGACGACGGAGAGGTCGGCCGCGGCAACCGCGTGAACGGCCTGATCACGCCCCAGCGGCCGATGACCCTCGAGGCCGCCTCCGGCAAGAATCCCGTGACACACGTGGGAAAGCTCTACGGCTGGGCCGCGCCGCGCATCGCGCAGGAGCTCGTAGATCGGATCGACGCTGCGCACGCCCGACGGCGCGCTGCCCGAGCCCCTTCGCGCCCAAGCCGAGGACATCGCCCGCGCCGAGCTGGCCCGCCTGAAGGGGCCGTGGTGCCAGGAGTGGCTCGCTCGTACGGAGTGAGTGCCTGAGACACTCCTGCCGCCCGAGCCGCGCGACTCTAGCTCGGGCGACTTCTCCGCCGAACCGCAGCCACGAGAACCCCGGCTGCGAGCAGCGCCGCGCTGCCAGGCTCCGGCACGACGTTCGCGTCGGTCGCCGAGAAGGAGATCGTCTCTCCGGGCACCGGACCGCTGTCATCGCCCACGATGCTCGAAATGAGCGCCTGGTCGAACACGATCGAGAAGTCCGGCTGGGTCTGGGCCGTGATGTCCGTATACACGAGCAGTGAGGCGTTGGCGAAGGCGGAGCCGTTCGCGAACGCGGCGGCCAGCGCAGGCGAGGTCGCGTCGACGGCCCGGTGAACCGAGAAAACGTTGTCGGTGATGGTGAGTGAGTCGATCGGAATCACGCCCGGCCGGCCCGGCGGAGACCCCGACCCGCCCGTGCCGGGCAGCGCGAGATACAGATAGGTCGCGGGCGAGGCGAACTGAAACGAGACGTTCTCTGAGGGCTGCGAGTTGAACGTCCCGGTCTGGATGCTGCTCACGATGATGTCGTGGAGCAGGATCTTCTCGTACGGCTCGCTCGTCGTGATCGGCTGTTTGAAGAAGGCAATCTCTCCGTCCGTGCTCGTGCCCTGGAGGAGGGCCTGCTGCAGCGACGACGAGGTCGAGTCGATGATCTGCGTCTCGGAGAACGTGTGCGAGCCCAGCGAGAGCGAGCGGACCAAGGTGGCATCGGGCAGGCCGGGCGGCTGCGACTCACCGGTCACCCCATCGAGCTTCAGGTAGCTGGTGTAGCCGGCACGCGCGAAACGCGCCGTACCACAGAGAACGACGGCCAGAAGCAGCCCGGTGAGCGCGATGATGCGGCGCGCGTTCATGAAAGATCCCCTCCCGTCGAGACCCCAGTCTACACCGGGCGGTGGAGCCCGGGATGAGCGGGCACTCATCGAAGACGCCGCGCTACGATCTGACCGGGGGTTAGGCCATGGTCTTGCTGGCGCATCGTCCGCTGCTCCTGTTCGTCGTCTCGTTCGTCGGCCTCTGGCTCGCGGCCTGGGTGGGGGCGGCCCTGTTCCGGCGCCTGCGGCCGGAGATCGACTCACAGCGCGAGGACTACGGCGTGGTGCAGAGCGCCGTGCTGACCCTCCTGGCGCTGATCGTGGGCTTCACGTTCTCGATGGCGGTGACTCGCTACGACCAGCGCAAGAACCTGGAGGAGGAGGAGGCCAACGCCATCGGCACGGAGTATCTGCGGGTGGACATGCTGCCCGCGGCCGATGCCCAGAAAGCGCGCGCGCTGCTCGTGGCCTATCTCGATCAGCGCATCCTCTACTACACGACGCGCAACGATCAGGAGCTCGCGCGAACCATCGACCGGACCGCCCAGCTGCAGAACGACCTGTGGTCGGCCGTTGCACCGGCGGCCCGCGCCCAGCAGACCCCCGTGATGACGGCCGTCGTCATGGGCATGAACGACGTGCTGAACTCACAGGGCTACACCACCGCGGCGTGGTTGAACCGGATTCCGGACGGTGCCTGGGACCTGCTCGGGGCCATCGCGGTGTGCGCCATGATGGTGGTCGGCGCGGGCGCGCACGAGAGCAGGGTTCGGTTCGCCCTGTTCATGATCCTGCCGCTCGTGCTCAGCATCTCGCTCTTCATGATCGCCGACATCGACGCCCCCCGGCGCGGAGTCATCCGCGTGATGCCGATGAATCTCGAGATCCTGCAGCAGTCACTGGCGTCGCACTGATGGAGCATCGATGGTCATCGTCACGATGGGTGTGTCGGGGGCGGGCAAGTCCACGCTCGGGCGAGCGCTGGCCCGGAAGCTCGGCTTCCACTTCGAGGAAGGCGACGACTGGCACGACCCGACGAGCGTCGAGAAGATGCGCCGGGGTGAGTCGCTCAGCGACGAAGACCGGCAGCCCTGGCTCGAGCGACTGAATCGAGCGATCCGCGAGTGGGTCGCCTCGAAACGAGGCGTCGTCCTCGCATGCTCCGCGCTGCGGCGCTCTCACCGGCAGGTGCTCCGCTCGGGGCTCCCTGACCCGACCCAGCTCCGGTTCGTCTTCCTCGACGGGAGCCGCGAGGAGATCGAACGACGGCTCCGCGCGCGCGCAGGTCACTTCATGCCTGTAGCGCTCCTGTCCAGCCAGCTCGAGACCCTCGAGCCACCGGATCCCGGCGAGGCGATTCGCCTCCGAGTCGGCACCCCCGTCGACCGAGCAGTCGAAGCGGCAATCGACGAGCTCGGCTCATGCTGACCGAATTCGCTGCCCCAGGATGGCGATGCAGCTTCGCAACTTCTTCGCAGCCCTCTCTACCGCCCTGGCGATCGGCTTCTCGATGCTCGCGTTCGGCCTGTCCGCGACGATCGCGCGCGCCGACGCCGACCTGCACAAGGTGAATCACATCATCATCGTGATGCAGGAGAACCGCTCCTTCGATCACTACTTCGGGGCGCTGCCCTACGTGCCCGGAGGCCCGTATCACGGTGGCCTCGGCTTCTGCCCCAAGAACGACCATCGCTGCGTCGATGGGCTCTCCTGCAGGGTCGACTCGCAAGGCGGCTTCCGCTGCGCGAATGCGAACCTCGACGACGACGGCAGCATCGTCCACTCGTTTCACGAGCAGAGCTTCTGCGTCGGGCCCGATCTCGACCATTCGTGGAAAGGGAGTCACAAGGAGCTCTTCTTCGAGCATCCGGCACTCACACGCTTCTTCAGCCCCGCCGATGGGTTCGTGCGCCAGAACGACGCCACCACCGAGGGGCAGCCCGACGGTGGCGTCGAAACCCCCACCGACGACGACACGATGGGCTTCTACACTCAGGACGATCTCCCGTTCTACTACGCGCTGGCGCAGACCTTCGCGATCGACGACCGCTACTTCTGCTCGGTCATCGGGCAGACCTTCCCGAACCGGTCGTATCTCATGGCCGCGACCTCGTTCGGGCACCTCACGACCTCCGAGATCACGCCGCCGCCCGAGGGCTACAAGCCGATCACGGGCACGATCATGGACCTGCTCGACTCGAACGGCGTGTCTTGGGTGGACTACTTCGCGGAGATCCCCCAGTCGTTCACCTTCCGCCCGTCCGCGTTCCCCTTCGTGACTCCACACACTCAGCCGCTCTCGGCGTTCCTGGCGCAGGCGCGGACGGCACGCTGCCGGCGGTCTCCTTCGTCGATCCGATCTTCGGAATCATCTTCGGCGGCGCCGCGGAAAACGACGAGCATCCGCCCACCGACGTCAGGAAGGGCGAGGGCTTCGTCTCGACCGTCGTCAACGCGGTGCGGAACGGCCCGAACTGGCAGGACTCGATCATCTTCATCGTGTACGACGAGCACGGCGGCTTCTACGACCACGTCGCCCCGCCGCGGGCGCGACAGGGCAAGCACACCGATGCCCGCAATCCCGACGGCATCGATCCCGGCCTGTGCGCCGACCTGTCGAACCCACCCGCCAGCACGCAGCCGGGCGGCGGCGCGAACTGCAGCGTAGTGAGTCCGGCCGAGGCACTCGCCATCTGCCCGACCTTCACCACGACCGGACCCTATCCGCCCGAGTGCGCCAACTTCGACCAGCTCGGCGTCCGCGTGCCGTTCATCGCCGTCTCACCGTTTTCGAAGCCGCACTACGTCTCGCACACGGTCGGCGACCACGCCTCGCTCCTGGCGCTGATCGAGAAGCGCTTCCTCAGCAACAACCAGGGCAACGGCGAATCACACATCCAACATCTGACTGCGCGCGATGGCAGCGCCGACACGCTCGAGGACATGTTCAACTTCTCGCACCCGCCCTCCCTCGACGCGGTGGTTCCAACGGCGCCGGGCGCGAGCCCGTCGGATCCAGGCTGTCCGTTCGTCTCGCCGGGGACGTAGCCGGTCAACGTGCTCTTGGCGTTGCCCAGGGGCCCATCGGAGTGAGCTCGGAGGGTGAGTCGAACGGCCGCGGCCGGCGTCTTCATCGCTGAAGGACGTGTCGGACAGCGGCGTGCCCCGAGCCGGAACCGGGGCGTAGCAGGAGCGACTCTTGACGCACACACTTGCGCGACGAGACTAGGGTCGTCGGGCTTTCAGAGGAGCGAGGTCATGGCGACTCAACGTGCAAGAAGCTCGGTCTCACGCGGCCGCAGCGGCGCCTACGGCGAGATCAAGCGCGGCGTGCAGCACCTGGAGAGGTCGATCGGCGAGATCCAGAAGGGTCTGCGCGATGCGGAGCGCGCGATCGAGGCCGACGCGCGGCAGCGTATCCGCGCGCTGCGCAAGGATGCGAGCGCCGAGCTCGCGGCTCTACGGCGCCGGCACCGCGATGTCGCGCGCATTCTCGACAGGCTGTCGGCCGCGGCCGAGGGATCCTGGAAGCAGATGAAGAGGTCGGCGGACGCGGTGCTCGGCGAGGCCGTCGGCACCGCGGCGTCGCTCGTGAAGCGCCTGAACAAGTCGCTGCCGCGCTGAGAAGTGACTCGTGCGCTCGTGGCCGTCTTCTGCGCAGTCAGCTTCTCCAGCGGCTGTTCGCCCGCTGCGAGAGGGCGCGGAACATCGTTTCCGCCCAGCGTCCCGTATGTGCTGCTTTCTCGTAAGGTCTCTTAGGCATACGACTCACCGCGCCGCGTTGGAGTAGACGCGGGAAGTTGCAGTGGCCCTCAGCCGCCGCTCGGAAGGCCGAGGTGACCGACGCTGGCGGCTCCGTACGCTCCGCCCGTCGCGATGGAGTTCGCGAAGATCGAGTGACTCAAGGCGGCGCCGGAGGTCTCACCGTAGACATCGTTGAGCCCCGGGGCTACGAGACTGACGTCGAAGCAGGGATAACTCCCGCCCACACAGCCGCTGGCACATACCCCAGCCCGGAGACTCGCGCTTCGGCCCGGCCGAACCAGTCACGCAGAGGTTTCGTGTGATCCCCGCTGGTGGACCCTCAGACACCACGGAGGGCCACGCTGAGGCCCATCCCGGAAGCGTAGCTAACGGTCGGGCGGCGGCTCGTACGGAAAGAGCGGCGCGGGCGACGCAGGTGGCGTTGCCGTAAGAATGAAGCTGTAGCTCCCGGTCGACGCGTAGGCGGTGCTCGGGCTCGTGTTGACGCTAGCGGAGACCAAGACTGTGTACTGGTGCCCGGCCACGAGCGCGCCTGTGCTGCTGAACTGCCCGGCAGCGCTCGTCTCGAAGACGAACACGTTCCCCGCGGTGACGTCGATCAGCTGAGCGATCGTGCTGGTCGTGCTCGGTCCAGAGCTCGAGCCACCAGACAGCTGTCCCGTGAACGAGTAGGTCGCAGCGGCATCGGCGATGAAGCTGATCGAGAAACGCGAGATCGAGCTCACTGCGTTTGGATGTCCCCCGAGACTCGCCGCGCCGGATCCCGTCATCGAGGTCGTGCCGACCTGGGAGTCCTGCATAGAGGTGTTCCCGGCGTCGCCAGTGACGGAGCCGCTGAAGGGGGCGAACGAGCTCGGTGGGCTCTGAGTCGGCCCGAAGATCTGGCACTGGGGCGGCGCAGGGGGCGGGGCGAGAAAACAAGTCTGTTGCATGATTCCGACGATTCGCGCATCGGACTGAAGGGTCAGCGCGGCCGCCGTACCGCTCGATCCCGCAACCCCCAACAGAAGACAGAACGCCGTGACTCCAGCGGACCACATATCGAGCTCCCTCCTAGAGGGATTCGAGTCTGTTCGAGCCGGGGGGAGCGCACATCTCCCATATGGGGTACGTCCGCTGGGGCGACCCCGATTCGGGCACAATGGCTCCATGACCGAGACGGAGTTCGCGGCCCGAGCTGAGCCCGACCGCCGTGCCTGATCCCCGCCCCGTCCGCGGAGTGAATCTCGGCGGCTGGCTCGTGCTCGAGAAATGGATGAAGCCGAGCCTGTTCGCAGGGCTCGCGGCCACGGACGAGACGACTTGGTGCGCCGAGCTCGGCCGCGAGGCGGCGCCGCGCCTGCGCGCTCACTGGGACACGTTCATCACGCGCGACGACTTCGCGTGGCTCGCGGGGGTGGGGATCGACGCGGTCCGGATCCCGGTCGGTCACTGGGTGCTCGGGCCGCCCGTGCCCTACCACCCGAAGTATGGGAAGGACCCGTTCCCGTTCGTCGAGGGCGGGATCGACGTGCTCGATCGCGCGCTCGCCTGGGCGGACGAGCTCGGGCTGCGCGTCGTGCTCGACCTGCACGCCGCGGCGGGCTGCCAGAACGGGTTCGACAACGGCGGGCTCCAGGATGTGTGTGACTGGCACAGACGGCCCGAGTACGTGGCTCACTCGATAGAGCTCCTCGGGCGGCTGGCCCGACGCTACGGCTCGAGTCCGAGTCTCTGGGCGGTCCAGGTGCTGAATGAGCCGCGCTGGGACATTCCGACCGACTTCCTCGAGGACTTCTACCGGCGCGCGTACGACGCCGTCCGTGCTCACTGCGCACACGAGCGCGTCGCGGTGATGTTCCACGACGGCTTCCGCCCGCGCAGCGAGTATCTCGGCTTCTTCGACCCGGCCAGGTTCCAGAACGTCCTCTACGACGTGCACCGCTACCAGTGCTTCGATCCGGAGAGCCAGGCGCTCGACGTGCCCGGACACGTCGCAGCGGCCGCAAGCTGGCGCGACGAAGGAGAGCGGGTCCTGCGCGACCTGGGCGTGCCCGCGATCGCAGGCGAGTGGAGCCTGGGCTTCGACCCCGACGGCTTCACGCGCTCGTGGGAGCGTCCACCCGGCCACCCGCTCGGCGGCATGGACGCGTTCCAGGAAGACACGGCCTATCGCGCCTATGCAGCGGCGCAGCTCCTCGCCTTCGAACGCTTTCGGGGCTGGTTCTTCTGGAGTTACCGCACCGAGACCACGCCGCCCTGGTGCTTCCGCGAGTGCGTCGAGCGTGGCTGGCTGCCTGCGCGCTACTCGTGAGTCACGCAGAGCGGTGAGCCGGGGGCCGGCGCAGCACGAGCCGGTCATGGTGGAATCGCTCGAGCCCCGGGCTCGAGCGGATGGTGAGAAACGCGAGGTCCGGCAGCTCGCGGTGCAGCATCTCGAACATGAGCTGCTCACCACGCGGGTGGAAGGCGTTGGTCGCATCCTGAGTGACGATCCAGGCGGGGCGCTTCAGCAGCGCGCGCGCGAAGGCCAGCCGCTGCTGCTCGCGCAACGGGAGGATGCGCTCCCACTGGCCCACCTTGTCGAGGCGGCGCGCGAGCCACAGGATGCCGGCGCACTCGAGCGCGTGGCGAAGCGCCTTGTCATCGAATACGCTGGGCGGGCTCGGATAGCACAGCGCCTGGCGCAGGCTGCCCTCGGGCAGGAACGGCCGCTGCGGTATCAGCAGCACGCCGCGGTCCTTGTCGCGCGGCAGAAGCACGCGGCCACGGCCCCACGGCCAGAGACCGGCAATCACCTTGAAGAGGGTGCTCGTCACCGTCGAGTCACCCGTGACGAGCAGTCGCTTCCCGCGCCCAAGCTCCGCCGAGAGACCTTCCAGGAGCACCTCCCCCGACGGCTCGGCGATGGACAGGTCCTCGATCGCCAGGCGTCGTTCGGACGATGGACTGACCACGATCCGCGCCGCGCTGGGGGCGCGCGCCTCCGAATCCAATCGCTCCAGGTCCTGGTGCAGCGCCAGCACGCGACCCGCCGCGGTGCGGCAGCTCGCGAGCTCGCCAAGGTTGTCGACCGGCCAGGAGAGCGCTCCCGTGAGGCGCTGGAACGCCTGGGCAGCCTGCATCAGCGCGCCCAGCGTCATGAAGCCTGCGATGTAGCGTGGCGCCGCGACGAGCAGCGGGAACACGGGCAGGAGCCCACCGTAGCCGGTCGAGAACGACACGAGCCCCATGTAGGCGAGTGACTGGCGGTCCCAGCTCCGGATGATCTCCGCGAAGCGCGTGCTCGCGCGTGCGCGCTCGCCCGGCTCGCCGCGCACGAGCGCGATCGCTTCGGAGTGCTCGCGCGCGCTTGCCAGCCCGAAGCGGAAGTCCGCCTCCGCGGTCTGCAGGGCGTTCGTCGAGCGCACGAGCGGGCGCCCGAGCCACCAACCCAGCGCGCTGCCCACGCCCGCGTACAGGAACGCGAGCGGCACCATGAAGCCGGGCACCTGGATCGTGGTGCCACTCACCGTGGCGGGGCCCGAGACCGACCAGAGGATCTCGACGAACAGCCCGAGAGTGAGCACCGAGTAGACCAGCGTGTGCGCGAGCGCGACCGCGCTCTCGGTCGCGATGCGGATGTCTTCCGCGATGCGCTGGTCCGGGTTGTCGTGCGCGGCCGGCGCGAGGAGCAGGCGGTAGTGCCGTCCGCCTTCCATCCAGCGACCTACGAGCTTCAGCGTGAGCCACTCGCGCCAGCCGAGCTGCAGCCAGCGCTTGACCATGAGGTGCGCCGCGGTGACTGCGATCGAGGCCGCGAAGATCGCTGCGAACACGGCCACCTGCACGAGCACCCGGCTCACCGAGCGCGCCTCCAGCGCGTCGAAGAAGTCGCGGTTCCAGTAGTTGCCCCAGACGGTGATGCCCACCTGCCCGCCGGTCAGGATCAGAAGCAAGAAGGTCACACCGCGCACGCGTAGCTTTTGCTCGGAGCTCCAGTAGGGCGTGGCCAGCCGGAGTACTTCGCGCAGGAAGCCAGCCGAAGTGAGGCGCGGAGTCCCGCTCGCGCGCCTGGGCGTTGGCTCGGCCGTCATGAGAGTCCCGAGAGTCTGGCGCGTGCCGGCTGAGGAAGCGAGCGGGGAAGGTCGCTTTGCGGTCTTCGCATTCGATGACGGACCAGACGTCCCATTCGGGAGCCAGGACGTTCGGCGGCTCGTCGGCGCGCTGCGCGTTGATCTCGGCGGTGATTCGCTGGATGCCGAGCGCGGCGCGGGTGCCGTGGGCCTAGCGGCAGTAGCGGCCGAGCTCGCCGACTTCGAGCTCGCCTTGCGATACCAGCTTCCCGTCGATCTCCGACGAGGTGATGTCGAGCTGTGTCTGCGTGCCTTCCGTGAGATCGCGGAGAGTGATTCGCCCGGGATAGGACAGACCGTCCTTCGTCACGATGCGGTCGAGGTCGGCCTTCAGGACGCGGCGCACCCGCTCCTGATCGCCATAGACCCAAGTCTTCACTTTGGTGTAGGAGCCGCGAATCGGGTCACGCGGGGTCGACACCAGCACGAACGATGGGTGCCCTTCGCGAGTTTCGTCGGACAGGCGTTTCGATTCCTCGGTGCGATTCAGACTCATGAAGCGCTCGAAGTCGTCGAACGTGAAGTTCGTTCCGAACACTCCCGCGCCGAGGCCGTCACCCCTGATCTGCTTCGGCACCGCGACGGTTTCGGTATACATGTAGGTGGTGGGCAGACCGCGGTCGTTCTCGAGTGCGACCACTTGGGTCGTAGGCCACCGCGGTGAGCGCAGTGCGCTGGAACGTGCGCCGCGGGTGGTCGTCGGGAAGATCAGCCGGCGGCACTTCGATCCACGGCGTGCCGCGCACTCCGAGAAGTGCCCCACCTTGGCGAGTGACTCGCACTCGAGGCGGAGCGACTCGATCACCTCGGGGCGCAGGAACCCCGGAAGAACGGCCATCCCCCACTCGGAGCGCTCCTCACGGGACGCGCATCACTGCAACAGCATACCCAGAGGCAGGGTACCGCGGAGAGGCCGGGCTACCTATCCTCGCTCAACACGAAAGCTCGCCCCGGGTGGAGTTCTCGAGACGGAGACTCGCGGACAGTCCCGTTGATCCATCACAATCCGCGTGAAAAGAGGTTCGCCATCGATATGACCCACCGAACTCGAGAGCGACACAATGAAGGTTGATGGAAGTTGTCACTGTGGGAGCGTCGCATACGAGGCCGAGATCGATCCTGATCGCGTCGTCATTTGCCATTGCACCGATTGCCAGACCTTCTCGAGCGCACCGTATCGAGTGAGCGTCATTCGAGTGCGACCGCAGGACCTGCGGCTGCGGGGTAGTCCGAAGACCTACATCAAGACAGGAGGAAGCGGTCGGAAGATCCTGCTCGCGTTCTGTGGAGATTGTGGTACGTCGCTCTATTCGACGCGGGCGGAGACACCGGAGACGTTCAATCTACGCATCGGCGCCATCAAGCAACGTCGTGAGCTGATACCGAGAGCACAAGGATTCTGTCGCTCTGCAATGCCATGGGCGATGAACATTGACGGCATCCGCAAGATCCCAGATCCGCTTCAGTCCTGATCGCCTGTGCTTCGCCTCCACATCGGTCTTGGCGGATAATTGCGTCTGCGCTCGGGCCAGCGGGTCTTCCAGCGGGTTCGGCCAGGGCGCAGGTTGGCGACGCCGGAAAGCCCGCATCGAATGAGGAGCTGTGATGAATCAGGCCAACGTGGATCCCTACTCCGTCCCCCTCGACAAGATCGACGTCTCGGACGCGGAGCTCTTCGAAACAGACACGCTGTGGGGGTACTTCGAGCGCCTGCGCGCGGAAGATCCCGTCCACTACTACGCACAGGGCGAGTGGGGGCCGTTTTGGTCGATCACGAGACACGCCGACGTCGTCACGGTCGAGAAGGACCCCGAGGTGTTCTCCTCCGCGCGCAGCATCGTGCTCCAGGATCCCGAGCCCGACTTCCCGCTCGAGGCGGGCTTCATCACGATGGACGGGGCGAGGCACGACGCGCATCGCAAAGTCGTTCAGCCCGTCGCTGCGCCCCGCAACCTCGCCCGGCTCGAGCCACTGATTCGCGAGCGCGCGATCGAGATCCTGGCTGGGCTTCCCGTCGGCGAGACCTTCGACTGGGTCGACCGCGTCTCGATCGAGCTCACCACCGGCATGCTAGCGACCTTGTTCGACTTTCCCTGGGAGGAGCGCCGCAGGCTGACACGCTGGTCTGACATCACGACTGCCGACCCGGAGATCGACGTCTCGATCGTCGGCACCGAGGAGCAGCGCCGCGCCGAGCTGATGGAGTGCTTGGAGACATTCACCAAGCTGTGGAAGCAGCGCGAGGGAAAGGTCGGGGAGCGCCTGGACTTCGTGACTGCGCTCGCGAACTCGGAGGAGACGCGCGGGCTCACGCCGCTCGAGTATCTCGGGACGCTGATTCTCTTGATCGTCGGCGGGAACGACACCACGCGGAACTCGATTTCGGGTGGCGTCGTCGCGCTGAACCAGTTCCCGGACCAGTATCAGAAGCTGCGAGACGACCCGAGCCTGATCACCAACATGGTGAGCGAGATCATCCGCTGGCAGACACCGCTTGCATACATGCGGCGCACTGCGACGCGCGACGTGGAGCTCGGCGGGAAGAGGATCCGCAAGGGCGACAAGGTTGCCATGTGGTACGTGTCCGCGAACCGCGACGAGTCTGTGTTCGAGGCGCCGAACGAGCTCCGCATCGATCGCAAGAACGCGCGGCAACACCTGTCGTTCGGGCTCGGCGTCCACTTCTGCATGGGCAGCCGCCTGGCCGAGATGCAGCTGCGCGTGCTGTGGGAGGAGGTGCTGAAGCGATTCCGTACCGTGGAGCTGGTCGGGAAGCCGGTGCGCGTGCGCAACAGCTTCGTGAAGGGCTACAGCCACTTGCCCGTACGTCTTCACAAGTGGTCTTGAGGGTCGGCCATGTCGAGTGACACAACGGGGCTCCAGCTCCGGTCGACGGTGAAGACGGGCGGAATCCTCGAGCTGTCGCTGGCGCGTGTGGCGACGCCGGAGCCCAAGCCCGACGAAGTCGTGGTCCGGATCGACGCCAGCCCCATCAACCCGTCGGATCTGGGCTTGCTGTTTGGAGGCGCCGACATGACGACGGCGAAGCTGTCGGGCGCGGCGCCGCACCTGGTGGTCACTGCGAGCATCCCTCCCGCGGTGCTGAGCAGCGTCGCGGGACGTATCGATCAGTCGATGCCGGTCGGAAACGAGGGCGCCGGCGTCGTGGTGCGTGCGGGAGCCTCCGACGAAGCCCGGGCGCTCATGGGAAAGACCGTGGCGGTGCTCGGCGGGGCCATGTACTCGCAGTATCGCACCCTCAACGCGAGTCAGTGTCTGCTGTTGCCTCCCGGGACCAGGCCTGCGGAGGGCGCCTCGTGCTTCGTGAATCCGCTGACTGCCCTCGGCATGGTGGAGACCATGCGCGCGGAAGGTCACTCCGCGCTCGTCCACACGGCCGCGGCTTCGAACCTCGGCCAGATGCTGGTCAAGCTCTGCACCAAAGATGGGATCCCACTCGTCAACATCGTGCGTCGTGCGGAGCACGTCGAGATCCTGAGAAAGCTCGGCGCCAAGCACGTGCTGACGTCCGGAACGCCGACCTTCATGGACGAGCTCACGGAAGCTCTCGTCTCCACTGGCGCCACGCTCGCGTTCGATGCGATCGGCGGCGGCGCCCTCGCAAGCCAGATCCTCTCATGCATGGAAGCCGCGGCCACGCGCGCGGCAAAGGAATACAGCCGCTACGGCTCCACCAGGCACAAGCAGCTCTACGTGTACGGCCGATTGGACCGCGGCCCGACCGAACTGACCCGCGACTTCGGCATGGCCTGGGGAATCGGCGGCTGGCTGCTCACGGCGTTCATGCAGAAGATCGGTCCGGCACCGGCGCAGAAGCTCCGCGAGCGTGTCGCAGCGGAGATCAAGACCACCTTCGCCAGTCACTACGACAAGGAGGTCTCGCTCGTGGACGCGCTGCGCCTGGAGGAGATCGCCGTGTACGGCAAGCAAGCCACGGGAAAGAAGTATCTGATCAATCCCAACAAAGGGCTGGTCGAGGTCGACTGAGCCTCGGCTGGCGCGCGCTCAGGCGCCCGCCGGAAGCCGGCCGTATCTCACGCGCTTCAGGAGCTCCGAGCTGTCCGTCCCCGGCTTCGTGTCGTACGCAAGCAACGCCACATACCGCGGCCGCGGGCCCGCGATCGGCGACACCCGGTAGAGTGACTTCCGCCCCTCGAACACCATGAACGCCCGTGTGACTTCGAGTGCGTGCCGCTGCTGCGGCGCGACGGCGACGAGCGCTACGACCTGGTGCGCGAGGTGATGGAAGGCTGGCCGAAGGCCGAGCCAACGCAGGCCGGCCGCTCATCCGCTGGCACGCCGGAGATCGACGGCGGTCCTCTTGTACTCCGGCGTGTGCGTGACCGAGTCCCGCTGGGAGCTGGTCACTCGATTCAAGAAGACCTCCCCGCTTTGGAACGTGGCGAACACTTCGCCAGGGCTCACCTCGTCGGTCACGCGGATCGAGATCGTCGCCTCACCGTCCTGGCTGCGGACGACGACGCGATCGCCGGATTGCAGCCCGAGCCGATCCGCATCCTCGGGCGCGATGGCGAGCTCGTCGCGGGGCTGAAGCACGATGTTCAGGGTCCGCCCGGTCATCGTCCCGGCGTTGAACTGGTACAGCCTTCGCCCGGTGACCAGGACGAACGGGTACTGGGCCGTCGGCCGTTCGGCTGCGCCTCGATACTCGACTCGGCGCAGGGCGGCGCGTGCTCCGCTCGCAAACGTCCCCTGGTGAAGGATCTGCGTCCCGGGGTGATCCTCGGACGGGCAGGGCCACTGCAAACCGCCTCGCTCGATGCGCTGATAGCTGATGCCTGCTCCGGCCTTCCAGACGCGACGCACCTCTTCCCAGATCTCTTCCGCGGACGCGAACGTGAATCCGTGCGGACGACCGATCGCTGCCGCCAGCGCGCAGAGAATCTGCCAGTCCGCGCGTGCTCCTTCGGGAGGCGGAAGCGCGCGCCGTACGCGCTGGATGCGGCGCTCCGAGTTCATGAACGTGCCGTCCTTCTCGAAGGACGACGCCGCGGGAAGAAAGACCGTCCCTACCTGGCGCGCGGTCTCGCTCAGGAACATGTCCTGAACGACGAGCAGATCGAGCTGCGACAGCGCCTCCAGTGTCTCGTTGGCGTTTGGATTGGTGAGCAGAACGTCGTACCCGATGGCGTAGAGCGCCTTCAGCCGGCCCGCGCGCGCCGCGTCCATCATTTCCATCAGATCGAGCCCCTGGCTGCTGGGGATCGGCGCGCCCCAGACTGCCTCGACCTGCGCCCGACCGGACTCGATGGGGGCGTAGCCCGCAAGGTGGCGGGGGTCGCAGCCCATGTGAGCCGCTCCTTGAACGTTGTTCTGCCCTCGCAAGGGGTTCAAGCCAGTTCCGGGCCGCCCGACGTTTCCCGTGAGGAGTGCCAGATTGACGAGAGCCATCACCGTGTCGGTTCCCTGGACGTGCTCCGTCAGACCAAGCCCGTGAAAGCACATCGACGGCTTTTCGGTGGCGTACATCCGGGCAGCGCGGCGGATGAGATCCGCATCGGCCCCGCACTCCTCGGCCGTGCGCTCCGGAGTCCAGGGAGCAACGAAGCTCTCGAATTCCTCGAGTCCGTCGACTCGGGCGGCGAGGAAGTCCGCATCGACGAGATGCTCGTGGAGCAGGGTCCAGGCCAGGGCGTGGAGCAACGGAATGTCGGTTCCGGCCCTGAGTCGAAGGTGAATGTCCGCGATCTCCGCCAGCTCGGTGCGGCGAGGGTCGACGACGATCAGACGGGCGCCGCGCCGCGCCGCTTGTCGGATTCGGGCGCCCACGACGGGGTGGTTCTCGGTGGCATTCGACCCGAACACCACGAGTGTTCGGGCGAGCTCGATGTCGTCGAAGGAATTGGTGGAGGCGCCGGTACCCAGCATGGAGCGGAGCGCCGCCGCGCTCGGCGCGTGACAGACGCGAGCACAGGAGTCCACGTTGTTGGTTCCGACGACCGCCCGCGCGAACTTCTGCGCGAGGTAGTTCTCCTCGTTCGTGGCCCGTGCGGATCCGAGCACGCCGATGGAATCGGGGCCATACGTCGCGCGGAGCTGCTTCAACCGGTCGGCGACGTGCTGAACGGCCTCGTCCCACGTCACCGGGCGCCACGAGTCACCCTCGCGAATCATCGGCGTGGTGATGCGATCCGCCGCTTCACCGAACCGGAACGCGTATCGTCCCTTCACGCACAGGTGGCCCTTGTTCACCGGCGCGTCGAGAACGGGACGCACCTGGACCAACCGGCCGTTCCGCGTTCCGACGTTCATCTCGCACCCGACGCCGCAGTAGGGGCAGGTCGTCCGGGTCCACGTCGAAGCGGCGCCGAGCTCGAGCAGCGTGTGGTCGACGAGCGCCCCCGAGGGACAGCTGTCGGCGCATGCTCCGCAGCTCACGCACGAGCTCTCGAGGAGTGTGGTGCCCGAGTCAGGACGAATCCGGGTGTCGGCGCCGCGGTTCCACACGCGCCAGGTGAACTGGCCCTGCAGGTCGTTGCAAATCCGTTCGCAGCGGTAGCAATAGATGCACCGCGACATGTCCACCCGGATGTAGGGGTGTGCCTCGTCCGAACGATCCGGGTCCGTTCGGCCTTTGAGCTCGCCCTCGAGGCCATGGGCGCGAACCTCGGCCAGGAACGCGTTGTCGCCTACCGGGGCGTCCGACGGGTAGCTCCATGCGAGCAGGCGCAGCAGCGTCGATCGCTCGTGCTCCAGCGCGGGCGTGTGGGTCTCGATCTCCATTCCGTCGACGACGGGCGTCGTGCAGGCGGCGACAGGTCGAGACGCTCCTCGCAACTCCACGACACACAGACGACAGGCGCCGACTGGAGCCAACCGCGGGTCGTGGCAGAGGTGGGGCACATGAACTCCCGCACGCTCGAGTGCGGTCAGGAGCGTGACGCCTGGCTCGACTTGCCGGGGCTCCCCATTCACGACGAGGCGAAGCATGCGAGGAGCTCCTCTCGGTAGTAGCGGAGAATGCTGTCAGCGAATTCGGCGAGGCCGCTTCCATGCCCGCACAAGCTGGTGCGGCCGAGCGCCGACACGAGGTCCTCGAACGTCGCAAGGTCCCAAGGTACGTCGGTGTCCGAGGCCCGCGTCATTCGCTCGATGTGCCGCGCTCCCAGCCGGCACGGAGTGCAGCGGCCGCAAGACTCGTACGCCCCGAACGAGAACACGTGGTGCATCAGGTCCGCGATGGAGGTGTCTTCGTCGAAGGCGATGACTCCCCCGTGGCCCACCGATGCGCCGGCCGCACGCATCTCCTCGAACGCCAGGGGGACGTCGAGCTGGCCGGGTGGAAGCACGCCGGCGAGCGGGCCGCCGATCAGCACGCCTCGCAGGGTTCCCCGGGCCAGGCCCCCACCCACCTCTTCGACGACGTGGCGCACGGGGATGCCGAGCTCCACCTCGTAGAGCCCGGGCCTGGCGAAGAGCGAATTGAGCGAGAGGACCTTCGTCCCGCGGCTCTCGGAGAAGCCCATGGAGGCGTACGCGTGCGCCCCGTGGCCGAGGATCCATGGGAGGTTGGCGAGTGTCTCGACATTGTTCACCACGGTCGGTGCCCCGAAGAGGCCTCGCTCGCTCGGGTGCGGTGGGCGACTGCGGACGAACGGGCGAACGCCCTCGATGGAATGGAGGAGCGCGGTCTCCTCGCCGCAGACGTAGCTTCCCTCGCCGACCACGAGATCGACGTCGAAGCGGAACCCTCGGTGCAGTACGTCCTCTCCGAGGAAGCCAGCTGCGCGGGCATCCTCGAGCGCGGTCCCGAGGCGGGTCAGCGCGTCGGGGTATTCGCGGCGGAGGTAGATGAAGCCCCGCGTCGCCTGCGTTGCGTAGGCGGCGATCGACAAGCCTTCCAGCGCCGCGTGCGGATCGTCCTCGAGCAGGATGCGGTCGATGTACGCGCCGGGATCCCCCTCATCGGCGTTCATCACGACGTACTTCGCGACCGCGCACTGTGCCGCAAGCGATCGAAGCTTCCGCCCGGTGGGGAAGCCCGCGCCGCCGCGACCGCGCAAGCCCGATGCCTCGATCTCTGCAATGACTCGGTCCGGCGGCATGTCCAGTGCGCGCGCGAGCGAGCGGTAGCCGCCCGCCGCCGTGTAGCGAGCCAGCGTAGGAGCGCCGCCCGCCGCGATGCGCTCGAGAACGACCGGCCGTGCGGTGCGGACTCCGATGATGGGTCGCTCGGTCGTCTCGAACGCCGAGGGGGACGCGTAGCACTTGCCGATGCAGTAGACGCGGGGCTCAGCAGCCGATGCCGTCGACCAGCGCTCCGCGTTGCGGTGCCGCGCGACGAAGCAGGCCGTTCCGGCGCAGGCCCTCCCCGCGAGTGACGCACCGCGGAGATGGTAGAAGGACGCCACGTCGGGAGTCGCGCTGGATCTGCGTACCACCAGCAAACCTTAGGGGACGGGGGACGCCGGTCGCTAGCCGAACCCGTTCATGGTCAAGTGTTCCAACGCGCGTCTCGCCGTGTTCTATCCTCAGTCCTCGCCGAGCGCCGAGCTCTTGGAGAAGTCGCCGTGGCTCCCAAAGGGTCGCGACCAAGTGGAAGAGGGCGCGTGCGCGACCAACCCGTGCGAGCGACTTGCCGTCACATCTGCCCGGAGACCGGGTCGCGAAGCCTCACCGGAATCGAAGCTCCAAGGCGGCAGGAGTTGCCTCGGGGAGGTGTTGATGAGGGTGCGCCGTGACTCGAGCGGACCACATATCGAGCTCCCTCCTAGAGGGATTCGAGTCTGTTCGAGCCGGGGGGCGCGCACATCTCCCATATGGGGTATCCGCTGGGGCGACTCCGATTCGGGCACAATGGCTCCATGACCGAGACGGAGTTCGCGGCTCTCGTTGCGTCGATCTACGAGTCAGCGCTCGATCCAGGGTGCTGGGGCGCGACTCTCTCGTCGCTGTGCTCGAGTCTCGGTGCCGAGGCTGCGGTGCTCGGCTTCAGCAACTCGCGCGGCCAGAGCGGTGTCTCCGTGATCCACAATCTCGACCCGGAGTACAACCAGCTCTGGCTCGACGAGTTCCAGGGCGAGGATCCTTGGAGCCGAGTTTCCGGGACTCCCGCGCTCGGCACCACATTCTGCGGTGACGAGATCGTGCCCTGGGACGAGCTTCGCCGGCTCGAGGTCCACCGCGGGGCCTTCGCGCGCGTGCACTGGGACAGCATTCTTTGCGGCGTCGTGAAGAGTGACGGCACGAAGTGTGACTATCTGACGGTCGCGCGCAGTCATCAGCGTGGACCCTTCCAACCGGCGGAGGAGAGACTCATGCGCCGGCTCGTACCGCACATGGTGCGCGCGCGGGAAATGCACGAGCGCTTGAGCCCGCTGATCACCCGGGGAAACGCATGGCCGGTGTTGGTGGATCAGCTGCCCTACGGGATCGCCCTGGTCGACTCCGAGGGCGGAGTGCACGCCTGCAACGCCGCCGCGAAGGCGATCCTGTCCGCCGCCGATGGCTTCACCGTGCGCCGCGGAAGGCTCGAGGCCGCCATGCACGACGCGACCCGTCGACTTCACCACGCGATCCTGCGCGCCTCCGCGACCTCGCCGGTTCCTTCGGCCACCGTGCTCGCTCTGCCCCGACTCTCTGGCCGTCGGCCGTATCAGGTCCTCATCGCGCCGATCGCCGGCGCCCAGCCGCGCTCGCTCTTCGGTCCGCAGATCGTTGCGCTGGCGGTAATCTGCGATCCGGAAGCGCCACTGACTGCGCGGGCGACGGCGCTCGAATCACTTTTCGACCTGACGCCCGCACTCGCGCGCCTGACCGCCGCGCTCGCCTCGGGCCGAAGCATCGCGGAGTATGCCAACGAGGCCCAGGTCTCCGAAGGAACTCTGCGGCACCAGCTCAAAGAAATCTTCCGCCGCACCGGAACTCACCGGCAGACCGAGCTGGTGGCTCTGGTGCTCTCGAGCATCGCCAGCCTGAGCGGTGGGCTGCCGAGCTCACGCGGCTGAGTCATACGGGCGGCCAGCCCGAGTGATCTCGATCCGGGGTTGGAGCGGCTCCCCGGCCACGCGGCCAATCCCAGTTGGGCGGCCCCATCTCGCGGGCTACCCTTCCGCCCACGGGCCCTTAGCTCAGCTGGCAGAGCAGTGGACTTTTAATCCATCGGTCCCCGGTTCGATCCCGGGAGGGCCCACCAGCGAACGGCCA